>Ga0066854_10000449_pt1 | contig 14598 bp, 12 predicted proteins | sample ETNtaG_8_FD_65494 | JGI IMG/M metagenome (GOLD analysis project Ga0066854, IMG submission 65494) | Marine microbial and viral communities from oxygen minimum zone, Eastern Pacific Ocean - ETNP201406SV75 | ecosystem: Environmental > Aquatic > Marine > Oceanic | place: Pacific Ocean: Eastern...
TCTGATAATCAGCATACAAACGAAACAGACTGCCTGACACCAGGTATTTGTACAGATAACGCCAGTGAAACACTTGCAGCCTGTGAGGACAATGGATATCATTGGATTTCAGTTAATCAGTGGTCAAGCAATGCATGGACATCTTACGTATGGGAGATCAACGTATGGGGACCTGTCAATACCTGGACATCAAACAGTTGGCTCGCACACGCGTGGGATGGTGGAAATCCACTGCTTTCAGAGGGTAACGGTGTTTGGGACAGCTATCCAAATCCGGAACCATATGATGATGTAGACTCCTCTGAATCCTATACATTAGGAGTTGACACATTTGATGATTATGGAACTGATGGTTTTCGCGATGCTAATGAACCCGGTTACACAGTTGCATATACTGATCCTGCAGGAGATAATTATGATGCTGACAGTAATCCAGAAGGTACTGAAGGAAATCTCCAATATGATGTAGGTGAGGGCTTCGATGACGCTGATAACAACGGCTCATGGACTGATGCCGAAGAGTGGACGGATACAAATTGTAATGGTGCATTTGATGCAGGATATCCGGAAGACGGTAATTGGATGGGTTTTAGCTGGGCAGGACCATTTATCAATTGGTGGGGAGGCGGTACGACAATTGCCGGTAATGCATATGTTAAAGTAGAACTCCGTTTTGTTGAGATGCAGTCCTATGAAGATGCGAACGGTGATGGTGTATATTCAAATGGTGACCCCTACACTTGGAATATGGATGATCCGAATTCAGGCTATGCGGACATGTATCTTACATGGGGTCCTGGAAATTATACAGGTTGGAATCCCGTACCATATTCAGCTTGGAATATGGATACTGATCCTGCAACCAAACTGCATATAGTCCAGAGGGATAGAGATAATAATGGACGATGGGACGGCGTCAGGAGTGGAAATTATAACTATATTTGGATCACAAGTGTGCCCTTTACAGGTGAATCATATTTTGATGGAAGTTCAGATGAGAAAGACTGGATGACTGCGATAGACGGTGCAGGCGCTCCAGCTTATTATACAGCTGATCTCGATATTACTAATATCACCAATATGCTTGCAAGGAGCGGTATAATCACTTTTGACCCGGCACGTGATAATCTTCCTGGTGAGACGTTTAGATTCAGCACAAAGGGTGCATTAGCCAAGTCATTTAATGTGAATGAGATCAAAGTGTGGCCTAATCCGTACTTTGGTTACAATCCTGAGGAAAGGACGCCTTTGGAAAGAATGATGCAGTTCACCCACTTGCCGAATGAAAATTGTACAATTCGCATATTTAATCTTGCGGGTGAGTTGGTGAGGAAGATTAAACATGATAACGGTACACAGTATGAGGTATGGGATTTGACGAATAACTTCAACATTCCAGTTGCTAGCGGCATGTACATTGCTCATATTGAAACTGATTATGGTGATAAAATACTAAAGCTAGCTGTTGTTCAACCTGAAGAACGAATAGATGTTTATTAAAATTAGAAGGAGGAGTGTGTAAGATGAACAGAAAAATTACATATCTTATTATTATGGGAGTGTTGCTGTCAGTGTCCTATGCCGGTACAGTTAAATCCAGGGGTACAGCAGGAGCAGCACAGCTGTCTGTACCTGTTGGTGCTCACGGAATTGCCCTGAACGGTACCAATCTTGCAACGGTTTCCGGTGTGGATGCTCTTTACTTCAATCCGGCTGGTACCTCAAATATCAGCAACTCCTTTCAAACAGTATTCACAAACATGAGCTACATTGCCGACATTGATGTAAACTATGCGGCTTTTGTGACGAATCTTGGGAAGAGTGGTACTATTGGTTTAAGCATCAAGTCTTTTGATTTCGGTGATATCCTCAGGACTTCTGCAGAGAACACGGAAGGGACCGGTGAAACATTCTCACCTGATTTTATGACGGTTGGAGCCACATGGTCAAAAGCTTTTACTGATAGAATTCGCTTTGGTCTGACTATGAAATATATTCAGGAACGTATCATGCAGACTTCTGCTTCCGGAACTGGTTTCGACCTTGGGGTTCAGTATGCCTTTGCTGACCGCCCACTCAAATTAGGTATTATGCTGAGCAACTTAGGTACAAAGATGCAGTATTCCGGAGCTGACCTAGAGCATAAGTTACCGCCCGATGATTCAGAAGAAGGAACATTGGATGAAAGCTTTCAACAGGTATCTGAAGGATTTGAAATTCCGGCAGAACTCAATCTGGCTGCAGCGTATGAAGTGATTCCAGGGTTATCTCTTATGGCTTCCTATAATAACAATAGTTTCTCAAACAATGAATTCAGGTTTGGTGGTGAATATAATCTAACCTTAGGCCCGACATCTGTATGGCTTGGAGGAGCGATGGGAATGGGCAGTGTTGATGATGAGAAACCTGATGATATTTCCCAAGGTGATTGGGATGAATATACTGGATCTATTTTTGGGGCCACATTTGGTGCAGGGATTAGTTATCCTGTAGGAAATATGACAGTAGATGTTGAGGTTGCTCAAAGATCAGTTACGGATTATTTTGATAGCAATTTAATTTACTCAGTTAAGATTTCTTTTTAGGGATCAAAACTGTATCAATAAAAAAGCCCCTGGTCTTCCAGGGGCTTTTTTATTACAGCTAATATTATTTATATTTAATTAATGATGTAATCTCTGTTCTCCAAGGAGCTCTTCCATTTGATTACGCTCTACTACAGTAAAGACCCCTGTTTGAGTAAGTTTATTGCGTAACCTTGTCAGACAGTGCACTGGATTTATTAGCAAACACACCTTTTCCTTCAAAATCAAGTACAGCTATAGTGGTCTGGGCAAAAGATGATGCACCAAACAAAACTGTTAACAAAAACAAACAATTAAATACTTTCTTCATATTCTAATTATAAATATTTGACCTTAACACTCTCACTTAATTAACTCAATGGCAACTCTCATCATACCTTCTGTAAGTAATCCACCAATATCTCCTGTATGGTCATATACTCCTGTGTTTTCAATCTCACCCGTCTCAATATTTATTATTCTTGCAGATACGGAATAAATATTCCCTACCTTACTGATACTGCCACCCACAATTTGGTTTACTCCAATCATCTTTCCAATTTCAACCATACAAGCATCCGTTACACAACCAGAGTATTGAAATTTCTGTTCCTTTAAAATTTCTTTCACCATTTCCCGTTCATATACCTTAAAGTGCCTTGTATTGTATAATTCAACTCTAAATCTGTCTGTAAGTGCTTTACAATCACCTTCCGATACATTATTTCCTGTAAAATCTACTACTGCAATAAAATCAGGTTTTTCAGATGCAGGAGGTAAATAAACTTCATTCTTTTGTAAGGATACACTTGTGGTTGGTGTTGAGGTGATCACTTCAATTTCACCATACAATTGTTTTACTCTCTCTATAGTAAATTCCCCCTTATTTAAGGTAATATAATTGAGATAATCCACTAAAATCTTATTTAAAGATAATCTGAATTTCTCTCTATTTATTTTGCCTGTGATACCAAATAATTTAGTTGCCCAGGTAAAATATGAAAAATCAGAATAATCAAAATGTTTTGTTTGGGGTATCCTGATTCTTATAGATTGTTTTTTGTTATTCTGGACTAGGGTATCTAACTTTAGCCGATTATTTTTATTTTTCCAGTATTTATCACTCAACTGCCCCAGATGGAGGAAAGAGGTATTTATATTCTGGTTTATTTCATTTGATGGCATAGGAAGAGTCCAGGCATCCAGGGCAATACAGGAATTAATACTTTTTTCCCTTAGTAAGGTGGAAAGAACAGTACTTCCACCAAAGGAATGACCCATTAGTGATATGTTTTGTGAATCACATAGTGGAGAAAGGGCCGGATCAATAGTGTCCAGCTTTTCAATTTGATCAATGATAAAGGAAATATCCTGGGAACGTATCGAGAGATGTTTCTCTCTTGTATCCCAATATTCTTCATCGGTTATGCCTTCAGGGAAATGCCGTACAAATGATTTGCTGTAAATAATTTCATCCTCTGAAAACCGGACAAAACCTGCATCATAAACATGATCACAGGCAAATATGATATAGCCATGGCTTGCCAGTTCTTCCATCTGTATAGTATTTTGATTTTTAAATCCTCCTAAACCATGAGAAAAAATTATAATTGGCCTTTTCCCAAGTCCAGATTTTGGAATTCCATCAATGGTTGTACTTGTCCTGATATTCTTTACATTTGACAATAAACTGCCTGGTATATCAAAATCAGTAGATATGACCCGAATATAATCCTGTGGGTTTTGAAGATATGGTGAATGTAATTGTTTTGTACCACCTTCTATAGGAAACCAAACCTGTACAGGAATTCGTCGAAATTCATTACTTTCCTCCCCGAACCATTCCTTTCGGGAGCTGTCTTCCCATGTATATATTTTTGTGCCAACATTATACTGTCCGGTGGGAAGGGGAAGATTTTCTAATGGTAAAACCTGGCGCACTATGGTTGCACAGGAAATGAAGAAAAGGAGGATCAGGGGGGTGAAGTATTTCATTTTCGTTATTTTGGTTTTCTTTTGTTCATAGTAATTTCTCATATGCCGAATTTATTAAAAATTTTCGTTATTACTCTGGCAGGATCGTTATTTATTTTAAACTGCGAAAATGATTCTGAAATTGACACCGATAAAAATACCTATTACGATGATATAGCGGATATTACCTATTTAAATGGCTCGTTTTACACTACAAACTACGACCTGTCCGGTAATGCGGGATCACAAATTGATCTGTTAAAATTTCATGCTAATGATAGTATCTATGTCACTGATAGATTCGATTTAGAGATGAACGGACAAGGCTACATTTCAATTACCAATGATGGAAGTGATCTGTATCTCCAATCAAGGGAGACCAGTCTTATCAGAAAATGCTCCCCAATTGGAGAAAATGCATATACAGATTGGGATACAATCTCAACAAACTGGCAGCCCTGCGGAATAACATATCTCAGTGAGAAGGACTCCTTGCTCACGCTTTATAGAAATCTGGATACGTTAACTCAATACAGAGCCCGGGTTATTTCCAAAGATAGAACGTTCACTTCCAGCATGGACACAGTTTTTCATTTCGACTTTATAGACACCACCTATCATGGGATTTATGCTCTTACACACAAAGGTTCTTCATTCTACATGCTTGGTGTTGATACCTCTATGACAGATATTTTAATTTTAACAGATAATCATTTTGTCGTCACTGACACCACCACCATTACTGACAGCACTGTAGTCGGGCTGTGTTTCAGAGGTAATGATTTATATTTCAGTTATCGAGATAAGCGCATTCAATACTGGAAGACCTATTAATATTATTTCTTTTCCTAAATTATCTGAGATCGTAATAAGAACCCCGATTTTTCGGGGTTTCCTGTATCTTTTTCGATGGGGAAAAGGGTAAATTCAGTTCAAAATACCATTAATAATTTTCCAAACTGAAAAGATAATGATACATATATGTTAAATGATCCGTCAATTTTTTACCTTGGTATTGTATTATTGATCCTCGTTTCTATTGCCCTATACCAACGCTTATACTCTGTAACCGGATTTCTTATAGTCACCTATTTCATGTATATCGGTATCATTTATTTTTCAGGAATCCAAAGAGGGGAGAAGAACCCATCCATAGCTACACCAACCATAATTCCCGGGAATGTAGAAATTGATACGACGAATGGAGTGCGCATTGATTCAGCAGAAACACTTGAAGATATTACTGGAACTACTGATTCAATTTCATTCTTACAAAATGAAATAACACCTACAGATTCGATACCGTCTGAACAATTAGCGTTAAATTTTATAATGGTTGCACGGGATGTTGATATCAAAAACAGGAGTGCAATAGACCCTGGTTCAGTTTTTCCTGATAGTGTCGGCACACTTTATTGCTTATCCGGTATAGACAACAGGAATGGTGGAACCCAGGAGATACTTCACAAATGGACGTATAAGGGAAAAACTGTTGCAAAAGTTCTAATGGTAGTTGAGCGGTCAATAAATTGGAGGTGCTGGAGTGTGGTTAAGATCAATCCTGAAAGGGCAGGAAAGTGGGAAATTTCTATTACTGATACAAATGAGATAGAATTCGCTTCAACAACTTTTCACATAACAAAATCGGAATAAAAGCTATTATCAAAAAACAATTCCTTCTCTTATTCTCTCTCTTCTTATTTTTTTCTGGGTGTGGAAAAAATAAAATCTTCCGTCAAGTTAAAATGCAATGGCGCCCGATGGAAAGGATTAATCAAAATCTCCCAGATGGAATCAAAGTATATAAAGGAAAGAACAATATTATGCCGTTAAAAGCCTGGTATGCAGAAGTGGATGTGTCATTACAGGATATGTCCATTCGTGTTGTCCATTCACAGGATACTGACAGGAAGGAAACATTATCTGAATTTTCGGATAACCTGAATGCAAGCATTGTGGTGAATGGCGGATATTTTATTATGGATAAGAATCCTACTGATCATGTGGGATTATTAATGTCCAATAATATTATTAATTCACCGGCAATTTCATCTGTTCTGCGCGGCAATACGCGATATTTTTTGACAAGAAGTGCGTTAGGTATTCGCGATGATAATCATATCGATATTGCCTGGATTGCATCACGCAATGACAGTATTTATGAATGGCAAGCTCCTGTTTTAAATCAGCAAAATATACCCCAATTATCTCTTGATTTTTCGCAAGCTGTTCCATGGAATGTACGGGATGCCCTACAAGCCGGGCCTGTATTAATTTCTGATGGAGAAATTAATATAACAGTTGATGAAGAAGTGTTTTTTGGTTCTGAAATTCCCAATATTCACCCCCGTACAGCTGCCGGATACACCTCTGACGGCAGGTTTATTATCATGGTTGTTGATGGCCGGCAGATAGCCAGCAGGGGAGTGTATCTCCAGGAATTGGCTGTCATGATGGATGATTTAGATTGTGTTGAAGCAATTAATCTCGATGGAGGCGGTTCCAGCGGTATGGTTGTAAATGGTAAAATGTTGAACAGGCCTACCGGAACAACCATACAAAGAGAAGTTATGTCAGCAATTGCTGTATTATTTCAAGAATAATTGATACATTCAAGAAGGTAATGAATCAACTACGAAAATTATACGACTGGGTTCTGCACTGGGCGGAAACACCTTATGCTGTTCCTGCATTAATTATCTTGGCATTTGCGGAATCATCTTTTTTCCCCATACCTGTTGATGTTCTGCTTATCGCTATGGCACTTTCTATTCCAAAATACTCATTTCGATATGCTGCTTACACATCGCTCTTCTCTGTACTCGGAGGAATCGGCGGATACATCATTGGTTACTACTTTATGCAGTATATAGGAAATTCGATAATTGGTTTTTATGGATATGAAGATCATTACAATGCTTTGGCACAAACTTTTCAAGAACACAATTTCATTGCCATTTTAGTTGCTGCTTTAACTCCAATTCCATACAAAGTATTTACTATCACCGCTGGAGCTGCTAATGCTAATTTTATGGAGTTTATGGGAGCTTCCATTTTAGGAAGATCTCTACGCTTTTTTACTGTTAGTGCACTCATATATTATTCTGGAGAAAGAATTAAAGATTTTATTGATCGCTATTTTAACTTTTTGAGCATTATTTTTGCTGTTCTTCTCGTAGGAGGATTCGTTTTAACAAAGTATCTCTTTTAATTGATGACAACACTAAATTAAATGATATCATTTCGGGGTGTAGCGCAGCCCGGTTAGCGCGCGTCGTTCGGGACGACGAGGTCGGGAGTTCAAATCTCCCCACCCCGACACAACTTATCTCTCTATATAAATATATATAATTCTCATAGAGGGCATATATAATATTAATATCTTTTGATATGAATACAAAGCTTACCGGATTGCACCTTTTTGATCATTATCATTGTCTGGCTTTATCCATGTGTATCATGTGTATCATTTTCATCTTATTTCTTGGGAAAAGACTCTCCCAAAAAAACCAAACTATATTAATAATATTACTCCTGAGTTTTACAGTATTCCAGGAGTTAATTGATTATATCAATCGATATTATGTTAGAGGTTTTAATTTAGCCGAAGATTTACCACTTCATATTTGTCACTATGCTTTAATAATGAGCGCAATTGCTTTATACAATAAAAACCAGTTTTGTTTTGAATTTTCATATTTAATGGGTTTTACTGGAACATTAATTGCAATGTTAACTCCAGATATGACTGATTTCGATAATTGGACCAGTTATATCACATTTTATATTCATCATTCATTAATTATTTTATTTTGCAGTTGGAATATATTTATAGATAAAAAGGTTCCCAGTAAATATTCAGTTGTAAAATCAATGATATTTCTATGCATTGTTGCTATTCCAATAGGATTGATATGCTGGAAGACAGGGGGTAATTATATGTATTTAAGGGAAATTCCTAATGTGAATAATCCACTCGTATTTGGTGTATGGCCGTGGTACATACTAAATTTTATGATTATTGGTGTTATTTTGATGATTTTTGCATATCTGCCATTTTTCTTTATGAATCAAGATATAAGGCGTAATAATACGCCATAATTATCCTACCCTATCTACTTTTTAACACTTACTAATATTAATGATGGTAAAAAGACAGAAAATATGATTACTATTTGAGTAGTAATCGACAGGGGAAAAGACTATTTATAGCCTAAGCTAGTTTCTTATGAATGAGTATAACCATAAAAAAGTAGATAAAAAATGGCAGGATTACTGGGAAGAAAATAAAACATTCCAGGCTGTCGATTTTTCTGATAAGGAAAAATTCTATTGCCTGGTGGAATTTCCCTATCCATCCGGTGAAGGATTACATGTAGGCCATCCCCGTTCGTACACTGCCCTTGATATTCTAGCCAGGAAGAAAAGGATGGAGGGATTCAATGTTCTTTTTCCAATGGGATTCGACAGCTTTGGTCTTCCGTCGGAAAACTATGCTATTAAAACAGGCATTCACCCCAATGTTATTACGAAGGAAAATATTGACAAATATACAAAGCAGTTAAAATCACTGGGATTTTCTTTTGACTGGGACAGAGTATTTTCTACAACAGATCCTGGGTATTATAAGTGGACCCAGTGGATTTTCCTAAAATTGTATGAAAAGGGATTAGCATATAAACAGAAAATACCCATTAATTGGTGTATTGACTGCAAGATAGGCCTGGCAAATGAAGAAGTAGTAGATGGACGTTGTGAACGATGCGATGGTGAGGTAACAAAACGGTCAATTGAACAATGGATGCTGAAAATAACTTCCTACGCAGAAAAACTGATCCAAGACCTTGATGACGTTCAATTTCTGGATAAAATCAAAACTCAGCAGGTGAACTGGATTGGCAGATCGGATGGAACTGAAGTAACATTTTCAGTGGATGGAGGAACTAACGATATATTAGTATTTACGACACGACCAGATACGTTATTTGGAGCCACTTTTATGATTCTTTCACCAGAGCATGAACTGGTCCCGGTCATTACTGCTAAAGAACAGAAAGCAGCTGTGGAATCTTATATGAAAGATTCAGCTAAGAAAAGTGATCTCGAACGGACTGAGCTGGAGATGGAAAAGACTGGTGTTTTTACAGGAGCCTACGCAGTCAATCCTGTAAACAATGAAAAAATTCCAATCTGGATTGCAGATTATGTGCTCATCAGCTATGGCACCGGTGCAATCATGGCAGTTCCTGCCCATGATACAAGAGATTTTGATTTTGCACAGAAATATGGACTAAAGATTCAATGTATCAATCACCCTCCTCAGGAATTGGCAGAAAATGAAGGAATACGTGTGGAGGATGTCTTGGCAGGTAAAGCCTGCTGGCCATATGAGGGACAGTGTATCAATTCCTCCAATGATGAAGCAAACCTGGATATTAACGGGCTGGATGTAGAAACCGCAAAGACCAAAACAACTCAATGGCTGGAAGAAAAGGGGATAGGAGACAAGGCCATTAATTACAAATTAAGGGATTGGGTTTTCTCCCGACAAAGATATTGGGGGGAACCCATTCCTCTGATTCAGTGTCATGAGTGTGGGTGGGTATCGGTTCCTGAACAGGATTTACCTGTTTTGCTTCCCACTGTTGAAAAATATGAGCCCACTGAAACAGGGGAGTCTCCCTTGGCGGCTATTCTGGATTGGGTCAATACCAAATGTCCGGAATGCGGGAAGGATGCCAAAAGAGAAACTGATACAATGCCAAACTGGGCTGGTTCATCCTGGTATTTTCTCCGGTATATTGATCCTCATAATGATTCAGCTTTTGCTGACAGAAAAAAGTTGGACTACTGGATGCCGGTGGATTGGTATAACGGGGGAATGGAACATACAACTCTCCATTTGCTGTATTCACGATTCTGGAACAAATTTTTATATGATTGTGGGTTCGTACCAAATTCGGAACCTTACCTGAAGCGAACCTCCCATGGTATGGTTTTAGGAGAAGGCGGTGAAAAAATGTCTAAATCAAGGGATAACGTGATAAATCCGGATGAGGTGGTAGAAAGGTACGGTGCGGATGTATTTCGTCTCTATGAGATGTTTATAGGCCCATTTGACCAGGCTGCAGCCTGGGACACAAAGGGTATTGTTGGCATTGACAGGTTTTTACGGAGATTATGGATACTTTTTACATCAAATGAAAAAATCACTGCAATACCTCCTGAAAAAGAAACGTTGAGATTACTGCATCAAACAATTAAAAAAGTATCGGAAGATATTGAAAAGCTTCGATTGAATACAGCAATATCACAAATGATGATTTTTCAAAATCATTTATCCGATTTACATGAGGTGCCCGAAGAAGTATTGCAGGATTATTTAAAATTATTATCTCCATTTGCTCCGCATTTTTCTGAAGAAATAAATCAGATGTGGGGCAATCAGGATACAATGGCCTATAAAGAGTGGCTGCTGTATGACGAAAAATTGGCCAGCGAAGAGGAAGTTGAAATTGCAGTTCAGGTGAATGGAAAGCTGAGAGGATCAATAATCATTGCAAAAGACTCAAAAGAAGAAATCGTTTCAGAAGAATCCCGTAAAATCAAAAAAGTAAATAAACATATTGAAAATCACACCATAATGAAGACGATCTATATAAAAAATCGGCTTATTAATTTTGTTATACGATAATGGGTGATTATTTATCCGGTTACGTTATTTATTGACTTATTGATTCCTTTAGAAAGCATCCAGGTAGCTAATACAAAACAAATTGTGATAATCTTTTGGGATGTGGCCTGAAATATTAAACTAAAATCAGATTCAGATGGTTGCGGTCCAAATTCTAATATAAATATATAAGATACCAGGGTCAGAGCAAAGGCAAAGTATCCAATTCCATAGAGTGTATTTAATTTACGTGATCTGATTATCACATAACTGTATATCAATGTTGCCGGGAATGAGAGGTAAAATATATAATTCGAAAAAAATATGTGGGCATCCAGGTATAAGTCAGCAGGGGTTAATCCCGTTCCCACAAAACAGACACATCCTAATAGTCCAAAAACAGAGCCAACTATGGATAACCTAAAATAATTATCTTCCTTAAAAAACCATGGTAAAACAACATAAAAGATCATGAACATTATACCGGTAATACATAAAGCGTTCGCAAAAAGAAAACACGAAAAATAATTTATATCGCCTCCAAATGTAACTGTCCGTCCTAAATCACTGAGGAAATTGTCAAAAAAATGATATCGTGAGGTAGAATTATCCCTGTACGTGCTGCCAGGGTATAGAATGACACTCAAGAATGTTAATAAAACGAATGCAGAAAGTGAGAATAGGGGGAATCTGGTTAATATTAATTTATACATCCTATTATACATAATATATATTATATGACATTTTATATAGTTTCACTAAATTTATCGATATTCTCTTTAGACCCTAAGAGTATTATTGTATGCTGTATGTTCAGGATTGTGTGAGGATCCGGATTCAGTATACTTTTTTCATTTTCATCTATGAGTCCTACAATAACAAGATTATAATCTTCCCTGAATTTGGAATCCTTGATCATTATACCGTCATATCTATCGATATCTTTCAGTTTAAATTCGTCAATAACTATATCAAGATTATGATTGGGAGAAGCTAGTGATACTGTATCTTCCAGGTAAGGTGCCAGCAATAACTCAGCCATTTTATGTCCACCTGTAATATATGGGTTAACAACTTTATTTGCTCCAGCGCGTTTTAATTTCTTACCAGTATCTTGTTTGGCGCATCGCCCCAATACATAAGCAGTCTGGTTGAGATTCCGGGCGGACATGGTCACAAATAAATTTTCCTGATCGGTACTGAGTGTCACTACAATTCCTTTGGCATGTTCAATATTTGCATTGATCAATGTTTCATCCAAAGTTGCATCCTGTTTGATAAACTTGTATCCTAAATCGTCCATCAAGTTTGTTTTTTCTTCATTGATCTCGATAATGACAAAAGGAATATTTTTTTCGCTTAATTCCTTAGCGATTACAGCACCCATCCTTCCATATCCGCAGATGATGTAATGATCCTTCATTTTCTTAATTTTATTTTCCATTTTTTGATTCCGATACTGTTTGAATTCAATTAAGTATGATCCTAACTGGGAAATTAATATAGCAAATCCTGTAACACCGAACATAATAACCACTATGGCCCATATTTTACCCGTTTCCGTTAATTCATGTACTTCCCCAAAGCCAACAGTTGACAAGGTGATTACCGTCATATAAATGCTGTCAACTACACTCCATTTTTCAGTTCCGCCAATAATATAGAATCCGCTGGATCCTACAGCCAAGAGGATAAAGAAAAATGCCACTATATACAGTATTTTATTCTTTAGCATTTAATGAGCTCATCAGGCAACAGATTTGGATAACCAATTTAGATAGCTTTTTTCTCCTCCTGTTATGGGAATCGAAATCATTTCAGGAGTATCATAACTGTGAAGTTTACGAATATTTTCAAATACATCTTCCTCTACCCTTTTTACTGTTTTAATTATGAGCAGATATTCTGAATCTTTATTGATCTTCCCTTCCCAACGATAAATAGATTTGATATTGGGAATAATATTCACACAGGCAGCCAGTTTCTTTTCAATTAATTTACTTCCAATAATTTCTGCCTCTTTATTTGAAGATGTTGTTGTAAGGATTATAATAGGATCATACATGGCTTGAATTTATACCATATCTAAAGAATGAAAAACCACATCGGGCTTTATTCTTGTATTGTAAAGACATTAATCTACCAGCCAATAATCCCTGAGATATAATCGATAAAGGGTACCATCTTTCCCTTCTGTACTTTGAAGATATTCTTCATAGGTTTGAAGCATATTTTCGGGGGCAATAACAAAATATTGAGCTTTTTCAACTTTTTGAGCTTTTGGACCATATCCTGGCAACACCCTGCCATAAATAGATTCCATACGAGAATGAAGAGTATCATAAAGATCATCTCTCGCACGAAGTTTCATAACCCCCTTTCGAAATTGTGATACAATTTCAGGCGTAAGTCCATCAGCCAAATCCGCTGCCATTTCCCTGCCGCGTATTTCATAGCGATTTCCAGCACGATTGACACTGAACGCCTGGGCAACAGCATAATCTGATAAGGATGGATCAAACGGTGCTTCCTTTAAAGTTTGTACAACAAAATCCATAGTTTGGGATAAATCGGGACAGCGTTCGGCATAATAGATCAGTTGTCCGCTGTATTCATTGGAGCGCAATCCGTTAGAATAAGCCAGTCCGGCACCCCATGTCTTCATAAACATACTATGAGCTCCGCCTCCACCATAGAGACGAGCCGAAAGAAAATCCAGTAAAACTTCAGGTTTTGTTTCAACAAAACTTGCGCACGGTGCAGTATTTATGTGAACGCCAGAGCTGGAACTGATGTTGACTAATCCAACATATTTCGGATTTTTTATTTCGGGATAATGGTCCTGCATTCTCTTAGTTATAAATGGTGTGTTGGTGTAATGTTTCACTATGGATAATTCTGATGAAAAGTTGCTTACAAACTTGAAAATATCTACATCTAATTCCTCATAGGAATTCTTAGAGCATATTATATAACCCCGTACATTATCCTGATGCACAATTGTTTCCAATATAGTTTTCATTTGTGTCAATACGATTTTCGGAGAAAGGAATAAATCCTTCTGGATTTGTTCGCATAAATACCGCCAATCCTGCTCAAGGGTTTCATCTGGAATACTGGTCAGATTCAGTTTCAAATCCTGAAGTGCATCCTGGGCAAGTTCATTTATATTCTCAGGGATAAGAATTTGATTTTCCAGTAGTTTTAACAGGTTTTTTCTTCCTTTTTGAGCATAATCTGAAATTGAAGCAATCCATGTAGTAAATACATTTTGTTCCTCCCGTCCAATTTCTTTGAGCTGCCATCTCAAACGTTGATAGGAATGAATTTTGGTTAAAAAGCTTTCTGTACTGAGAAACAAAGGATGGTCTTGCATTCTGAAAGACT
>Ga0066854_10000453_pt1 | contig 14588 bp, 10 predicted proteins | sample ETNtaG_8_FD_65494 | JGI IMG/M metagenome (GOLD analysis project Ga0066854, IMG submission 65494) | Marine microbial and viral communities from oxygen minimum zone, Eastern Pacific Ocean - ETNP201406SV75 | ecosystem: Environmental > Aquatic > Marine > Oceanic | place: Pacific Ocean: Eastern...
CTCATTCCAATATTACATTGCCCGACAAAATGGATCGTCTCTGCAGGAGTTTGATTGTAACGCCGGATATGCATCGCATCCATCATTCGGTTGAAGTCAGGGAGACGAACTCAAATTACGGGTTTAACCTTTCTAGCTGGGATCGAATGCTGGGTACGTACACGCGGGAGGCATTGAAGGCTCAGCCGGAGATTGTGATTGGCCTTGAAACGTTCAGGCGTCCGGAGGAGGTGACGTTCAAGAACCTTTTGATAATGCCGTTGCAAAATACCTCCCAGGAATACAGTCAATCATCTCAAATAAAATGATGGGGGTTGTATGGATATTCGACTGACAGAGATTTTAGCTACTCTTGAACCTGCGACGGGTGGGAAGAAGATCCGCGATTTGGTTCGGTCTGGGGTCAATGTGTTTAGGCTTAACCTGTCCCACGGCGGGCATGAGGTTTTGACTGAATGGATTAAATGGATTCGTGATGCGGAGAAGGAATTAAAAACGTTTGTCGGCATATTGCTTGATCTGCAAGGACCCAAGGTTAGGGTTGGGCGATTCAAAGAGGGGTTTATAGTTTTGCATGGTGGACAACGGATCACTTTCACCACAGAGAAGCTGTTAGGAGATGAAAATATTGTCCCGGTCCAGTTTGGGAGGTTTCCTAAGGAGGTTAAAAAGGGCGACAGGGTTTATCTTGATGATGGTAATTTCTGTGTGCGCGTCATTAAAATTCATGGTCGCAAGGTTGACATGGAGGTGGAGGTCGGCGGGAGGTTGTCAGATTTTAAGGGATTGAATCTTCCGGATGCGGTAATTACTACGAGTCCGCTCACATTCCTTGATGATATTGGAGACTTGCTTCGTATGCTGAAACAGAAACGCTATGTGCGATCGGGTGATCGTGTGGTGATCGCCACGGGAGTTCCTCACGACATCCCTCAATGGACTAATGTTATTCGCGTTGAAGTGGTGCCTTAATTTTGTGGGTGGTTCGCAAAATAAATTTTTATTTTCTATGTAAAAATATAGAGATGTTGGTCTATGTCAATTAGATATTATCTGGTTTCCACTATCGTAGTGGTGGTCTTGACAGTTGCTGTCAGTTGGTGGCAACAGAAAAAAACCGCTAAGGAAATTTTCATTGTATTTTGTCAGGTCGTATTATTGCTGGCGGTTCTTCTCGGCGCAGTGGTGGGTTTTGCGGAATTACTAGAGCACTTTGGGATAGCTCGATCTGGGTTCATTATCAAGGGGGAGGAGCTTAGGTGAGGACCGAACTAGAATTTTCACCAGTTATGATAGCCATTTTGTTCTTGGCTTTTATGGGCATATCCTTTTTCATGGGAATGCTGGTGCACTCAGCTTTTGTCCACGAGGACAAGAAAAACTTGAAACGGGACAGTAAAAAAGCCTGGGTGTTGAGCATGACGGCAGGGACAGGGATCACTGGCTGGATGTTTCTCTATGGCTACTACATAAACTTCTTTAACTGAAAAGAAGAATCTTTCCTGTTAATACGGTCTGAACTCGGGCCTTATGGCTGTTCAATAATCAGCCGGCTAAAAGCTCGACCAGTCGATCGCATTCATTTTTATAGCCGATAATTTCATCCTTTTCCTCAGGACTCAGGTCATCGGTCAAATTTTCCTCAATCAGCTGAACCGCGTCATTCAATCCACCTGCAGTGATATCGAGTTCAGTTTCGCTTAACGAATATATCGAGGGATTCTGGCGGAGCTTGGCGTACACTTTAGAATATTTGTTCTTGTAATCCAAAAGTGCTACTCGCTTCTTCTCCTTCACTTCTTGTTTAAGCTCTATGTTCATATCGGATATAGAATCATTCAAAGCCATTTTGATGGTTTCGATATCCTTTTCTGTGATCGTAGCTAAAGACTTCATTGATATCCTTACTGATAAACTGAATTAAAGCACCGGCTCTCAACCGGCGCACCAGACTCGTAGAGACACAGCTTCGTTCCGAAATGTTACTAGTTAATGGATTCATTATAAAATATTTGTCACAAAAATGAAAACCTATTCGAGCCTTGGCTGAAAAACTATGCGGAATCGGGGTGCTGAAAGCAGGAGTAAATTCTCTCCTGAGGGCAACAACAAGCTACCCTCAGGGGGGAGATTTAAATTTTCTTTTCTAACGCCTGTTAAATCGTTACTTCAGCTTAGGCTACCTTGGTTTTTTTGAGGGTCGGCACCCGTCAAAAAGCCGCTTAAATGAGCCTTCGCCGCAGGGTCGCCATACCGGGAGATTCTTATAAGCCGATCAATATTATCTTTAAGCTCCTGGTCCTGGGATATGAGTGCGCTGTATTTCTGTGACAGACCACTATCATCCTCTGTTTTCACATCATCTATTTCTTTTCCTGTCAGTAACCAATAAATATCCATTTCAGTGTAAAGACACAGATTGGTCAAGGTGGTAGCAGAGGGCATGCAGTTGTCGTTTTCCAAGTCAGACAGTGAGCCTTGAGACACATCTATCATTTTGGAAACATCTGTAAGGCGGAGGGACAGGGACTTCCTCCAGGCTTTCAAGCGACCACCCATGGATGAAAGGTTGTATGAATTTTTTGGTGATTTATTTCGCATATTATTGGCCTCTAAATCATAAGTTTTTATTAACTTTTGGTTTATTATAGCAAGTTCGAACTTGCTTAGGGATCCCAATATCAGCCAAATTTTTGGTAGGCCAATATTTGATTACCTTTTTTGCGGAATAACTAAAATTGCATTCCAATATTATGTACTCCCCGAATTATTTTTTTATAAATGTGGAAATAGGCAAAAAGGGTCAGTTTTAAGTGCCTAAAGGTCTGTGGAAAAATATTATATGAAGCCAGTTTGATTAGTGATAACTGGGGGGTTATAGTGAGTTTTTCCTTTATAAACACATGAACGCATTCATTAAATGACCAAGCCCGCTCGAAAAAACAAAGAGAAGTCATCAGGATATTTTTCGCTCTTAACGGATGATGATCTTCACCTTTTTAATGAAGGAAACCATTTTCGTCTTTATGAGAAGCTTGGCGCTCATGTTGTGGAAGTGGGCGGGATAAGTGGAGTTTATTTTGCTGTTTGGGCTCCTAACGCTGAGAAAGTCCATGTTGTTGGCGATTTTAATGGTTGGAACAGGGGGACTCACCCTTTGAGTCCTAAACAACAGTCCGGGATTTGGGAGGGTTTTCTGCCTGGGGTAAAAAATGGAGATATTTATAAATATTACATCCAGTCTAATCATAACGGGATTAATACTGAAAAAGCAGATCCTTTTTCCTTTTACAACGAGGTTTCTCCCAATTCGGGGAGTATTGTCTGGGACTCCAGTTATCAATGGCATGATAAAAATTGGGTGTCGCAGGAGCGCAAACGTTTAAATTCTTTCAATATCGCTATTTCCATATATGAGGTTCACCTTGGTTCCTGGATGCGCATGCCGGAGGAAGGTGGGCGGATGCTCACTTATCGAGAGTTGGCTCTTAAGTTGACGGAGTATGTTCTGGAGATGGGATTCACTCATGTTGAGTTTTTGCCAGTGATGGAGCATCCTTTTTATGGTTCGTGGGGATATCAGTGTACGAGCTATTTTGCTCCAACGAGTCGCCATGGGTCGCCGCGTGAATTTATGGTGCTTGTGGACCACCTCCATAAAAAGGGTATCGGGGTGATCCTTGACTGGGTCCCTTCTCATTTTGCCACTGATAGTTATGCTTTGGAGTGTTTCGATGGGACGCATATCTATGAGCATGCGGACGACCGCCAGGGACTTCATCCTGACTGGGGGAGTTTTATTTTTAATTATGGGCGCAATGAGGTCGTCAGTTTTTTAATCAGCAACGCCTTATACTGGCTTGACGTTTTTCATGCGGATGGACTTCGGGTTGACGCGGTGGCATCCATGTTGTACTTGGATTATTCACGAAAGCAGGGAGAATGGATTCCGAATGTTCATGGCGGGAGGGAAAATCTTGAAGCTATTGGATTTTTGCGGAAATTGAACGAAGCGGTTTATAAGGAGCATCCCGATGTTCATGTTATGGCCGAAGAATCTACCGATTGGCCTATGGTTTCCAAGCCGACATACCTGGGTGGTCTGGGTTTTGGCATGAAATGGGATATGGGGTGGATGAACGATACTCTGGATTATATGCAAAAGGATCCCGTGCATCGAACGTATCATCTTGATCGTTTAACGTTTCGAATGGTATATGCCTACCATGAAAATTTTATCCTGCCGCTGTCTCATGACGAGGTCGTGCATGGAAAGGGGTCTTTGTTGGGCAGGATGCCTGGTGACGATTGGCAAAAATTCGCTAATTTAAGGTTGTTGTTTGGATACATGTTCGCTCAGCCAGGAAAAAAACTTATTTTTATGGGAGGTGAATTTGGGCAGTGGTCGGAATGGGATCACGAGAAAAGTCTTGATTGGCATCTTTTAGATTACCCTTCTCATAAGGGGCTACAACTTTGGGTGAAAAGTTTGAATCGGCTTTATCGAACAGAGCGCGCTCTTTATGAAAAAGATTTTTCTGCTGATGGATTTGAGTGGATTGATTGCAACGATTCTGAGAATTGCATTTTAGTCATATTGCGCAAAGGGAGTTTGCCTGAAGATAAATTGGTCATTGTTTTGAACTTTACCCCGGTTCCGAGAGAGGGATACAGAATAGGGGTTCCTTGTAACGGGAAATGGAAGGAAGTTTTAAATAGTGATAATAAAATATTTGATGGAAGCGGACTGGGAAATAAATCGCTTTGTAAAGCAGAGTCTGTTAAATGGCATGGTCAGCCATATTCAGTATGTCTCACCTTACCCCCTCTGTCTGCGATAATTCTAAAGAATGAATAAATTTATTTGTATCCACGGGCACTTTTATCAGCCGCCCAGAGAAAACCCATGGTTAGAGGCCGTTTCATATCAGGATTCGGCCTATCCTTTCCACGATTGGAATGAGCGGGTCAATGCGGAATGTTACGCTCCGAATACAAGAGCTAGAATTCTTGATGAAAAAGGTTTCATCGTAGAAATGGTCAATAACTATTCGAGGATCAATTTTAACTTTGGTCCTACATTGTTGAGCTGGATGGAATCACACACGGAAGAAACATACAATGCCATTCTGGAGGCGGATAAGAATAGTATTGCCAGATTTTCAGGGCATGGCTCTGCTATTGCTCAATGCTATTCACACATGATCATGCCTCTGGCAAGCACTAGAGATAAATATACGCAAATTTACTGGGGAATCAGGGATTTCGAAAAACGATTCAATCGAATTCCCGAAGGAATGTGGCTGCCGGAAACGGCAGTCAATAATGCGACGATGGAAATCATGAGTGACTTGGGGATTCGGTACACTGTGCTGGCACCAAGTCAGGCGGGTCGTTTCAAAATTCATGGTCAGGAGGACTGGCAAACTGAGGAGAGTCAAGCTTTAGACGTTTCGAAGCCCTATGCCGTAAGCCTGCCATCGGGAAAGAGTTTTAGTGTTTTCTTTTATGATGGTCCTCTTTCGCAGTCGATTGCATTTGAAAATCTTTTGCAGAATGGAGAACGTTTTGCCAGTAAATTGTTAGATGCTTTTCCCGATACAGAGGATAAAGTGCGGTTGGTGAGTGTCGCTACCGATGGAGAGACCTATGGTCATCACCACAAATTTGGTGATATGGCACTGGCTTATGCTATTCAGCGTATAGAAGCTGATACGGATGTTCAGCTTACAAACTATGGAGAATTTTTAGAAAAATTTCCTCCAGAGGATGAAGTAGAGGTTTTAGGAAATACTTCATGGAGCTGTGCCCACGGCATAGGGCGGTGGCAAATCGATTGTGGGTGTTCAACGGGCGGTGAGCCAGACTGGAATCAGAAGTGGCGGGCACCGTTAAGGGAATCTCTGAATTGGTTAAGCCAGAAACTGGATTCATCATTCGATGAAGAAGCGCGAAAATATCTTGCCGATCCTTGGGCTGCAAGAAACGAATATGCTGATGTGATCAATGACCGATCACCGGAAAATGTGCATCAATTTCTCAATAATCATTCTGTGCGGGATCTTGATGATTCTGAAAAAATTACGGTTTTAAAATTAATGGAAATGCAACGTCACGCTATGTTGATGCATACCAGCTGCGCTTGGTTTTTTAATGATGTGTCTGGCATTGAAACGGAGCAGATATTTCAATATGCCCGCCGCGCGATTCAGTTGAATGAAGATGTTCTAGGCGATTCTCTGGAAAAAGAATATCTTTCATATCTTGAGCCAGCAAAAAGTAATATTCCTGAAAAGGGAAATGGAAAAATAATTTATAAAAAAATCATGGATAAGGCGATGATGGACCTTCCAAAAATATGCGCTCACTTCGCTTTGGAGGCATTATTTAAGGAGTTCAATCATGAGTCCGAATTCTATTCTTGTCTTATAAGCCTTAAAAATTTCCAGTATTTAAAAAATGGAAAAGCGAGAATGGCATTTGGGTGTGCTGAGATGAAATCGGGTATTACTTGGGAGTCAGGGACTTATAATTTTTGTGTATTTCATCAGGGTGACTACAATTTTATCAATTTTGTCGGCGAGTTCAAGGGGGGGGATGATTTTAATCATAATTTTGAAACCGTCCGCAAAGCATTCGATGAAGGAAAATTCTCTGACGTTATTAACCACCTTGAGCAGTATTTTGGAGAGACCATTTATTCGTTGAAATCGCTATCAAAGAATGAGCAGAAGAGAATTTTTGATGCAATTCTGGTTTCTACTTTTGAGGAAAATGAGAGGATATATCAACAACTCTATGAGTCCAATGGGCAGTTGAATAAATATTTAACTGAACAGGATATTGCGCCTCCAAAAATATTTGGCGCCATTGTGGAGACTGTTATAAATGCCCGATTGTTAAAGGAGATAAATTGTCAGAATCCGGATTTGTTTTTGATTGAAAGATTGTTATGTGAGGTGAATGTTCAAAATATTTCCCTTGATTTGGAAATGCTGAGCGGTGCGTTTAAAGAGGGTATTGAGCATTTGGCGCATAAAATTGTTGAGGCGCCAAAGGATTTATCCATGTTAGAGAGTTTTGAGAATATAGTTAAGCTTCTGGTTTCTCTGTCTTTCCCGATAAACTTATGGAAAACACAAAATCTTTGTTACCAGTTAATGAATAAGGTGTATCAGGAAATAAGTGAAAAAGGTAAAGACGGTAACGCTACTTCCAAGCAGTGGGTTAAGCGATTCAATGCCCTGGCCACAACGCTGTTGATTCGCGTGCCTCATAATTAATGTGTCCATCTGAATAAGTTTATGCCGCCAATCCTGGAAAATAGATGCAGTGGAATACTTCTTCATATAAGCTCGCTTCATTCTGATTATGGAATAGGTGATTTTGGTCCTTCTGCATTTCGCTTTGTAGACTTTCTTAAAGATTCGGGTCAGAAAATATGGCAGATTCTTCCCATCAACCCAACCTCCGTCGGTAATTCTCCGTATAGTAGTCCATCCGCTTTTGCGTTTAACCCTTTTTTTATAAGTCCAGATTTCATGGCTCGTGATGGGTTTATCAACGAGTCTGACTTGCATCCGATCCCTGATTTCCCCGCCGGTTCTGTTGATTATCAAAAAGTTGCTGACTATAAAAATAAATTATTGGACAAGGGGTACGTGCAATTTAAGGTCTCTGGTGAAAATGATATGTATCTCCAGTTCTGTGCAGATAATTCCTGGTGGCTGGAAAACTACGCTTTGTTTATGGCGCTCAAGGATCAATTTGGTGGATGTCCATGGAATGAGTGGCCGGGGGTATTCCGGTACCGTTTGGATGATGCAATGAATTCTCTTTCAGATGATGTTGGTGAAAGGGTGAGGAAAGAAAAATTTATTCAGTTTCTTTTGTTCCAGCAATGGAGGGAATTAAAAAAATATTGTCAGGGGAGGGACATTTTTATATTTGGAGATATTTCGTTTTATGTGAATTATGACAGTGCTGATGTATGGTCGAACCCTGAAATATTCAAACTCGATCATGATCGTCAACCCTATGTGGTAGCTGGTGTTCCACCTGATTATTTTAGTGAGACTGGTCAACGGTGGGGTAACCCCGTTTACAACTGGGATGTGTTGCGGGACACAAAGTTTAAATGGTGGGTCGATAGAATAAAATTTAATTTAAGTTATTTTGATTTGGTGCGAATTGATCACTTTCGTGGTTTTGCCGCGGCATGGGAGATCCCGGTCGATGAACCAACCGCCGAGAAAGGGCAATGGCAGGAGACTCCTGGCCACGAATTATTTTCTTTGCTAGTGGATCAATTTAAATCGCTTCCCATCGTCGCTGAGGACTTGGGCTATATCACTCCTGATGTGAAGTTTTTGATGGAAGCGTTTGGTTTTCCTGGTATGAAACTCCTCATTTTTGCATTCGAGGGCGATTTTGAGAATACCCCTTACGCTCCTCCAAACCACATAAAAAATTGTGTGGCTTATACTGGAACGCATGATTGCAATACGATAAGAGGATGGTTTGATAACGAGATTTCTAAAGAGGCACGTGAAAAGCTTGAGGCATTTCTTGGTCGTCAGGTCAGCTCGGTTACGGTTTCTGATGAAATGATTCAACTGTCCATGATGTCGCCAGCGAATACGGCCATTCTTCCAATGCAGGATGTCTTGAATTTGGGAAAAGAGGGTCGTTTGAATTACCCTGGAACGCCAGAAGGGAATTGGGAGTGGCGCTTGTCAGAAGGTGATTGGCCTGGCGATTTAGCCGATAAACTTAATGAGCTGACCAGGAAATTCGGAAGAGGTTAGGGCTGTTTTTCCTGATTGGTGGGTACTTGCCAGATGTCCTTTGCGTATTCCGATATGGAGCGATCACTTGAAAACTTACCCATTTTTGCCACGTTAATTATAGATTTTCGTGCCCATGCGTCGGAATCTTGAAACTCCTCATTAATTTTTTCCTGGATATCACAAAAGGATTGGAAATCCGCAAGGACCATGTAGTGGTCACCGTGGTCGAGGAAGTTTTCCAGGATAGGGTGAAATAAATTAACCTGAGTTGGCGAGAAATAGCCTTGCTGGATCATATCCAGAACCGTTTTCAATTTAGGATTTTGCAAATAGATTTTTCTTGGATTAGTGCCGGCCTGTTTCATGTTTTGGACTTCATCGGATTTTAATCCAAAGATAAATATATTTTCCTCTCCGACCTCCTGCATAATTTCAACATTTGCTCCGTCAAGGGTTCCCACTGTTAACGCTCCGTTTAGAGCCAGTTTCATATTCCCCGTTCCTGAGGCCTCCATTCCTGCGGTTGAAATTTGATCAGAAAGATCAGCGGCAGGAATGATATTTTCTGCCTGAGTGACAGAGTAATTGGGGATAAATAACACTTTAAGTTTTCCCTGTACACTTGGGTCTTCATTGATTGTCTGTCCGACGCTGGTAATAAATTTAATGATGAGTTTTGCCATCGCGTACCCTGGCGCGGCTTTTCCTGAAAACAACACCGTTCTCGGAACTCTGACGGATTCAGGGCTTTGCTTTATTTGGTTATAGAGCGCGATGATGTGCAGGATGTTCAGGGTTTGTCGTTTGTACTCATGAATACGTTTAACATGAACTTCCAGCATGGTGTTCGCGTTAAGAGATAGTCCAAAATTCTTCTGGAGATGATTTGCCAGTCGCTGTTTATTTCTTTTCTTGATCTTTTTCCAGCGGACAAGGAGTTGCGGGTCGTCAATATGTTCCATCAGTTTGTTTAATTCTGATAAATTGGTTACCCATGAATCGCCAATATATTCTGTGATCAAATCGGATAGCTCGGGGTTGCACGATTTGAGCCACCGCCTTTGAGTGATCCCATTAGTTTTGTTGTTGAATTTCCCTGGATACATTTCATGGAAATCTTTAAAAACAGTTTCTTTAAGGATATTTGAATGTAGCTCCGCTACGCCATTAACGGAATGACTCCCTACGATGGATAAATTTGCCATTCGAATATACTTTGTATGATTCTCCTCAATAAGAGACATTCTGCTCAAGCGACTTATGTCATTAGGGTAACGGGACTGTACTTCTTTCAAAAAACGTTCGTTGATTTGAAAAATAATTCCAAGATTCCGCGGCAATACCCGTCCGAAGGTATCTACCGGCCACTTTTCCATAGCTTCCGGCAGGATGGTGTGGTTTGTAAAAGCAAATGTTTTAACTGTTATTTCCCAGGCCTTATTCCAGGGGATAGACTCTTCATCGACAAGAATTCTCATTAACTCAGTGATTGCGAGTGAAGGGTGAGTGTCGTTTAATTGAATGGCAACTTTATCGCTGAACTGGTCAAAATTGGAGTGACCCTTTTTATAACGGCGGATAATATCCTGTAGCGAAGCTGAAATGAAAAAATATTCCTGCTTGAATCTCAGTTCCTTGCCCAGTGCATTTTGGTCAGCAGGGTAAAGGACCTTGGAAATGATTTCGCTTTCGTGTTTGTTCTGGACCGCCTGAAAATAATCTCCGGTCTGAAAATGCTCCAACTCAAATTCACGGCTTGATCGGGCACTCCATAATCTTAAGTTGTTAACGGTTTTATTATTAAATCCGGGAATGGGCATGTCATAGGCCATGGCCATTACATCTTCAGTCTCCACCCATTTGTATTCGTTTTCTCCCTGAGAATTTTTGATGGTTTCAATGCGACCGTAAAACCTTACCGGAAAGAGGGAACGCGGACGCGGAATTTCCCACGGATTTCCAACGCGCAACCAGTTGTCCGCAGTTTCAACCTGATATCCTCGTAGTATCTTTTGGTGAAATATCCCAAATTCGTATCGAATCCCATAGCCATAACCGGGAATTCCAAGAGTGGCAATCGAGTCGAGATAACAAGCCGCTAACCTCCCTAATCCGCCATTGCCCAGCCCGGCCTCTATTTCCGTTTCTTCCAATTCATGAATATCAAACCCTAACACTTCAAGGGCTTTTTTGTATTCATCATAAACTCCAATGTTGATCAGGTTGTTTGTCAGAAGTCTCCCGATTAAAAACTCCATTGAAAAGTAGTACACTCTTTTTACGTTATTTTCGTAATAAGATTGTTGAGTGTGGAGCCATTTCTCCACAAGCCTGTCGCGAACTGAGAGGGCAAGACTCATGAAATGGTCAAGTTTTGTCGCTGAAAACTTGTCGCCTACCAGAGTGTATTTAAGGTGGTTTTCGAACGAAAGCTTGAGTGACTCAATGGTTGCTTTATCCAGACCGTGCTTCAGGTTATTCGAGGTGCTCATGGTTTGTTGATTGGTGATTCGTTGGTGTGATGAGGTGATTGATGTTTTTTGAACGTAGAATTAATAATTAGTTTCCATCAAAAAAAAGGCTTACAGGAAGAGTCTGTAAGCCCTCTATATTTTGATGGGCCCAAGAGGATTCGAACCTCTGACCACCCGGTTATGAGCCGGGGGCTCTACCAACTGAGCTATAGGCCCAAGAGTATCAACTTTCTACAAAACTGCGCAGTTTTTTGCTTCGGCTAGGATGTCTTAGTTTGCGCAAAGCCTTGGCTTCAATTTGCCGTATTCGCTCACGGGTAACAGCAAAATCCTGTCCGACTTCTTCAAGTGTGTGCTCGGAGTCGAGGCCAATGCCAAAGCGTTTGCGGAGAACTTTTTCTTCTCTTGAAGCAAGTGTCGAAAGAACTTTTAACGTTTGCTCTTTAAGGTTCTTTTTAACTACGGAATCAATTGGGGAAAGAATTTTTTTGTCTTCAATGAAATCCCCGAGATGGCTGTTCTCCTCTTCGCCTATTGGCGTTTCCAATGAGATAGGCTCTTTGGCAATCTTCAAAACCTTGCGTACCTTGTCAATTGGCAGAATCATCTTCTTTGCGATTTCCTCGGGGCTGGGTTCGCGTCCGAGTTCCTGAACCAGGTGTCGAGATACACGGATGAGCTTGTTGATTGTTTCAATCATATGAACCGGGATTCGTATGGTCCGGGCCTGGTCAGCGATAGCGCGGGTGATAGCTTGTCGAATCCACCACGTAGCGTAAGTGCTGAACTTGTATCCACGGCGGTATTCAAATTTATCGACGGCTTTCATAAGGCCTATATTGCCTTCCTGAATCAGGTCGAGAAATTGCAGTCCACGATTGGTATATTTTTTGGCGATACTGACCACCAATCTCAGGTTCGCTTCAGCCAAATCTCGTTTGGCGGTTTTCTCTTTGACTCTGCCACGAGCTATGCAACGGACCGTTGCGAGTAGGTGCTCTTTAGATGTGTTTGTCTTAGCTTCAATCTTCTTAATTTTTCTGCGTCCGGGTTGAACCAGTTTCATGTAATTGTCGTATTGCTTCTTGGTAATGGTTTTACCACGGGGTAATTTTACACTTTTTTGTTTGGTCCAGTTGCCGGCTTGTTTTTTGACATCCGCTAAGGTCATTCCCCATTCTCGCTCAAGGTCCCGCTCTTGTTTTCCTACAGAACGAATAGCGGCGGCGATCTCATAAATTTGTTCAATGATTCCGTCCATCACATCGGGGTCCAGACTGATTTTGCGGATGGCGCCTTCGAGAAGAATTTTTTGTGCAATTTCTTCCTTTTCGACTTTCGCCATCATTTTCTCTGTTAGCTTGGTCTTTAGACGTTTTTGTGTTTTTTGGAGTTTGTCGCTTTGAATTTTAAGATCGCGAATGTTTTTAAGAAACTTTTTGGTTTCTCCTTTTTCAATTTCAGCTTTCTTCTCTTCGGGCTCTCCAACTACCACAACATCAAATACACTGACGGCACCTTTTTTCGTTTGATCGCCTATGTCCACTATTTCATTGATTGTGACAGAGCAGTTGGCGACCGCTGAAATGACTTCGTTTTGGCCAGCTTCTATTTTTTTGGCAATGGTGACCTCTCCTTCACGTGTGAGCAGGGAAATCGTTCCCATTTCTCTCAGGTACATGCGAACTGGGTCATCTATGGAGACACTTTCACTTTTAGCGGGAGCGGTTCCCTCTCCTGCGGCATTAGCTCCTTTTTCTGGCGAATTACTTTCCTTCTTCGAGACGAGCTTTTCTCCCTTCGAGGCGGAGTCTACGATATGAATCTCGTTTTCGCCGAACAGGTGCATCAAGTCGTCAATTTGTTCTGGAGCAACAACGTCAGAAGGTAGCACATCGTTCACTTCCTCATAGGTCAGGTAACCTTTTTGCTTGCCTTGCGAGATCAGCTGATTGATTTCACTGACTTGGGTAATTTTTTCCAGATTGGACATCGTAGGGGCTTCTCCTAAGGGTGTAGTCATTTTTAAATGATGTTATGAGATCTCTTTATTCAGGCCGGGACTTGTCCCGGAATTAATTCCATGCGTAATTCGCGTAATTGATCCTGCAATTGTTTGGAACGTTCGGAGTCTCTAGCTTCAAATGCTTCGTCCCTCTGTTTTATGAGGGCTTCGATTTTTTGGTCAAGCGATCTTTTGTTTATTGCCAGAATGCAATCATTTGTGGATCGCTCCTTGTCATCGAATGGAATCGGCTCTACTCCAATTTTACTCAACAGGGTTTTTGTCGTTGGTTCGTCCACACGGTCAATGGCCAAGTCAACTCTCAATTCGCACCCTTCATCAATCAGCTGGTAAAATAACTCAACGATCTGACGAAGGCTTGGGTCTTCAAACTTATCGACCGGGACTTCTTCTTTTATTTGGAGTGCTAGCCTTTTATCGGCCAACATCAAGTGAACTATATATAGTTCCGGATTTTGCTTGCCTGCTCGTTCAGATGTTTTTGTAGGTTGTCTGGCAATATTTCCGTCTTGCTTTATTGCATTTTTCAACTCCGCAAGAATGGCCTGATCATCTAACCCCGCCCGTTCAGTCAGAACACGTACCCATTCGGAACGTTCAACGGTATTTTTTATACGAGTCAGAAGAGGGAGAACACTGTTGACGACTTCCATCTTTCCCGCTGGAGTGGATATATCTCCACTTTCAATCGTATTTATAATGTAAGATTCTACAAATGGCCTGGCGTTCTTCAATTCTTCTAAAAACTTTTCAGGCCCAAATTGCTGAATGTATGAATCCGGATCGTGTCCTTTGGGTAGCGATAGTACTTCGACACCCAAACCTTCCTCCAGAAGCACACCAAATCCTCTTTCCGTTGCCGCTTGACCCGCCGAGTCGCTGTCAAAAATCAGCGTTGTCCTGCTTGTGTGATTTTTAAGCAGTGTAGCCTGTGCCGGAGTCAGGGCCGTGCCGCAAGTTGCTACTGCATTTCTGATGCCGTGTTGGTGGGCACGCATCTGATCAAAATAGCCCTCCATAATAAGTACACGGTTTTGTTTTCGAATCGCTTCTCTTGCCCGATCGAGTCCGAATAAATGTTTCCCTTTAATGTATAGGGGCGTTTCCGGCGAGTTAAGATATTTGGGTTCGCCTTCGCCGATGACCCTTCCGGCAAAAGCAATCAGGCTACCATGAATGTCCTTGAAGGGGAACATAATTCGCCCACGAAACCGGTCATAACAGTTTCCTTCTTCCGCCCCTTCTTTTTGTTTGATGAGTCCTGCTCGTAGTAGGTCTTTCCGGGAGCATTTTCCCTGA
>Ga0066854_10000458_pt1 | contig 14550 bp, 12 predicted proteins | sample ETNtaG_8_FD_65494 | JGI IMG/M metagenome (GOLD analysis project Ga0066854, IMG submission 65494) | Marine microbial and viral communities from oxygen minimum zone, Eastern Pacific Ocean - ETNP201406SV75 | ecosystem: Environmental > Aquatic > Marine > Oceanic | place: Pacific Ocean: Eastern...
TGTGTATGGCGGCAAACATCCCGGCGCTTGCGGCCATTCCGGGAACTGTGTTCGGTTATGCCCCGACCTTCGCTTATTTGCTGCAAACGCCAGATAAGCTTGGTAATGACGTTTTGCTGGGCGCCACCTGGAGTAATCCGTTGCTGGTAGTTTCTGCGTCGATTATTGTCGGTGCGGTTTTGGGAATGCTCTCGGGTAAGCTCGGTGCGGCAATGACCAAAGCGGAAAGTTAAACGAAAGCGGGTGGCTTTTTTGCCCAGCTACCTGCTTTTGCGATACTAAAATTGTCCTAGCTGGAAATGCTGTGCGGCCGCCAGTAGGCGGCCGCACTTTTTTTGGAGGATTGGGCTTTTGTACATTTAAGTCTGGATCAGCGTATCAGGCTCGCAAAATCGACCAACTGGTGAGTTAACTACAATATCAGTTTGGGTGTCTTAAGCATGAATAGTTTATTAACTTCCAACACGGTTGCTGCCAGTGGAAACGACCACAGGAGTGCGACATGGCCGGCACTCATGACTCGTCTCGATAACTGCTAGGAAAAATGTAATTATGCGCTACCGAGTTACCTGCGCCGTTGTAGCCTGGGTGGTTATGGCCGGACTGTTCTGGCCGGCATCTTTCGCGCTGGCCGGCGAGGTGCGCCTGGGTGTGCTCAAGTTCGGCACCGTTAACTGGGAACTCGATGCCATAGTGCACAATGGTTATGCTGCGGCCGAGGGTGTGACGCTAACCGTCATGCCGTTGGCTAATAAGAATGCAACCAGCGTGGCCCTGCAGGCCGGCGCGGTTGACATGATCGTGACCGACTGGATCTGGGTATCGCGCCAGCGAGCAGCAGACGCTGACTACACCTTTGCACCGTACTCAGCCACTGTCGGTGCGCTGATGGTGCCGGCGGATTCAGCTATTGAGAACCTCGCCGACCTTGCCGGTCACCGGGTTGGCATTGCCGGTGGGCCAGTCGACAAGAGCTGGTTGCTGTTCAAGGCCCTGGCCTTGGCCCGGCACGGTATTGACCTCGACCAGCAGGCCGAGCGGGTATTCGGGGCACCGCCTCTTATTAACGAACAGGTGCTCACCGGCGGTGTTGATGCTGCGGTCAACTTCTGGCATTACAACGCTCGACTCAAGGCTAAAGGCCTGCGCCAGGTGGTTGGGGTGGCCCAGGCGGCGGGTATTCTCGGTGTGACCGAGCAGGTGCCCATGCTGGGCTATGCCTTTAGCGAAAAGTGGGCCAGCGCGCATCGCGAGGATGTGATCGGCTTTTTGCAGGCCAGCCGTAAGGCCAAGGCCCTGCTGGCCGGGTCACAGGATGAGTGGCAGCGGCTGCGCCCGCGCATGCGGGCCAAGGACGATGCCGTTTTTTCCGCACTGATCGATGGCTACCGCGCCGGTATCCCGGCACACTGGGGTGAGCCCGAGCGCCAGGCGGCGGGTCGGTTGTTTGAGGTATTGGCCTCTGCTGGCGGCGAGAAACTGGTCGGCCCGTCACTCTCCCTGAGCCCTGGCACTTTCTGGCCCGGCTGGACCTTTTAGATCGGAGGTATGCGCCCGCGCGCGAATCCCTGGTGGCAACTGGCGTCGATCCTGCTGCTGCTGGGTTTGTGGCAAGTGGCTGCGGGGATTGCTGACAGCCGCGTATTGCCGGTGCCAATGGAGGTTTTTGTCGTTCTTGGCGAGGGTCTCGCCTCCGGCGAACTTCCCTACCACCTGGTTGTGACCCTGGCACGAGTCGCCGCGAGTTTTGTGCTGGCGATGTCCATTGGTATCGCAGTTGGCATCGCCATGGGTCGGCTGCCAGCGCTGGATCGGTTCCTCGACAGCTGGCTGGTGCTGTTTCTCAACCTGCCGGCGCTGGTGACTATCATCCTTTGCTACGTCTGGTTTGGCCTTATCGAATCGGCGGCGGTGTTGGCGGTCGCCATCAACAAGATCCCCAACGTAGTGGTAACGGTGCGCGAGGGTGCGCGCTCGCTGGATAAGGATCTCGACGAGATGGCCCAGGTCTACCGTCTGAACGGCCCTGCGCGGCTGCGCCATGTGGTGTTGCCACAACTGGCGCCATACCTTTTGGCTTCGGCCCGCTCGGGCCTCGCGCTTATCTGGAAGATCGTACTGGTGGTGGAATTGCTCGGGCGCAGTGACGGAGTTGGCTTCCAGTTGAGCCTTTTCTTTCAGATGTTCGACGTAGCGAACATCCTGGCCTACGCGCTCGCGTTTATCGCTATCGTGCAAGCCATCGAGTGGTTCGCTCTGCGGCCGCTGGAGCGTAACCTAAACCGGTGGCGTCGATGAGCGACCTGGTTGTCAACATCGGAGCGAAATCCTTCCCGGCAGTGGATCGGGCACCAGCCCAGCAAGCCTTGCAGGATCTTGCCTTCTCGGTCAGTCACGGCGAGTTCGTCTGCATCACCGGCCCCTCAGGCTGCGGCAAGACCACGCTGCTGAACCTGTTGGCCGGGCTGGATACCGATTACCAGGGCGAGATTCGCCTGCCGCGGGTGACAGGCCGTACTGCGCCGGTGGTCGGGTATGCCTTCCAGGCTCCGCGGCTGCTGCCGTGGCGTACTGTGCAAGAGAATCTACAATTGGTGGCGGATAACCCGAGAGGCAGCGACAGCGTCGACGAGTTGCTGCAACTCACTGGGCTGCAGGACTTCCGCCATGCTTATCCCCAGCGCCTCTCTACCGGTATGCAAAGGCGGGTGGCATTGGCCCGGGCGTTTGTAGTCAGCCCCGACTTACTGCTAATGGATGAGCCCTTCGTCTCACTGGATGAGCCTACCGCAGTACGGCTGCGGTTACTGCTGCTCGAGGTCTGGCAGGCGCGGCCCACCACGGTGATTTTTGTCACCCACGACTTGCGCGAGGCTATCCAGCTGGGTGGACGCATCCTGCAGTTGACCGATACACCCGGGCGGATTGCACTCGATGTGCCAGTCAATCTTTCGTCGACCGAGCGGGCTGACCCGGCTGTCATCGAGCATCATCGGTTACGGCTGCTGGAATCCGCCCAAGCCCGGCACTAGTTAGCCCCGGCGCCAGACGAGCAGGTCCGGGCCAGGGCTTCAAGCGTATAGTTACGTATAGTTAACAGCGAACAGGCAAGGAGAACAGCAGTATGCAGCAATGGCTATTGCGCGCAATGTGTGCCACCGTGGTAATGGTTGGGGTTGTGCCGAGTGCACTCGCCGAGGGCAACCTCTCGCGCCGGCCGATCGCACTGAAGCGGCTGGAACTCGCCAGCGGGGACGGTTTCGGTATTTCCCAGACCGAGTACCAGATGGAGACCGGCAAGGCCTACAAACTGGAGATCAGTGCCACCGGCATCGATGAGTGTACGTTTCAGACCGACGGCTTCTTTCAGAATATCTGGCTGCGCAAGGTCGAGGTGGAAGGGGTCGAGATCAAGGCCGCCCATATCTACGAACTCGAGTTCGAGTCTCAAAGCGAGGCCGAGATCTTCTTCGTGCCGATCAAGCCTGGTAATTATGCCTATGGTTGCGAGGGCCTGGAGGACCGGGGTGTGGCCGGAACCTTTATCGTTCGCTGATCACTGCGACCCGCTAGCGAGCAAGAACGCAGGGCGTTTCCGGCGCATCTATGCCCAGTGTGTCAAGATGATTTTTCTGGTGCAGAAAACCCGGCAAGGGTGCGCGCGCCAGCACCGCGTTATGGGCATGCAACAGCATGGGTTGACGCAACTGGTGGTTCCAGGCACGAAAGTTGCCCGGTGCGCCCTTGTAGGTGTCCAGCGAAAAATTTCCTGACACCAGGAAGTCCCTGAGCGTTGCAACGTCGGTGGATTCCGTGCGCACCAAGGCTTCGACCACGACCTTGACCGCGGCCCAGCCGGCGTAGTCGACATCGGTCATACGCCGCTTAGCCACGCGATCAAAGCGCTGGTTCAACTGGGGCGCGCCGTGGCGCTCCCAGGTCCAATGCCAGGCGCCGGGCTGCAGGCCCTCACTGCCAACGACCAGCAGTGGCCGCTGGGTGTGGTAGGGGACGTAGCGCCCGAATTCCCCGACCGAGTCGGCCAGGAACAGCACGTCGTACTTCACGCCGCTGGTAATGAGAGTAACGTTGTTCTTTTCACGTAGTCGCGGGTCGTTACTGAGCACGAACGACCGCAAGTCGACCTTTTGCAGACGAAACTTGGCCATCGAGCGCTGAAAAGAATCGGCAAGCAGTTGGTCGCCGGGCGCGCCACCTTCGAGAATGAGTATCTTTTTCCAGTTCTTGCTCGACAGGAACTGTGCCAGTGCGTCCATCTGCATGGCCTGGCTGGGCAGGGTATGGTAGAGCACCGGTGAACAGTTGTCCCCACGCAGCGTGTCGGCACTGTGGCGGGCGTTGAGCAGTATCAGCGACTCACCGGCAAGCACCTTTCCCAGTTCGATCACCTCAGTCAGCGGCAGGTCCACGATGAAAACCCGTGCACCGATCTGTGTCAGCGTGTTGCGCAGCGCGTCGGGCGCGGATGCACCCTCGGCCAGTGCTTGTTCGAGAAGTTCGAACTTGAGCCCCAGCACCTGGCCCTTGAACCGGCTTTCGCGTATAGCGGCCTTGGCGCCCGCCAGTGGCCGGTGCGCATCGCGCAACGTCAGGCCGGTGTAGGCACGGTGTTGCTGGTAAAACGGGTCATCGGGCCGGTACAGGTAAACCAGAGAGAAAGTCTCACTGGCAGCCCCCCAGGCGACCGGCGCAGCAACGAGCAGTGCCAGCGCGACGGCAAGCGCCCGGCACCAGTCAGTGATCATCGATCAATACCCCATACGGCACCAGGCCCACGGCCAGGGACTTGATCACCTTTAAAGTATCGGTGTCGATGATCGAGATATCGTCAGACAGGCCGTTGGCAACGTAAAGCTTTTTCTCGTCGTAGGTCAGTGCCAGGCCCCAGGCCCGTTTGCCGACCAGGATATATTCAAGGATCTCGCGCGTGGCGACATCGACCACGGCTACGTGATTGGCCCGCCCCAGGGCCACGTAGGCGCGAGTGCCGTCACGGGTGATAAGCACGTCCACCGGGGTGACCTGTTCCTGGCGAAAGCCGGTCGGCAGAAAAACGATGTCAGCAACGAGTTTCAGCGTGGCTACGTCGATGATGTTGATCCTACCGGCGAACTCGGCCGAGACCCACAGTTCTTTTTCGTCCGGGGTGAGCGCAAACCGCCGTGGCCGGGTGTCGACCAGGATATTTTTGATTATCTCGCCGGCAACGGTGTCGATGACGTGCACCATGTCTGCGACTTCCGAGGCAACGAACACCAGCCGCCCGTCTGCGGTCACCTGTACGCCTTCGGGCTCCTCGCCAGTCAAGAACTCGCCCAGAAACTCGCCGCTGGTAACATCAAAAACAGAAATGGCTGCATCCTCTTCGTTGGAGACGTAAAGGTGGCGGCCGTTGGGATGCAGGTCGAAGGTTTCGGGCGCCGCCACGTTGCGAATCCGACCTACCAGTTCCTGCGTTGCCGCATCGTAAATCGCAATAACATCATCATCCGCACAGCCAACAAAAAACGTCTTACGGTCAGCCGCGAAGTGCATGCCGCGGGGGCGTGCGCAAGTCTCGAAGGTGCGGGTAATTTGATCGTTACTGTCGAGCACCGTGATGGTGTTACTTCTCTCGTTGGCAACGAAGCGCAACCCCGTGTTCTTGGCCACTGCGCCGGCTGGCATGACCAGTGTTCCGGCCAGCAGTACCAGGGCAATAGCAGTGTTTTTGTTTCCCATAATTTCTCTTAATTATTGTTAGCGATCCCGTTCTCGGCAACGTCGGCCGTTGCTACCGGGCTCAATTGTTCCCAGCGGCCGGGCCCTTGTCTGGCACTTTGCGTAACAGCGTTCGCGCTGGATTGTAGCGCCACACGGCAAGAACAAACACGAACGCGAGGCAAGCGGCGCTGATGCCAAGTGCCGTGTCATTGAGGCGCAGGTAGAGTGCATGGCGCAACGCTTCCACAGCATAAGTAAATGGGTTGAGGGTGCAAATTCGGTAAACCAGTTCGCTGGATTCCTGCATACGCCACAGCGGGTACAGGGCTGAGGACAGAAAGAACATCGGGAAAATAACGAAATTCATGATGCCGGCGAAATTTTCCAATTGCCGGATGGCCGCTGACAGGGCCAGGCCGATGGCACCCAGCAGCAACCCTGTTAGCACCAGTACGGGTAGCAGTGCCAGCCAGCCCCAAGGCGGGATGTCGATCACCAGCAGTTCGGCCAGCAGCAAAAAAGCATAGACCTGCAGCAGCGAAACCACAGTGCCAGCGAGCAACTTGGCGAATAACAGGAACCCCCGTGGCAGAGGGCTGGTCAGCAGCAGCCGCATACTGCCCATTTCGCGGTCGTAGACCAATGCCAGAGAACTTTGCATGCCGTTGAAGAGTTGGATCATGGCGATGAGTCCCGGCACGATGTAGGTCTCGTAGGTGATGTAGGTCTCGTACGGTGGCGTGATCGACACGCCGAGGATGCTGCGAAAGCCAGCCGCGAACACCAGCAGCCAGATCAGCGGTCGCACCAGTGCAGCGGCAAAGCGTTCACGCTGATGGATGAAGCGCAGTGCCTCGCGCCAGACGATGGCGCCAAGGCCGGCGAGGTAGGCTTGACTGCCGGTGGGCATCATGCGTCGGCATCCTTTGAGGCTTCATCGGCACTGGTCAGACGCTCGAACAGTACTGGCACACTGTCGCCACCGTGCTGCGCCAGTATCTGTGCAACTGGTCCGGCCGCGCGGAGTTGACCTCGGTGCAGCACAACCAGATTGTCGGACTTGCGAATCTCGTCGACCAAGTGTGTGGCCCACAGTACAGTCAGGTTCTCACTCGTGGCCAACTGGTGGACGTGCTCGACCAGTTGGCTGCGTGAGGGGATGTCCAGGCCCACGGTCGGTTCGTCGAGGATGAGTACGGTCGGTTGATGGACCAGTGCCCGGGCGATCTCTAGGCGTCGGCGGTGACCGCCATTGAGCTTGCGGGTTTTTTCACGACCACGATGGGCAATGCCCATCAGCTCCAGCTTCTCGTCAATGCGGCGCCTGGCGTTACCGCCCCAGTATCCCCGCAGCGCCGCAGCGTAAGCCATGTTCTGAGCGACTGTGAGGTCAAGGTCCAGCGCCTGACTCTGGAAGACGATACCCAGCCTGGCGAGCGCACGCCGCGGCTGCACCCGAATGTTAATGTCATCGATGTAGGCCTCGCCTAGTTGCATCGCGAGCAGGCCGGTCAGCAGGGACAGCAGGGTGGATTTGCCGGCACCGTTGGGACCGAGCAGTCCAGTGAAGCATCCTCGCTCTACGCTAAAAGACACGTCCATCAGGGCGGAACTTGCCCCGTAGGCGAAAGATAATCCATCGATGGCAATGCCGTTGCCCGAGTTCATCGGCCGATCATAGAGCATAGTCGCTGGCGAGATGTGGGTAATATGTGGTGTGATCTCGTGACTAATTGAAGTTTTTACCCGCGCCGGACTGGTGCCTGGAGTGGCCCATTTAAAGTAAAACTATCAGCAAACCATTATCTATCGTATGCCGCCCGTAGCCTTATCGGGATATCTGGCGCCCCGGCAGAAACCGGGCCCTGAATAAACACAATAAACCAATGGTTGATAGTGCGCAAAAGGTGTAGTCTATTGTGTTGTGCGGGCACTGCTGGCGCCCGTGCATTAGTGGTTGTGCCCGGCCGGTACAAACCGAACCGGGAGTTGTCAAGATCACACTCAACCAATAACAAAGGGGGGATAACATGATGTTTTCATCGAGAATGGGGCGTTCGGCCCCGGGGCTCGTCGCTGCCTTCCTATGGAGCGTGCTTCCGTTCACTGTCAGCGCAGAGACCGGGTCCGGCACGCTTTACGGCGACATGCATACCGTCACCCAGGACATGCTCAGCCGGGCGGCCGGGGACGGCAATAACTTTCTACACACCAACGGCAATTACGAGCAGACACGTTACTATCCAGCGCGCCAGATCAACGCTGGCAACGTAGGCCTTCTGCGCCCGGCCTGGATCTTCCAGACCGAGATTGTCGAGTCAATGGAGACCACGCCGATCGTCGTGGATGGAGTGATGTACATCACCACTTCCTTCGATCACGTGTACGCGTTGAACGCGGAGACCGGCGAGCAGATTTGGCACTACAAGCACAAGATGGGTCCAATTACGACCTACTGTTGCGGTCCGAACAATCGTGGCGCGGCCGTCTACGGTGATATGGTCTATATCGGTACTCTGGATGCTAAATTGGTAGCGCTGGATGCGAAGACCGGCAAACTGGTCTGGGATGTCCAGATCGGGGATCCCGAACTCGGCTACAGCGAAACCATGGCGCCTACGGTCGTCAATGGCAAGATCCTGATCGGTACTAACGGTGGTGAGTACGGCATCCGCGGTTTCGTCAAGGCATATAACTGGAAGACCGGCGAACTATTGTGGCATTTCCACACCATCCCGGAAGACTCAACTGGCGTCTGGGCGACCCATGATGCCACCGGTCGGGACATGCTACGCAACATAGGTGCTGAGAAAAAAGCCCTGGCGGAACTGGGTGATCCCTACCAGACCCTCGGCGGCGGCGTGTGGCAGAACCCATCGGTGGACCTTGCTACGAACCGAGCTTACTTCGTAGTCGGCAACCCATCGCCTGACCTCGATGGCTCGATCCGACCTGGTGATAATCTGTACACAAACTCGTTGGTGGCTGTCGATCTGGATTCGGGCGAGTATATCTGCCACTTCCAGTACATAGCCCACGATGTATGGGATCTGGACGCGGTCAGCCCGACGATCCTCACCGACGTGATGGACAACGACGGCAATATGGTGCCGGGAGTACTGCATGGTGGCAAGACGGGGCACGTCTACGTGCACCGCGCCGACGATTGTAGCCTGATCCGCTTCTCCGAGGCGATGGTGCCACAGGAGAACATGTGGGTGTTGCCGACCCAGGCCGGTGAACGCATGTTACCGGGTGCCAACGGCGGGGTCGAATGGTCACCGATGACAGTTGATCCTATGCACCAATTGGTTTACGCCATCAACCTGCACCAGCCCATGACCTACCACGTCGAGAGTTCGCCTTATCCGGAAGGAAAGTTGTGGCTGGGTGGCGCTTTCAAGGTTATCGCCTCCGAGGAGCAATGGGGCAACGTCGCCGCGGTCGACTACAATACTGGTAGCATCCGCTGGAAGGTGAAGACCCAGCAGCCGATGATCGGCGGCATTATGGCGACAGCCGGTGGCTTGGTGTTCACCGGCGAGGGCAACGGGTTGTTCAAGGCCTATGATTCTGAGACCGGTTCGGTACTGTGGAAGTTCCAGGCGGGCGCGGGTGTCAATGCCCCGCCAGCTTCCTATACTGTGAACGGCAAGCAATATATTGTGGTCGCGGCGGGTGGCAACGTGCAGTTAAACTATAAGCGCGGCAACAATATTATTGCCTTTGCATTACCGGATTAAGTTAGTCAGTTAATCAATATCTGACGGGGCCGGCAATCGTCGGCCCCGTTTTTTCTCGGCCGAATGGCCGCACAGATTGGGCCAATGGCGTGGCAATAATCAATCGATCCAGAGTTGGCCTGGTGCTTGTGGCAACCTTAGTGAGCCTTGCCTTGGCAGGGCCGGCGCGGGCGCAGGGCCAGAATCTTCAACTCACCCAGGTTCAGCCGGCAGTTGCAGGCTCCGGTAGCGGCGCCGATATTACATTTTGTATATCATGCCACGGTCAGCAGGGGTTGCCATCTGACCCGGCAATTCCGATCATCCAGGGGCAGCATTTCTATTATCTTTACGTGCAACTCAAGGATTACAAGGCAGGCCGTCGTGTCAACTCTGTTATGAGCGGCATCGTGGCGAATCTGGCCCGTGAAGATATGAAGGCGTTGGCGCAGGCCTTCTCCGAGGGTCCCTGGCCCGCCACGGGCTACACGACGCCAGAGTCCCAGGTTGCGGAGGGGGAGCAGGCGCTGGTTGCCGGGCAGTGCGTGCAGTGTCACCGGGGCGGTTACGAAGGCGACAGCAGGGTGCCACGTCTGGCCGGGCAGCAGGTGGGTTACCTGGAGAAAACCATGCTGGAACTCAAGAATAAGATCCGGATGAATTCGCCTGCCTTGGTTCCGCTATTCGGGGCCTACGATGACAGCGAACTGAAAGCCATGGCCGAATACCTGGCTGGCTGGTAAAACCGTCCGGGCCCATACCCGCCTAGCCGTCGCCCAACAGGGCGGCGAGAACTGCAGTGTCGTTTGTCAGATCAGTAGCAGTTTGCCCTTCGCGATCGCGGGCCTTGGGATCGGCGCCAACGGCGAGCAGAGTTGTGACGATCTGTGCATGCCCGCGTTGGGCGGCAATCATGAGCGCGGTCCGGCCGCGATCATCACGGGCCTCAAGCGAGGCGCCGCGGGCCAGCAGCAGTTTGACCGTGTCCACACCCTCGGTGCTGGGAACTTCATTGGAGTGTCCGGCGGCCCACATCAGTGTGGTCAGATCGCGGTCATAGCGGGCATCGATCGGCACGCCGGCATTCAGCAGCTGGCGGACGACGCCAGCGAACCCTTTTCCCGCAGCGTAGACAATGGCGCTCTTACCAGTGGTATCAATACCAGTCACGGAACTGCCGGTTTGTACCAGCAATTCCACAATCCGGCCGTTCCCGTTATGAGCCGCGGCAATGATCGGCGTGACACCACGGTTATTGCCGGTGGTAGGGTTGGCGCCCCACTTGAGCAACATTCGCACGGCGGGGTAACGGTTCATGGTTACTGCGTGCAACAGCGCCGTGGCACCCCGCACATTGGTATGACTCACATCCGCACCTTCACCTAACAGAAACGCTACGAATTCATGCTGGCCGTGACGCGCAGCCCGCAGTAGCGGGGTGTTTCCGAACTTGTCCCGGGCGCTTAAGGAGGCGCCCCGGCTAAGGAACTCCCGCGCTAGACCCAGGCAGCCACGATCGGCGGCATCGAAAAGAAAAAAGTCCAATATACGGTTGTTCAGTTGTCCCTGATTGACTACGAACCGCTGTCGAATCTCCTCGCACGCTGGGGGTGCGCCAACTGTGGTCGCAGCGGTGGCTTGAAATGAGCCCAGGAGCAGCGCGAGGATTCCCGCAGCTGCGGTCAAGGGGTGGGGCCGTGAAGGAACTGGTGGCCGTTGGCAGCTGCTCGTCATGGCAAGAAATCTATTGGTGTGAAAAAAGGCCCGCAACAGAAAAATCTGGTGAACGCCGGCCGCACATCCGCCAGAGCGGAAGCCACCCTGTAGGCAAAAGATAATCCATCGATAGTGATGCCGTTGCCCGAGTTCATCGGCCGATCATAGAGCATAGTCACTTCCGGGGGGGTGCCGGCCAAGTACGGACAGGTGCGTTTCGTGAGTCATCAAGCACCGGGTCAGGCGGTGGGCTGGGCCTAAAGTACTAGATAGTCGGATACATTCACCCACAGCGCTCCTGCATAATTAGGTACGAACCAGTTTCCTCACACTGTCTTCAGTCGCGCGGGTGAGGTGAGTTCATGTGAGAGGTAATGTCCCGTTACTGAAGAGTTGTAATCGTCAACTTGTGATTTTTTGATCACCTGAACAAAGGAGGATCTCTATCGTGAAGAAAAGTAGAAATCGTTGGACCACGGCCAGCGCGTTGATCGTGCCAGCCGTGACCATGGTGTTTGGCACAATACTCGGGAGCATCCCGGCACAAGCAAATAATCCTAATGAGTGGCCGATGTACAGCCGCGACTACAGCAACACCCGTTATAGCCCGCTCCAGGAAATCAACACCAGCAACGTCAAAGGCTTGAAGGTCGCCTATGCGTTTGGGCTGGGTGTGTTGGATGCACAGGAATCATCACCACTTGTTATTGGCGACACACTTTACGTGACGACTACGTTCGGGCCGAAGTTCATATACGCCCTGGACGCCGCGACCGGCAAACGCAAATGGACGCAGGCCTTTGACTATCCAGATGATATGACTCAGTTCACCTGCTGTGGCCCCGTCAACCGCGGCGTGGCCTATGCCAACGGCAAGATTTACGTTGGCCGACTGGATGGCAAGCTCTCGGCACTCGACGCCGATACCGGTAGGGAAATTTGGACCACCACAGTCGTTGATTACACGCAAGGCTCATCCCTCACTTCACCGCCGTTGATTGTCAAGGATACAGTCGTTACCGGCTTTGGCGGCGGCGAGTACGGTGCCCGTGGCTATATCTCAGCTTACGATCTCGAAACCGGTAAAGCGCTCTGGAAGACCTGGACCGTTCCGGGCGAAGGTGAACCGGGCAACGACAGTTGGAAGGGTGATTCATGGAAGACCGGCGGTGCGGCAGCGTGGCTGAATGGAGCCTACGACGCGGACCGGAACATCATTTACTATGGCACCAGCAACCCGGCCCCCTGGAATACCCACGTGCGTGGCCCAGGGAGTTCGGATTACGGGAAGTTCACCAACCTTCATTCTGTTAGCTCCATCGCTCTTGACGGCGACAGCGGCAAGATTCTTTGGACCTACCAGGGAACACCACACGACGCCTGGGATTACGACGGGGTCAACGAGAATTTGCTCGCCGATCTCAACATCGGTGGGAAAACGGTCCCGGTTTCCATGAAAGCCGACCGCAACGGTTTTTTCTACGTGAACAACCGTGAAACTGGCGAACTCATCTCGGCTGAGGCTTTTATTTACCAAAACTGGGCCAAGGGAATTGACCTCGCTACCGGTCGCCCGATCGAAGTTCCAGAGATGCGGCCTAATTTGACTAACCGGGCAATGAACGTCTGTCCGAACCTGGTGGGCGGCAAGAACTGGCAGCCGATGTCTTTCAACCCAAACACCGGACTGGTCTACATCCCGACAATTAATATCTGCATGGACATGCAGGACACCGAGGTTGAATACAATCGAGGATCATTCTATCTTGGCAAGGAGTTTCCAGCCCGTTTTGGCCCTGGTGGATTTGGCGGCAAACTGCTGGCCTGGGACCCGGTAAAGCAGGAAGCAGTATGGAGCATCAAGCAGAAGCATGGATGGAACGGCGGAACTATGACTACGGCCGGGGGCCTTGTGTTCCAGGGTGACGCCATGGGGCAGTTTAATGCGGTAAACGCGTCCACCGGCGAGGTGTTGTGGACGACCCAGGTCGGCTCAGGTGTTTTAGCTGGCCCGGTGACTTTCAAAGTTGACGGTAAGCAATACGTCGCAGTCACGGTCGGCCGTGCTACAACCATACCAGCGTTTATTGGCGAACCCGGGGTAGCGATAGTAAGTGAAACACCTGAAGCGGGAATGCTCTTTGTGTTTTCACTCTAAACAAAAAGAATAGTTCAGGCGCTGGGGATTATTTCCGGCACCTGATAGGTAGACTTAACCGCGGGATGATTGGCGCCAAGCGTATCGTCCCGCGGTTTTCTTTAACTTGTACAGCTAACTAAATCATGCTCACGTCGCGCGGCTATATTGTGTTTTTTCTTGGGTTTGTGTTGGCTTGCCTATCTTTTTCATTGGCTTATGCCAAAGAGAGCATTCCCTCTCCCCTTCGGGTTTGTGCCGATCCGGATAATTTACCTTTTTCGAATGAAGACCCAGAGCGCAAAGGCCTTTACCTTGACATTGCCGAACTGATCGCCACGAAACTTGGGGTGCAAACCGAGGTTTTCTGGTGGCGTACACATTCCGGCAAACGTGCCATCCGTGAGACTTTGCTTAAAGGGCGTTGCGATATCCAGCTCGGGGTTCCTTTCGAGCCGGGTTTTATGGCCCGACGGGTAGCTTTGACCAAGCCTTTTCTAAAATTGCACTACGCCATTTTAGGGCCACCTGGGATGCGCCTGACAAAACTGGCCGACCTTCACGGCAAGAAAGTCGGCGTGCTCCACAATAGGCCGCCGCAGAACGTCATTGCGCAGCACGACCAGATCACCGCACAGACGTACGTCAAGCATCAGGATGTGGTGATTGCGCTGGCAGAAGGTGAGATCGATGCTGCTTTTCTCTGGGGCCCTGTCGCCGGCTATTACAACAAGTACCAGTGGCATTCACAGTTCGAGATGATCAGAACCGATGGCCCACAATTGGGCTGGCCGGTAGCCATCGGGGTAAAGGGTTCTGAGACGGGCCTTCGCCATCGCCAATTCCTGGATTCCCAGACCCAGTTTCTCCTGAGCAGCCTTGAGAGCGCCATCGACCAACTACAGGATGAGATCGCCTCCCTCAAGGCCAAGTACGGGTTTTCCAACAGCGAGCCAATTTTCCTGGACTGGCTACCCGTCCGGCTGGTTGCGGATACCAAGCCACCGGCAAACTCCAACGCGGCGCAGGAGCAGCCTCAATCTGATCCTGTTGATCAAAAAACGAAGGACATTGTCAGGGGGGGGAAATTATTTAACGGTGTCTACGGTTGCAGCCACTGCCATGGACCGGATGGCATCATAGCGCAAAAGAATCAAGATCTGCGGCGGCTGCGAAAGCGCTATGGGGAGAAGTTTGACGAGGTTTTTCGAACAACTGTCGACAATGGCCGTATCAGTAAGGGTATGCCGG
>Ga0066854_10000469_pt1 | contig 14437 bp, 14 predicted proteins | sample ETNtaG_8_FD_65494 | JGI IMG/M metagenome (GOLD analysis project Ga0066854, IMG submission 65494) | Marine microbial and viral communities from oxygen minimum zone, Eastern Pacific Ocean - ETNP201406SV75 | ecosystem: Environmental > Aquatic > Marine > Oceanic | place: Pacific Ocean: Eastern...
GGCGGTCGTTTACTTGTATTAGAGTTTTCAAAACCTGAACATGAATTACTCAATAAGGCCTACGATTTTTATTCGTTCAATATTTTACCTAAAATGGGCGAGCTTGTTGCCAAAGATGGTGATAGTTATAAATACCTAGCCGAGTCAATTCGCATGCACCCAGATCAAGAGACCTTAAAAACGATGCTTGATAATGCAGGGTTTGAGCAAACTAGTTTTAAAAATTTAACTGGTGGTGTAGTGGCATTACACAAAGGCTATAAGTTTTAACGCTAATGTCTTCATTATTCACCCAAATAGCTAAACAGTTCATGTTTTCACAAACATTAACTGCAGGTCTAGAGATCATCATCAATAAAGTACTAACTTTAAAATCAGCTTTTTTTTCGTTTGATAAGTTAGCCCATAAAACTTTAACCATAGCATTATCTGAATTAGATTTTCCATTAAGCTTTACTGTTGTGCCAACAAAAGAGAGTAGGTTTAATACTATGAATGTTTTAGTGACATCATTAACAGCGCATACTGATTGCACTATCACTACCAGTATCAAAACCTTAATAGAATTACAAACACAGAAGAAATTAACAGAGTTGATAAAGCAAGATAAGCTTGATGTCACAGGTGATATCAAAGTAGCTCAACAATTTGCCAGCTTAGCAGAAACGCTTAATATTGATTGGCAAAGCGAATTAGCCACTCATATTGGTGATATTCCCACCCATAAATTGACACAGTTAGGCAAAAAAGTATCTGATAAATTTCATTTCACCGCGCAACAAATTAAAGCGGATGCTAGTGAATATCTTGTACACGAACAACGCGTAGTGGTAACTAAAAGTCAAATTGAGTTATTTAATCAAGCAGTTGCCGATATAGATGCACAAACGCAAACACTTGAAGCGCGTATTGCACGTTTAAGTGAACATTTACCCCAGTAAAGGATTTCTAATACCGTGAGCAGCACTCGTTTATATCGCATTATTAAAACATTTTTACACTATGGCCTCGATGAGATGGTACCTAAAAAAATGTTACCTTGGTATGCAAGAGTAGGCCGACATTCACTATTTTGGTTAAATAACAAACACAAGGATAAGCCAATTGCTCAACGTTTTCGTCTTGCCATTGAAGAGCTTGGTCCTGTTTTTATCAAATTTGGGCAAATGCTTTCAACACGACGTGACTTGTTGCCGCTCGACTTTTCAGATGAACTAGCTCTATTACAAGATCAAGTAACACCTTTCGACGGTGAAGCCGCTAAGCGGTTAATTATTAAAGCTATGGGAAAAGATGCTTTTGAACAATATTTTAGTGACTTTGATTTAAACCCACTGGCTTCTGCCTCCATTGCTCAAGTGCATACAGCCACCTTAACCGATGATGATAATTACGCTACAAAGGTCGTTATTAAAGTTTTACGCCCTAATATTGGTAAAACCATTATAGCGGATGTCAAAGTGATGGCACGTTTTGCCAGTATTATTGCTCGCTGGCTCCCAGATGGTAAACGCTTAAGGCCGAAAGAGGTGGTTGCCGAATATAAGAAAACCATTTTAGACGAGTTAGATCTTAACCGTGAAGCGGCCAATGCCATTCAACTTAAGCGCAATTTTGAGCAAGGAAGTGAATACGAAAAAATATTGTACGTACCTGAAATTTATAGTGAACATTGCCATAAAAACGTGTTAGTAATGGAGCGCATATACGGTATTGGTGTCGCTGAAATACAGACATTAAACCAAGTTGGCGTTAATATGAAGTTACTGGCGGAACGCGGCGTATCGGTATTTTTCACCCAAGTTTTTCGAGACAGTTTTTTTCATGCCGATATGCACCCAGGTAATGTTTTTGTTGATGCCACCAACCCTGCCGATCCAACATGGATAGCCATTGATTGTGGCATAGTGGGTACACTTAATAGAGAAGATAAGCGTTACCTTGCTGAAAATTTTGTTGCCTTTTTTAATCGTGATTATCGAAAAGTAGCGCAACTACATGTTGATTCTGGTTGGGTACCTGCGAGCACGAGTGTCGATGAATTTGAGTTTGCGATACGCACGGTATGCGAGCCTATTTTCAACAAACCATTAGCGGAAATATCTTTCGGCCAAGTATTAGTCAATTTATTTAATACCGCTCGGCGCTTTAATATGGAAGTGCAACCACAGTTAGTACTACTGCAAAAAACGTTACTTTATATTGAAGGTTTAGGTCGTCAACTTTACCCACAACTGGATTTATGGCAAACCGCTAAACCTTTCTTAGAAAATTGGGTTAGAGAGCAAATGGGCGTGAAAGCTGTCTTCACTAAAATTAAAGAAAACCTGCCTTTTTGGAATGAAAAATTGCCTGAAATGCCTGATTTGGTTTATGACTATTTAAAAGTAGGTAGAACAAGTCAATATCAGCAAGTAAAATTGATGCAACAACTACTTAAACAGCAAAAACAAAATAACAACAAGATTATTTACAGTATTTTAATTGCTAGCATAGTCATAGCCTCTGCACTACTTCTTCAGTAGCGCACGTAAATTAGCTACCCCTTGGTTAGCCACTTTTTGTTTGTGTTCATTAGTTTTTTTTACTTGCCCTAACTCCCAGCTTAGATCATCTTGTGGCAGTTCATGTAAAAAACGACTGGCTTCTGTGCGAGCTATTTCACCAAATTGACGGCGCTCTCTAGCGTAAGTAAAGATTAACTCACGTTGCGCGCGAGTAATGCCAACATAAGCTAAACGGCGCTCTTCTTCGACACAACCGTCATCAATACTACTTTGATGGGGTAACAATCCTTCTTCCATTCCAATTAAAAATACAAAAGGAAACTCTAGCCCTTTTGAAGCATGTAAAGTCATCAATTGTACTTGATCACTATTGTCTTCATCTTCACTGCGTTCCATCATGTCACGTAGGGTCAAACGGGTAACTATTTGCGGTAAGGTCATTGGCTCTTCATCGTCACTACCTTCAAGCATTTGTGTGACCCAGCTGAACAGCTCGGTTACGTTTTTCATACGCATTTCTGCCGCTTTGGCACTTGGCGAGGTATCATAAAGATAATCTTCATAATTAATTTCACGGATCATCGAACGCAATACCGCTGCAGTGTCACCACGCTCTGTTTGATCAGCCACATCGACCAACCACCGGGTAAACACTTGCAGCTTCATCAAGCCTCGGCCTGATAAATATTGCTCAAGCCCTAGTTCAAAGCTGGCAGCAAACATACTGATTTGCCGCATATTGGCATAATTGCCAAGCTTTTCTAGTGTCGCTGGGCCAAGCTCGCGCTTAGGCACATTGACAATACGCAAAAAGGCATTATCATCATCGGGGTTAACTAACACTCGTAAATAGGCCATCATATCTTTAATTTCTGCTCGAGAGAAAAAAGAGGTGCCTCCACTAATTTTGTAAGGAATTCTATTGGTCATTAACGCTTTTTCAAGTAAACGAGATTGGTGGTTTCCTCGATATAAAATCGCGTATTCTCTATACTGGCTGCGATTCATAAAACGATGCCCTATCAACTCACCGATAACACGCTCTACTTCATGCTCTTCATTTTTAGCTTGCACTACACGCAGTTCTACGCCGTAAGCGAGCTCACTAAAAAGGGCTTTATCATAGACATGAGGATTATTGGCAATGAGAATATTCGCACATTTTAAGATACGTCCACTAGAGCGGTAATTTTGCTCTAATTTAATGAGTTTTAGCTGAGGAAAGTCTTTACCTAGCAAGACTAAGTTTTGCGGTTTAGCCCCTCTCCAAGAGTAAATAGACTGATCGTCATCGCCCACCACGGTTAAACGCGCCCTCTGACCAGCAATAAGTTTTACCATTTCATATTGGCTAGCATTTGTATCTTGGTATTCGTCCACTAATAAATAACGAATTTTATGCTGCCAACGTTCACGCACTTCAGGGTAGTTTTTCAGTAATAGCGTAGGAATTAATATCAAATCATCAAAATCTAAGGCGTTATATGCCTTCATATGTTGGTGATAGCGTTGATAAAACTCAGCATATTCTTGGCTGTCGGCATCGCTTGCCATTTTGAGTGCAGCATCTGGAAGAAGTAAATCATTCTTCCAATTAGAAATCGTGCTTTGTAATTTGCTTAATAAGTCTTTATCACCATCGAGTTCATCAAGGGTTAATTCTTTGAGCAAAGCTAGCGTGTCTTGATCATCAAATAAAGTAAAACCCGGTTTATAACCTAGTGTTTTAATTTCTCGACGAACAATATCTAGGCCTAGCGAGTGAAAGGTGGAAACAGTTAAGCCACGGGTAAGATCACGACCAAGCATGTTACTAACACGCTCTTTCATTTCTCGCGCCGCTTTATTGGTGAAAGTGACCGCCGCAATATTACGTGCTTTGTAACCACACTTTTGAATCAGATAAGCAATTTTTTGACAAATAACACCCGTTTTACCGCTGCCAGCACCCGCTAAAACAAGACATGGGCCGTTCACATACTTGACCGCTTCATTTTGTCCGGGGTTTAATTTCATTGCCATGATATATTCAAATTGATAGATTTCTAACGGGCAGAGATTTTACCTGTTTTTACTCGTTAGCAAAACAGTTACAATGACCTCAATACTAAATTTCAGGAAAAGATTATGATTAACGCCAAAAAGATTGAAGAAATTGCCAAGCAAGTTACTGACGCTATTCCACCGGGCTTGAAAACAATGGCTAATGATATTGAAGAGAAAACAAAAACTGTTTTACAACGTAAACTATCGCAACTTGATGTGGTAAGCCGCGAAGAATTTGATGTACAAACACAAGTGTTGCTAAAAACTCGTGCCAAGTTAACCGAGCTAGAAGAGCGCCTAACTCAATTAGAAAATGCTTCATCAGCGGATAATGACGTTTAATAAAAAAGCTTTTTTCATATCAATATTACAGCTAGTAGGTTTTATGACTTTGGCTAATGATAAATTTACCACAGAAGAACAACTTGCCAACCGTTACAGCAACGAGATAAACAGTTTTTGGCAACAAGGTGATTTTTCTACGTTTAATGGTGTCAATAATAGCCGAATTAATTATGCGGCCTTTCCTAATCATCACGCAGATAATGCCAAATGTATCGTTATTTCATCTGGGCGAAGCGAAGGATATCTTAAATATAAAGAGCTGATTTTTGACTTATTTAATCAAGGTTATAGTATTTTTCTGCACGACCATCGTGGACAGGGTATATCACAGCGACTATTAGATAATCCCCACAAAGGATATGTTGAAGACTTCCAATATTATATTGATGATCTCGCTTTTTTTATTGATAACATCGTTGCTAAACAATGCTCGGCTAAACCTTATTTACTCGCTCATTCAATGGGCGGTGCTATCGCAGCAAGGTATTTACAAGACTTTCCAGAGCGCATTCAAGCGGCAGTATTATCCTCTCCTATGCTAGGGTTTAATGGCGGGGGTATGCCCGATTTTATTGCTAAGTCGCTAGTGAAAACCTCTGTACAACTTAATCAATGGTTTGATGATACGCCATGGTTTTTTGGCGGACAAAAAAACTTTACTCAAGATAGCTTTAAAAACAACCGACTAATGCACTCTCAGTTGCGTTATCAAGCATTTACACGTTTATATAAAGAGACGCCTGAGATACAACTTGGTGGCGTAACGGCTCAATGGTTAGCTACATCGTTGAGCGCACTAGAAAAACTGTTTAGCAATATCAACAAAATCACTACACCCACCTTGGTATTACAAGCTGGTGATGAAAAAATTGTTAACAATCAGGCTCAAGATGATTTTTGTACTCAGCTACACCTGTTACAACCACAATCCTGTCCTAACGGCAAGCCTATCCACATTGCAAAGGCGTATCATGAGTTGTTTTTTGAAAGTGATAAATACCGTACTCAAGCACTCACTGCCACGCTAGAGTGGTTTGCAAAACATTCTAAAATAAATCCCTCTCAATAGGCTCTAAAAACCGACTCTTTACCCACTCAGGATAAGATGGGAAATCGTAGTTTGTATCTTAATAACCACAACCTTATCGTTTTTGCAGTTCAAGTTCACGTTGTACTACAGAGCTTGGATCATGATGAATAAAAACTTCACATGGAGCAAGCACTTGGAAAATTTTTTCTTCTATTTCATCACCAATACTATGGGCTTCTAAAAGTGACAAGCTATCATCTAGCTCTAAATGAAACTGAATAAAACGCTGCGCACCTGATTGTCTGGTGCGCAATTCGTGCACACCTAGCGCCTGTTGATGAGCATGAATAATCGCATGAATCTGTTCCACTTCTTCAGCACTTAGTTCATGATCCATTAATTGATAAACGCTTTGAAAAATTATTTTACCCGCACCTATTAGCAAATAGAGCGCGACAGCAATGGTAAAAACGCCGTCCGCTTGCATCCAAATGCCTTGGCTCAGCACTATGGCAAGCAGCACACCAAAATTCATCAATAAATCCGATTGATAATGTAAAGCATCACCACGAATGATCACTGATCCCGTTCGCTTAACCACTATACGTTGAAATAATACTAAAGCTAGCGTCAAAGCAATTGCAGCGACAGTAACCCAAATAGCCACGTCACTTTGTACAATGATTTTTGGCGTAATAACACGTTCAACGCCATTAAAAATAAGTATAATAGCAGAGCCTAAAACAAATGCCGCTTGAACCAAGCCAGCCAAACTTTCCGCTTTACCATGTCCAAATCGGTGTTCATCATCAGCAGGAGCCAGAGCAAAGCGTAAAATAACGACATTCATTAGTGAAGCAAACAAGTCTAAAATGGAGTCAGTCGTTGAAGCAAGCATGGCGCTGGAGTCTGTCACCAACCAAGCATAAACTTTAATAATAATAAGTAGCAGAGCAACTGAAGAAGAGCATATAGCGGCTAATTTTACCCAAAAAGCATACTCTTTATGATGAAGGTTTGACCTTAATTGTTCTGGCATGAAAGCGTTCCAAAAGTGAAGCGTTGAGATTTAGTAACTGATATAATAACAAAAAATCTTATACTCAAACTAGCGTTGTCCTCTTTTATGTTAGATGTCGTTCTTTTTCAACCACAAATACCGCCAAATACTGGTAATATCATTCGCCTATGTGCTAACTCGGGTTTTCGTTTACATTTAATTGAGCCATTAGGCTTTGATTTGGATGATAAAAAATTGCGCAGAGCCGGGCTAGATTATCATGAATTTGCCGCCGTTAAGCGCCACAAAAATTTTAGTGCTTTTGTTGAAGCAGAGCAGCCTACAAGAATATTAGCCATTACCACTAAGGCAAACAATTTTTATGGTGATGTGACCTTTACCCAAGGCGATTATTTGTTATTTGGTTCTGAAACAGCAGGACTACCTGACGATGTACGTGATCAAATACCTGATGAAGATAAAATTCGTATTCCCATGCTAAAAGATAGCCGTAGTATGAATTTATCCAACGCGACAGCGGTTATTGTCTATGATGCCTGGCGCCAATTAGGTTTTGTCGATGCGGTGTAATACCCAAAACAATGTCATTATTCTTGTTTTTGATCACGTGACAGTAAATCTGCCGCAGCCAACTTTGCCGCTTTGTCTTGATAAAGAACTTGATAAACTTGCTCAACAATAGGCATTTCAACCCCTACTCGTTGAGCTAACATGCGAACTTCTTTAGTATTTCTATAACCTTCAACCACTTGACCTATATCAGCCATGGCTTTATCAACATCGGTGCCCTGACCTAATGCCAAGCCAAAGCGTCGATTTCTTGATTGGTTATCGGTACAAGTCAACACCAAGTCACCTAACCCAGCCATGCCCATAAAGGTTGCTGAGTCAGCACCCAGTGCCATACCTAGTCGTGTCATTTCAGCCAGGCCACGGGTAATAAGTGCGGTACGCGCATTAGCACCAAAACCAATACCATCGGCCATGCCAGCGCCAATGGCGATTACGTTTTTAACGGCGCCACCTAGTTGTACCCCAATAAAATCTTTATTAGGGTAGACACGAAAACATTTTTCACAGTGTAATAAGTCAGAAAGCTCAAACGCAAAGACTTTATCAGTAGAAGATAAGGAAATAGCTGTTGGTAAGCCTGCCGCCATTTCTTTAGCAAAAGTCGGCCCCGAAAGTACCGCTAAAGCGAGTTCATCACCCAAAATATCTCGAGCGACAGTTTGTAATAAATCACCTGACTGAGGATCTAACCCCTTAGTTGCCCAAGCAATTCTTACATCTTCTTTCAATGCCGGCTTAATTTGTTTAAGCATATCACCAAAAGCATGGCTAGGTACCACCACAAGAATATTTTCACTCGCTTGAACCGCGGCGATAAGATCACTGGTAAGCGCTAATGTCTCAGGAAAAGAACAGCCAGCCAAATACTTACTGTTTTCTCGTGCATTAGCCATGTCTTCAACTTGGCTAGCATCACGACCCCAAAGCAATGTTTGATGACCATTTCGAGCCAAACATATTGCTAAGGCCGTACCATAAGAGCCAGCACCTAAAACAGTAATTTTGGCAGAAGTAGTCATAATATCCTCGTGATATATTTGCACCAAACACTAAGCGTAAGGTGCAATTCATTGTGCTTTGTTGAACTGAAGTCCAATTTACAACTAGTGAGTTTCTGAGCTTTCTGGTGCGTTAACTTTTGCTTCTGCAGCACGTTGTTGTACATAGGATGCGAATAAGCCTTCAAAGTTAACTGGTGACAAGTTAAATTGTGGGAATGAACCACGGTTTACTAAGCTTGCAACAGTTTCACGGGCATATGGAAATAAGGTTGTTGGGCAAAAAGCACCAATAGTGTGTGCTAATTGTGCTTCTGGTAAGTTACCAATAGTGAAGATACCTGCTTGTTGTACTTCAGCTAAGAAAGCAGTTTGATCTTCAACGGTTGCAGTCACAGTAACGGCTAATACCACTTCATACGTGTTTTCAGCTAATTTATTAGAACGAGTATCTAAGTCTAATTTAATTTCTGGTTTCCATTCTTTTTGGAAAATAGCAGGTGAGTTAGGTGTTTCAAATGAAACATCTTTGGTATAAACACGTTGAATAGCAAACTGCGGTTCATTTTGTGCTGCTGCTTCATTTACTTCATTTTGATTTTCGTCGCTCATGAGAGTTCCTATAATAATTTCTCTAAAATTTTTTTCTATGGTTTATGCAGTGCCTGCTAACAAACCATCAAGATTATTTTGCATTTCAAGTGCTACAAGTTGATCGCAACCACCAATGTGCTCATCATCAATAAAAATTTGCGGTACCGTATAGCCACCGTTACTTCGAGCAATCATCACTTCGCGTAACGCCATGTCACCATCAATTTTTATTTCCTGTACATCTAATTCAGGATAAAGTGCTGATTTTTGCGCCAACAAAGTTTTTGCTCGCACGCAATAAGGACAGTATTCTTTAGTATAGACTTCTACTTTAGCCATGATTAAACCTTTTGGGGTTACTTCTTAGATACTGGTAAACCTGCACTAATCCAAGCGTTCATACCGCCTTTTAACACATTAACGCGTGCAAAACCTTTTTTATGTAAGTCATTTGCCGTTTTAACTGCGCTAACACCTGCGCTACATACAACTATGATGGGATTTTCTTTATGCTTTTCAAGGCTAGTAAAACCATTTTTATTGATTTTTTCCGTTGAAAGGCTAAAAGCATCAAGAATATGGCTAGTGTTAAAGTCTTTTTCGCTACGAATATCAAGCGCAACACCTTGCTCTCTATTCATTAAAAAAGTTAAATCTTGTGGGCTAATTTGTTTAACTGGTGACATGCTGATTTTGATAGTGATAACCATAATCATCACAACAAGTGCGACCCAAACAGCACTTAGCATGCCGTTATTGCTAACAAAAGTAATAAATTGATCCATAAATGGTGACCCTTTTAGTGCACAATAAAGGTGAATAATAAAAACCGTGACAGTATACAGATTATTCGATTTTTTGCCATGAAGATTTGTCGTAATCCTGATAAGAAATTGCTTGCTTCAGAAGAAATAACCTAAGTAACTCGACATGAATCATTTCTTGCTTAAATAAACTGCTACTTGAGTGTACAATAAACGCAATTCTCACAGATATACGAAAGGTACACCGTTAATGGCACACGCGAATAAAAAATCTATGGTATTAATTATATTAGATGGCTGGGGCTACCGTGAACAAGGCCATGCTAATGCCATTCAAACAGCCAATACGCCAGTGCTAGATAAACTTAAAAACGATTATCCGAATATGTTGATTCAAACCTCAGGTATGGCAGTCGGCTTACCTGATGGACAAATGGGCAATTCCGAAGTGGGGCATGTTAATTTGGGTGCGGGTCGTGTGGTTTACCAAGACTTTACGCGCATTACAAAAGCCATTGATGACGGTGAATTTACTCAAAACCCTACTCTTTGCCAAGCAGTAGACAAAGCGGTAGCACAAGATAAAGCCGTACATATTTTTGGATTAATGTCACCCGGTGGTGTGCATAGCCATGAAGAACATATTTTTGCCATGATTGAGTTAGCCAAAACACGTGGTGCTAACAAAGTCTATCTTCATGCTTTTTTAGATGGGCGAGACACTCCACCTCGAAGTGCTAAAGCCTCATTAGAAAAAGCACAAGCAAAATTTGAGCAGTTATTTCCTCACGGCACCGGTCAAGTTGCGTCAATTATTGGTCGTTATTATGCCATGGACAGAGATCAACGCTGGGAACGTGTTGAATCCGCCTATAATTTAATGGTCTCTGGTGAGAGCCAGTACCAATATCCAGACGCCCTCAGCGCCCTTGATGCTGCCTATAAGCGTGATGAAAATGATGAGTTTGTTAGTGCAAGCGCCATCACTAATCAAGCAGGAGATATCATTGAGGTCAATGATGATGATGCGATGATCTTTATGAACTTTAGAGCCGATCGTGCTCGTCAATTTACCCGTTGTTTCACCGATGCCAATTTTGATGGTTTTGCTCGCAAAAAAATACCAGCAATTAACGACTTTGTTATGCTGACTCAATATGCCGCTGATATAAAAACAAGCTGTGCATATGCACCTGAAGAACTCAATAATGTAATGGGTGAATGGCTAGCTAAACATAACAAAACTCAACTACGTATTTCAGAAACAGAAAAATATGCCCATGTGACCTTCTTCTTTAGTGGCGGTCAAGAAGAGACCTTTGTTGGTGAAGAGCGTATATTGGTGCCATCACCCAACGTTGCCACCTATGACTTACAGCCTGAAATGAACTCAAGCTTATTAACCGATAAGCTCGTAGATGCCATTGAAAGCGGTAAGCATGACTTTATTGTTTGTAACTACCCTAATGGTGATATGGTTGGTCATACAGGTGATTTTGATGCCGCCGTAAAAGCGTGCGAAGCCGTTGATAGCTGTATGAAACGCGTTATTGAGGCATTACACAAAACAGGTGGTGAGTGTTTGATTACTGCCGATCATGGCAATGCTGAACAAATGCAAGACGAAAAATCTGGCCAGGCTCATACTGCTCATACTTGCGAGCCAGTTCCCTTAATCTATGTTGGCAGAAATGCAACACCTACGAATACGGGGACATTACGTGATATTTCTCCAACACTATTACATTTAATGGAAATGGAACAACCAAAAGAAATGACAGGTTCAGTATTGATGCAATTAACTTAATACGGCAAACTGGTAGCGAGTGCTTTTAAAACAATAATTACAAATTACCAATGCCACAGCCATCTCCTTTATTTTCAAAAATAATAAGCAGCTTAGTGTTACTGAGCTGCTTATTTGCGTCTTTTAGCGTTTTAGCAAATACCGAAAGTATTAATGAGAAAACAAAACAGCAAAATAATGAAAAGCTCAACGATGTCCAGCAAGCGATTGCCGCACAAGAATCAAATATTTTTACTACCAACAAAGCTCGTTCTAAATTAGAACAACAACTAAAACAAGATGATTTAGCCATCGCCAAAGCCGCTAAATCTATCAATAATACGGAAAAAAAATTAACGACAACGAAGCTAAAAATAATCAAACTAGGTACAGAAAAACAAGCGTTGTCCACCCAAAAAAGAAAACAAGAACAATTACTAGCCAAACAACTTCGCGCAGCCTATACCACAGGTCAGCACGACTATTTAAAACTCATTTTAAATCAAGAGCAAAGTGAAAAAGTTCAACGCACAGTCACCTATTATCAATACCTTAATCAGGCTAGAATTAAACAAATTGGTGTTTTTCAATCAACTATTGCTTCTCTATTACAAGTAACTACTGAGCATCAAGCGCAAATAACAGCTTTAGATAATCTAAAAAAGTCACAACAAAGGCAAAAAATTAGCCTTAATCAAAACAAATCAAAACGTCAGCAAACCATCAACGCACTCAATAAAAAGCTGTTATCTAGCCAACAAAAATTAGCCAAATTAAAAGCAGAAGAAGCCAACTTAACGGCTGCACTACAAAAATTAGCAACATTAATGCAAACTGAAATAAATTTAACCGGTTTAAGCAAGTTAAAAAAGAAACTTTCTTGGCCTGTTAAAGGCAGGTTATTACGAAGCTTTGGCAGTAAAAAACAAGGCTACTTAAAGTGGAAAGGGGTACTGCTAGGCGCGACAATTGGTAGGCAAGTGCAAACCATTCACAGCGGGACAATTTTATTCTCAGATTGGCTGAAGGGTTATGGCTTGCTCACTGTTATTGATCACGGTGAGGGTTATATGAGCTTATATGCACATAATCAAACCTTATTAAAATCAGTGGGAGAAAGAGTAGAGACGGGTGAACCTATCGCCCTAGTAGGGCAAAGTGGTGGCCAAAACCAAGCGGGGCTCTATTTTGAAATTCGGCATCGAGGTAAAGCGGTTAACCCCAAACTTTGGTGTAAATAAACTGACTGTGTGAGAGATCAAATCCTATATCAGTATGTCTATAAATACTCGAGACTAAATGCTATGATCTTGTGCATTCTATACTTCTAATAACGATAATAAGTGGTTTCATTCGTGTCTAAATATTTTCTTTTTTTATTATTCACACTGATTTCGACCTTTTGTTTAAGGGCTGTTAACGCTACTCCTGCTCGCGTTGCTATTGTCATTGATGATATTGGTTATCGTTACACAGATCACGAAGCGTTATCCTTACCTGGTGAGATTACCTATTCTATTTTACCTCATACTCCCTATGGAAAATCCCTTGCCTTAAAAGCCAATGCGAAAAAAAAAGATGTGTTACTGCATATTCCAATGGAAGCTGCAAACGGTAAAAAGCTCGGCCCTGGTGCATTAACCAGTGCCATGAATGAAACGCAAATATACGCCAGCTTAAGTGCTTCATTTAACGAAATACCTTTTGCTATTGGTATTAATAATCATATGGGCAGTCATTTAACACAACTCAATGACCCAATGGTATGGACAATGCGCTTTTTAAAAAAACACCAGTTATTATTTTTAGACAGTAAAACCAGTTTAAAGTCGAAAGCCAGCAGTATTGCAAAAGCCCTTGGCGTACCTGTTAAACACAGGCATATTTTTTTAGATAATCAACTTAATCACAAGTATATTACTCAGCAATTTCAACGATTGATTGAACAGGCCAAAAACAAAGATTTTGCTATTGCTATAGCTCATCCTCACCCTGAAACGATACAAGCTTTACAACAATTAATCCCAACACTAAAAAAGAATAATATTAAATTGGTCTCATTGTCTTCTCTATATAGCCCACTTATTGAACATTATAAATTAGCTTCAGTGAGTGACTAGAGGCACTTTGATAGCGCATACTTCACAAACAGAATAAACGGATAGCTCGCTACTATGCCAATACGATAGTGTTGAACCTGAGACATCGGTGTACTCCACAGCTCTATATGGTAAAAGAGTTACCACTTAATATTATTTTCTTTCATGATTTTGTGTAAATACTTCACAGGTATCGCATAGGTGATACCACTAGGGTTACTGAACACCGCTTCCTTGGTTTCTTGCACAAATACTTTATTAATAATGCCAACAACCTGCCCTGTTTTCATATCATACATGGCACTACCACTATTTCCTGGATATGCCGTCGCATCGAGCTGATACACTAAATAAGGATTACGCATGCGTTTAAGTATTTTTAGTGTTATTTGTCCAGCAGTTTGCACTGGAATAACCGTGGGAGTAATACTGGCAATGATGCCACGATGAGTTACAGGGTAAAGCCCCAAAACATCCCCAATAGGAAAGCCAGTAAAGGCAATAAAACTGCCGTCAGGTATGAACTTCCCCTTTGCTAATGTCATCGCTGGTAAAGGAGAGCCTGATATTTTTAAAATAGCTAAATCATACAAATCAGAAGTCACCACTATTTCAGCTTTTCGTACTGTAGCCTTTTTGCCCGAGCCAATAAACACCGCCATTTTTTGCAATAA
>Ga0066854_10000470_pt1 | contig 14433 bp, 10 predicted proteins | sample ETNtaG_8_FD_65494 | JGI IMG/M metagenome (GOLD analysis project Ga0066854, IMG submission 65494) | Marine microbial and viral communities from oxygen minimum zone, Eastern Pacific Ocean - ETNP201406SV75 | ecosystem: Environmental > Aquatic > Marine > Oceanic | place: Pacific Ocean: Eastern...
GCAACCGTGTTGATCTCCTTGGAGAACCAACCACCCATCTGACAGCCGGTGGCCCCTGCAGGGAAGAAAATCATGTTGTGCTCTTCCCTGTAGAAGTCCTGGAGCATCTCAATGCCGCCGCCCTGGTAGAGCCAGGCGTTTTGCTGGCGCTGGTTCAGGCCGAAAGGCACCGCGGTGCCGAACTGCTGCACCTTGCTGATCCCCACGTAGTAGTAGGAGGCCGTGTGGCCCATCTCCATGCCCTTGTCTCGCACCGTGGGCAGCACCTGGCCGCCAGCGACGATCTCACCGGCAGGTCGGGCGTTGATCTTGAACTTGCCTCCGGTAAGTCGCGAAACCGCATCGGAGAAGATCTGAGCTGAACCAAAGAGAGTGACCAAAGCTGTTGGCCAACTGCACCCCATCTCCCATTCGAGGTCGGGTAGGTCAGCACTGAGTTCAACCGCTTCGGTGGTTGTAGCCGCAGCGGTGGTTGTAGCCGCCGCAGTGGTAGCAGGAGCGGCCGTTGTGGCTGGTCCTGAAGCGTCATCGCTGCTACAGGCCGCCATGATGGCGCTGCCGGCGGCGAATCCGCCGACTGCTATGCCGGCTTGAGTCAGAAACTTTCGACGGTCGAAAGGATTCTCGACTTCGTCGGTGTGTTGCTCGTCAGTCATTTGTGAATTCCCCCTCTTGAGTCATTCGGTTCGGTGTTTAGTCCAGCGCTCCCCCCCGAAAGGCTGGATGCGCACGGCCACAAATTGTGACACAGAGATTGTGACACAGATGTTGCAAGGGTGTCAAGGGCGTCCCATCGGACGCCACCTGAGGATCAGGCGCCGCTAAAGAACCTGTAGGAGAACTCGGTAATACCGGGGAACACAGCGAAGATCACGATGGCTATGCCCTGGAGGGCCATGAAGGGGAACGCTCCCTTGTGGATGTCAGCCGTACTGACCTCGGGAGGTTTGACGCTTTGTAGGTAGAAGAGCGAGAACCCGACCGGTGGGGAGATGAATGCCATGTTCAGGTTCACCGCCATGAGCACGGCAAACCAGATCTTTTCGACCGACGAGAAGCCCATGGCCTCCATGGCCGGCACGAAGATCGGTACCACAATGAAGGTGATTTCGAGGAATTCGAGGTTGATGCCCAGGATGAACACGGCGACCATCGCCACTGCCACGAACCCGTACTTGCCTCCCCCGACTGCTGTCAACCACTCGGAGGTCTGGTCCGAGCCGCCGAGCTGGAAGAACATCTGGCTGAAGAAGGTTGACGAGACCAACAGGGTCATCACCAATACCACGATGTTCAGTGTTGAGGTCCCGGCTTCCTTGAGCGCCTTTGGTGTCAGCTTCCACTCCAAAGCGGCATGGTCAGCCCCGTCCTTGACCAGAAGCTTGTCTACGTACCAGTTGAGAACGGCCAACAGCAACGCTCCCAGGACGCCAACGGAGCCGGACTCCGATGGCGTGGCGATCCCCTGGAATATCGAAAACAATACGCCGATGATCAACACCAGGATTGGAACGATTGATACCAGCACCTCTGTGGTCAGCATGCCGCCGCGGGCCATGAGACCGAACAGCACAACAAAGACAATCGGCACGGCTACTAACGCCACCCCGGGACCTACCATCAGCATGACCAGGCCGATCATCAGAGCCATCGGCAGGGAGATCTTCGCCGCTGTCAACACGCTGACCTTGCCAGGCAGGGTGCGTTGTTCTTTCGGCATGGCCGGTCCGAGGTGGGGTCGCAAATAGGAGATGCCCAACGCATAGGCGCAGTAGAGGCCACTCATGATCAGTCCCGGTATCAGGGCCCCGGCGAAGAGTCCGAGGATGCCCACCCCCAACTGCTGGGCCAACAGGATCAACACCAGACTGGGTGGCAGCATCTGGGCAAGGGTCCCCGAGGCGATGATCACCCCGGTGGACAACTTGTTGTCGTAGCCCAACTTGACCATGGAGGGCAACGAGAGCAGGCCCATCACGATTACCGTGGCGGCCACCACACCAGTTGCTGCAGCCAACAGGGTTCCCACCACCACAACTGCGGCGGCCACCCCGCCCCGGAGTGGCCCCATGAGCATTCCGATGGCATTGAGCAGTCGTTCAGCGAGACCAGATCGCTCAAGGATGGCGCCCATAAGGACGAACAGCGGTACGGCCAGCAGGGTCTGGTCCTCGAGAGCGTTCTGCCATCGGCCGGGCAGCACATTCAGCGTGTTCGGGTCAAAGGTACCGGTGAGATCACCGATGAAAGAAAAGGCAAGGGCGGTTGCAACAAATGAGAACGCGACGTTGTAGCCGGTGAGAATGAGCACCATGAAAACGGCGAACATCACCAACGAAAGGATGACACTCAGCTCCATCAGCCAGGCTCCCTACTCAATCCGCTGGAATTCGTCATGGTCATGGATGTCGGCCAATTCCTCACGGTTGATCATCACGAATCCGGTCTTGATGATCTCGGCCAGGACCTGGAGTGCAAAGAGCACCATACCGACGAAGGTCAAAGCCTTGATGGGGCCTATCGGCAGTGACCCGGCATCCCAAGCCGTCTCCCACGTGTTCCATACTCGCCAGCCATCAGGCCAGGTACCGTCCCATCTCATGCCGAGGCCCTTGCGGCCGTAGTCCCAGAGGAGCCGCATGGCAACAATCAAGAAGGGCATGAAGAAGAAGGTGTGCATGTAGAAGTCCAACGTGGCCTTGCGCCGATTGGACCAAGCGTGCCACCAGAAATCGATACGAGGGTTGATTCCCTCACGCACCCCATAGTTCAAGCCCATGAGGAACATGAAGGCGAAGGTCATCCACGCAAAACTCATCATTTCCCCGATGATGATGTCCGTTTCGACCCAACGCCCGACATAGCGCGTCACCACATTGAATAGCGATACCAGGAAGACCAGCCATCCCAGGTACTTGGCCAAGCCGCCAGTAACTGTGGTGATCTTCTCAAGTTGCACACGAAATGCGTGCAGAGCCTGTAGTTGCGTACAGAGTGCAAATAGGGCCAGGAGGCCCAACCAGTGCCACCAGGCCAGATGGCCGATCAGGTAGTCCGTTCCGACCACCGTGGCGATTGCCGAAGCCACCAGTAGGGCACCGGCGACCAAACCCAGTGGGTGGATTCGATACCAGAGTGAATGGGCTTGAAGACCCTGGTGGGGTTCCACACTCTCCATGGAAGGGATTGTGGCGGCTACGGCAGCCGCATCAGGGGCCTCCCCCGCCTGTTCGGCGACGGGATCACCGAGATCGTTCTCTGGCACTACCCCCCCCCTCCCAACTCTCAATCTCTGGATTCAGGATGGCCCCAAGACTCAGAACACTAGTGAGCCCGCCATCAATGTTCGGCCAAGTTGTATCACAAGTTGACGCTCATTGATAGTCCGCAAGATATTCGGGCCCCAGAGCGTCCAGTGATCGGCATCCAATCAACGACAAAGTGCGCTCCACCCCTTCGACCAGATGCTCAAGGACAAAGTCGACCCCCTGTTCTCCGGCTGCTCCCAGACCGTAGAGGTAGGCCCGTCCGAACATGCAGGCCTTAGCGCCCAGGGAGACCGCCTTGACCACATCGGAGCCCCGCCGTATTCCACCATCGAGGATGATGTCCGTGCGACCTCCCAGGGCGTCGGCTACTGAAGGCAACAGGTCGATGGGTGCCGGCGCATCGTCGAGTTGACGGCCTCCGTGGTTGGAGAGAATGACGGCGTCTACCCCGTGATCGACAGCGATCTTGGCGTCAGCCACCGTCTGGATGCCCTTGATGGTCATCTTCCCCGGCCACTGTTCCCTGAAATGGTCTATGTCCTCCCAAGACAACCCGGGGTCCATCTGATCGGCAACGTATTCGGCCAGCGAGACCGGGTCAGAACCGTCGCCGACCGATCCTCCAGTCACGTTGGCGAACATGATCGGTTCAGCTTTTACGAAGTCCAAGGACCAACCTGGGTTGCGTATCCCGTCAATTATCGTTCCGAGCCCGATCCGGGGAGGCAGGGTGAAACCTCTCCGGACATCTCGCTCCCGCCTGCCGAACGTCGCTGTGTCAACGGTGACCACTGCCGTGGAGTACCCAGCCGTGGCGGCTCGGTCAAGCATCTCATCGACCAGTCCACGGTCCTTCCACACGTAGACCTGGAACCACTTGTCACCATCTCCGGCCTCAGCGACCTCTTCGATTGAGCGTGTCCCCAAAGTTGAAAGTGCATAGGGCAGCCCGGCGCGGGCTGCCGAGCGGGCTACGGCAAGCTCGCCCTGAGAGTGAGCGATCCGTGTAAAACCGGTGGGAGCCAGCACAAGGGGGACGGGCAGGTGCTTACCCATCAGGGTGGTAGAAGTGTCGATTTCAGCGTTGCCCCGCAGCACCCGGGGAGCAAAACCGATTTTCGCAAATCCAGCCTCGTTGCGGCTGTAGGTCCGTTCGTCTTCAGCGGCTCCGTCTATATAGTCGAACACGCCTGAGGGGAGGCGCCGTCGGGCTAGGTGTCTCAGATCCTCGATGTTGGCCACCTTGGAGAGGCGTCGTTTGACCGGGTCGGGTTCGAACTTCTTGAACCGGACTACTGCTCGGAGGGACTTCAGCATAGGTGCCATTGTGACACGGTTTAGTTTGTGACACAATGCTTGTTCTGCCGTTGCCACTATTGCGATAGAGGGCACTTTGCGAAAAGACAGTGCAGCCCAAGAGGTCATGGTTCAGATCCGCGATGAGTTGCTTGATGGCAAGATGGCGCCAAGAACTTGGCTGCGCGAAGAACAGATAGCCGAACGCCTCGAGGTCGGGCGCTACACAGTCCGATCTGCCATCGAACGGTTGGTCAGTGTCGGCCTGCTGGTCCACGAACGTAATCGCGGTGTCTATGTATCTCCGATTTCACCTGAGAGAGTCGAGAGTCTCTTCGAGACCCGGAAGGTAATTGAAGTGGGATCCCTGCGACTCTTCCTTGGCTCAGGGACTGACCTGTCCGAGTTCAAGGCTCACGCCAAGATGTTGGGATCCTTTGACGAAACCACGCCTTGGCACACCGTCATTGAGGCCCACAACGACTTTCACCGAGCCATCGTCGTCGCAGGAGGGAACAGCCGGCTCCTTGACACTTACGACCGCTATCAGGACGACCTCCAGTTCATGTTGTCTTTCCTTGGTCGCGTCCACACCGTTGATATCTTTGGGACAAACCACGTGCTACTGGCCGAAGAGATCTGTCGGGGCAGTCCAAAGGCCATCGAATTCCTTGAGTACGACTTGTCCGAATTCGGAGTTCCCCCATTACTAGAGGCTCTCGCTGAACTCGAGGGCATCGACACCAGGTAGGGCACCACCTGAAAGTCGACTAGGGCCACCTGCGACCCGTGACTCTTTCGTGGGTCATGTCAGGTGCGTTCAGTGCCGCCTTCGGGTTGCCTGTAGTTCGACGGCGATCCGGGCTGCCGTGGCGGCGTTGTTCAGCACCAGGGCAACATTGGCATTGATGCTCGCCCCCGTTGTGGCTTCGGCCACATGGGCGAGGAGGAACGGCGTGACAGCGCTTCCACTCACCCCGCGGGCCGCTGCCTCAGCCAGGCCGAGGCTGACGGCCTCTTCGACCACATCGGGGTCCGCCTCGTCTTCGGCCGGCACAGGAACTGCGACCACGGCGCCGCTGGTTGGGCCGGTGGACCAGTGGGCTTCCAGGATCGAAGCGGTCTCGGAGGTGTCGTCGGCACGGACGGTCACCGGTAGGTCGGTTCCACGGGTCCAGAACTCTGGGAACACGTCGGTTCCCTGGCCGATCACGGGTACGCCCAGCGTCTCCAGGTGTTCAAGCGTCCGGGGGATGTCGAGGATCGCCTTTGCGCCGGCGCAGACGACAGCCACGGGGATCGTTCCGAGGGCTGTCAGGTCGGCTGAGACGTCACCCGATTCGCCCCGGTGTACCCCGCCGATTCCACCTGTGGCGAACACGCTGATTCCGGCCCGGTGGGCGGCAAACATGGTTGCAGCAACCGTTGTGGCTCCCTGTCGGCGCGTGGCCAGAACCCAGCCGATGTCACGCAGGCTCACCTTTTCCACGTCATCCGAGGTGGCGAGGCGGTGAAGGTCGGCCGAATCGAGGCCGACACGAAGAGCGCCGTCCAACAGTGCCACCGTCGCCGGAACGGCGCCGCCGGAGCGGACGGCCTCTTCGATGGCGTGTGCAGTTTCCAGGTTTCGGGGATGAGGAAGGCCGTGGGCGATGATGGTCGACTCAAGGGCCACGACCGGTGTACCTGCGTTCAGCGACTCGGCAACCTCGTCGCTGAACCGGATCGGTCGATTGGATTCTGAGTAGTCGCCCATCGCAGACAGTCTCGCCCGTTCACGGCCCTCTCAGGCGTTGTGGGACGCACGGAAGCGTGCCGGGGTCTCGCCAGTGAGGCGTCCGAACTGCCTGGTGAGGGTGGCCTGGTCGTAGAACCCGCATTCGGTCGCCACGACGGCGATCGGGTCATCCGAGTCGGTCAGGCGGGCTGCCGCCCTGTCAACCCTCACCCTCAGCACGTACTGGTTGGGTGTGATGCCGAACACCTTCTTCATGCGGCGTTCCAACTGGTTCTCGGAACACCCGGCAGCCGCGGCCATGTCCGCCACCCGGATCGGGTCGGCCAACCGCTCCTGGACGAGGTCCACGACCCGGGTCAGGGACTCCATGGCGATTCCCTCTTCGCTCGGGGTCTCCAGGTCGCGGCTTACGCTGACGAGACCGAGGACTATGCCGTCCCCGATGATTGGCAACTTGGTGGTGAGGTACCAGCCCGTCGACCGGTCCGGCCGTCGGATCAACTCCAGTTCGTCCCTCAACGGTTCGCCGGTGGCGAACACCTGGGCGTCCTGGCCCTCGTAGTGCTCGGCCAGGGCCTCGGGGAAAAGGTCAGAGGCACGGGTACCAACCACGTCACGCCTCGACTGGCGCCCCGAGCGCCGTACGAAGGCCTGGTTGACCGCCACGTAGCGGTCGTCTGTCCCCTTCATGCAGAACATGACGTTGGGCAGTGCGTCAAAAAGGTCCAGGATCTCCTGTCGACAGCCGAACACCGGCTGGCTGGCAGGGCTCTTGTCGGATTCGGCCGCCATCAGGGCGCTGATCGTACAAGACCCCCCGGGGCCGGTCCTAGATCATGTACCCATGATCGAAACGGAGGCACGATTCAATCCTGGCAACTCTCCGATCGATCCCGTTCCTGACGAAATCGTCGAGGATGCGGTACGGCTGGTCGGTAGGTGGCTGGACGCGGCCAGTGCAGCCGAGACCCCCGATGAGCGCGATCTGGCCGATCGACTGCTCGGCCTCGTCGAGGACGAGCACGGTGTCGCCTTTACCATGCGGTTTGTGGACAGGGTTGCCAGGAGCCGCCACAACGGGCTGGCGGCGCGGCAGCTGTCGAGATTGGTCAATGGTCAGGTGCTCCCGTTCTTCCTCGGGCCACTCGACCGGTTGATGCTGGCAGTTGGAGGGCGTCTGGCACCACTGGTTCCGGCGCTCGTGATGCCCATCGCCCGATGGCGCATGAGGGGCCTCGTTGGCCACCTGGTGGTTGATGCCGAACCCGACGCCATGCACGCACACCTGGCCGGCCGGAGAGATGACGGCTACGACCTGAACGTGAACCTGCTCGGCGAGGCCGTCCTCGGTGAGGCCGAGGCGGCCCGCCGATTCCAACGCACCCTGGACCTGATCGAGGACCCCGAGGTGCCCTACGTGTCCGTCAAGGTCTCTTCCATCGCCAGCCAGGTAAACCTCTGGGCCTTCGAACACACCCTTGAGAGGGTCAAGGACCGCCTTCGGCTCCTCTACCAGGGGGCGGCCGACCCGGCGTCAGGTGGTGGCGCACCGACCTTTGTGAACCTGGACATGGAGGAGTACCGGGACCTTGAGCTGACCGTCCGTGCCTTCACCGAACTGCTGGACGAACCGGATCTCAGGCACCTTGATGCTGGGATTGTCCTCCAGGCCTACCTGCCGGATGCCTTCGGCTCCCTTCAGAGGTTGACGGCATGGGCCGATGGGCGTCGTCGGGCCGGTGGCGGGAAGATGAAGGTCCGTCTGGTCAAGGGCGCCAACCTGGCGATGGAGCAGGTTGATGCCGCCATGCACGGCTGGGAGCAGGCCCCCTATGCGAGCAAGGCCGAGGTCGACGCAAACTACAAGCGCTGCCTTGACTGGGTGCTCAGGCCCGAGCACACGGGTGCCGTCCGCATCGGCCTTGCCAGCCACAACCTTTTCGATGTGGCATGGGCCCATCTCCTGGCTGAGGCCCGTGGGGTATCGGACCGGATCGAGTTCGAGATGCTCCAGGGCATGGCGCCGTCCCAGGCCCGGACGGTTCGCTCCGACACCGGTAGACTGCTCCTCTACACGCCGGTCGTGGCCCGAGAGGACTTCGACGTGGCGATCAGTTACCTGTTTCGGCGCCTGGAAGAGAACGCCTCACCCGACAACTTCCTGAGGCACCTCTTCAGCCTGCGACCCGGCACATCAGAGTTCGAGGATGAGGCCGAGAAGTTCCGGCGGTCTGTGCCCGAGCGAACGACGGTGGGTGCGGTTTCCCGCAGGGGCTCCTCACTGGCAACGCCGTTGGCCGGCACCTTCGTGAACCAGCCGGACACTGATCCGGCCCTTCCCCGCACGCAGGACTGGCTGTCCGGGTTGGTGGGACTGGCAATGACCGAGGTGGCGACCCCCGTAACCACATCGGTGGATGAGGTGGACGGAGAGGTCGCAGTCGCCAGGGAGGCCCAGCGCAGGTGGATAGCGGTGCCTCGACAGGAGAGGCGGACGGTGCTCCACCGTGTCGCCGACGAACTTGTTGCCCGACGCGACGACCTCTTCATGTCGATGACACAGGAGGCATCCAAGACCTGGGCCGAGGCCGACCTTGAGATCAACGAGGCTGTCGACTTCGCCCGCTGGTACGCGGACAGGTCGCTCGAACTGGACGCAGTGGAGGGAGCCGTGTTCGCGCCGTTGGGCGTGGTCGCGGTGATCCCACCGTGGAACTTCCCGGTGGCCATCCCCACTGGTGGCGTCATGGCTTCGCTGGCTGCCGGGAACGCCGTCATCTTCAAGCCGGCACCCGAGACCCCGCGCTGCGCCGAGGTAGTTTCGGAGGCCTGCTGGGCCGCCGGCGTGCCCACCGATCTGTTGAGGTTCGTCCGCACCCCTGACAATGAGGTCGGCCGTCACCTCGTGACCTCTACCGACGGGGTGATCCTGACGGGTGCCCATGAGACGGCAACCATGTTCAGGTCCTGGAAGCCCGACATGACGCTCTTTGCTGAGACGAGTGGGAAGAACGCCCTCGTCGTCACGCCGCAGGCCGACATGGACCTGGCTGCCAACGACCTCGTCAGGTCTGCATTCGGGCATCAGGGCCAGAAGTGCTCGGCGGCCAGCCTCGGCATCCTCGTGGGTGAGGTGTACCGGGACGAGCGGTTCCTGCGCCAGGTAGTGGATGCCGCGGCGTCGCTCGTTGTCGGCCCGACGACGAACCCGGCGACCACCCTTGGCCCGCTGATCGGGCCGGCTACTGGAAAGCTGGCCGACGCCCTGACCACTCTTGACGCCGGGGAGAGGTGGCTGTTGGAGCCGCGCCGCCTCGATGAGGCCGGGTCAGCCTGGACCCCGGGGATCAAGATGGGGGTGTCGCCGGGGTCGTCGTTCCACCAGACCGAGTGCTTCGGGCCTGTGCTCGGGTTGATGGCGGCCGCCGACCTTGACGAGGCAATCTCTCTCCAGAACGCGGTGGACTACGGGCTGACCGGAGGAATCCACTCCCTGGACCCGACCGAGGTGGACCGCTGGCTGGATGAGGTGCAGGTGGGCAACGCCTACGTGAACCGCCAGATCACGGGAGCGATCGTTCAGCGCCAACCCTTCGGCGGATGGAAGCGTTCCGTTGTCGGTCCCGGCGCCAAGGCCGGTGGCCCCGACTACCTGTTGCAACTCGGAACCTGGCAGGCGGTCGAACCGGTCCGGTCGGCTACCGTCCTGGCCGCCGCCGAGGAGAGCGACGCCATCTGGTGGAAGCGTCACTACGGGGTGGACCATGACCCGACCGGGCTGTTCTGTGAGGCCAATGTCCTGCGGTACCGGCCGCGTCCGGATGTGATCGTTCGCGTGGGCAGGGATGCAGATCCGTTCGAGGTGGGACGGGTGCTGGCGGCGGCACGGCAGTGTGGAGTTCAGCCCGAGGTGAGCCGTGCCGCCGAGGTGGATGATGGGGCGTTCGCCGACTCGCTGTCGGATCACAGGTTCGGCCGGATCAGGTACGTCGGTGGAGGCGGTGGGATCGGTGACGAGGTGAGGTGTGCGGCCATCGCTGCCGAGGTGGACCTGGTGGACGCACCCGTTGCCACCAGCGGACGTCTGGAGTTGAGGTGGTACCTCCGCGAGCAGGCGATCAGCCGAACCCTCCATCGATTCGGGAACCTTGTTGGGGTTGCCTCCTGACGGGCTTACCACCGGATCAGTTGCAACGAAGGCAAAGTTGCAACTGAATCAGTTGTAAATGGTTGAGACAGCGACTGGATCACTTGCATACCTGAGCGGGATTCGCGAGAATCAGGCTGATGAAGCGCCCACAAATGCGGATACTGGACATCTCCGGGAGCCCGGGTTCGATGGGCCACGCCCATGGAGCAGCCCACGCCAATGAGATCCGCAGCTACGCCGAGGAGCGTGTCCGGCTGGCCGGTACCCGGTTCTGGGCCGGTGGCGAGATGGACCGGGGTTCCGTTCTGGAGATTGCCCGGGAGTGCCTGCCGGCCCACGAGGCTCACTCACCCGCTTTGTTCGAGGAGATGTGTGCCCTTGCCGAAGGGTCGGGCATCACACCTGAGGAGGCCGTCGTGGTCGGAGGCTTCACCGACTTCGTCGACACGGTGAGGTCCGTTGTCGGCGGCAACCATCCGAACCAGGTGATCGAGGACGACTGCACCGCCGTGATCGTCCCGGACAGCCGAGCCGATGGAGCCGGTTTCATGGCCCAGACCTGGGACATGCACGACTCGGCAACCGAACACGTGGTCCTGCTCAGGATCAGGCCCACAGACGGCCCAGCGGCGCTCGTGTTCACCACCACCGGCTGTCTCGGCCAGATCGGAATGAACGAGGCCGGTGTGTGCGTGGGCATCAACAACCTGGTTGCCGCCGATGGCTGTCATGGCGTGATGTGGCCCTCGGTGGTCAGGGACATGCTGCTCAGGTCCACCGCAGACGAGGCACTCGAGGCACTGCTTGAGGCCAACCTGGCCGGTGGCCACAGCTTCCTGATAATGGACGCCCGTGGTGTCGGCCATGTCGTCGAGGCAATGCCGACAGCCAGGCCGTTCGAGTCGTTGGACGGTGACGTCCTGGTCCACACCAACCACACGATCCACCCGGATGCATCCGCGGTGGAGGGACCCAGACCGGAGGGCCTCATGGCCAGTTCAAGTCGCCGTCTCGAGCGGGCAACCGAACTGCTGGACCGCACCGGCATCACGGACGATGACCTGATGGCGCTCACCCGCGATCCTGACTCCATCTGTCAGGTCTCCAGCGAACCGTTCCACATCGAGTCAAGCGGTGGAGCCGTAATGCGACCACGGACCCTCGACTTCTGGGCCGTCTGGGGAGTCCCCAACCAGAACGAGTACGTCCACGTCCCGTTCGGCGGATGAGGAGCCTCCATGGCTGAGGTCACCTATGCCCCGATCGAAGCCAGGTGGGCAACCGAACTGGCCACCATCGAGCGTGCGGCGTTCCCAACTGTCGGGACCGTCGACCTCCTCTCCGCCGAGGACATCGAGATCCTCTGCGGGGTGTTTCCCGAAGGGGGCTTCGTGGCACTCGATGGTGACAAACCCGTTGCCATGGGCGTGGGGATCCTCATCGGCTTCGACTTCGATGAACCCCACCACTCGCTCGACGACCTCTGCGGCGAGCACTCCTGCGGCAACCACAGGGACGATGCTGACTGGTACTACGGAGTCACCATTGCCGTCGACCCGCACTACCGCCGACTGGGTATCGGCCAGCAGTTGTACGTGCTGCGAAAGGAGACGGTGAGGCGTCTCGGCAGGAAGGGGATCGTGGCCGGAGGGGTCATCCCCGGTTACGCCGATCACATCGGGGAAATGACCGCTGACGAGTACGTGGACCGGGTCGTGGCCGGTGAGCTCTACGACCCCACCCTCAGCTTCCAACTGGAGAACGGTTTCGAGACACGGGGTGCAATCCCGGACTACATGGACGATCCGGCCGTCGGCGACAACGCCGTGCTCATCGTCTGGAACAACCCGGATCTGGCATCCTGATCCCACCAGAACCGGTGTGGGGAGGCATCTGATGTCAGAAGTTGTCGAGCGAGTTGAGCGAGGTGCCCTCGGGCACCTCCGGATTGCCGACTTCAGTCGAATCCTGGCCGGACCCCTGGCGACGATGGTCATGGGTGACCTCGGAGCCGACGTGGTGAAGGTCGAACAACCCGGCGTGGGTGATGACACCCGCACGTGGGGGCCGCCATGGTGGGAAGTGGACGGTGAGCCGACGAGCACTTACTACCTGGGCCTCAACCGCAACAAGCGGAGCATCGCCCTGGACCTGGGTGATCCCGCAGACCTGGATGTGGCCCGTCGGCTCTGTCTGGATGCCGACGTGGTGGTCGACAATTTCCGTGTTGGAACGATGGCACGGTTCGGTCTGGACCGGGACTCCCTCGTCGAGGATCGTCCCGACCTCATCACCTGCTCGATCACCGGATTCGGGAGCACCGGTGACGGTGCTGGCCTCGCCGGATACGACTTCCTCGTCCAGGCGATGAGCGGCCTCATGGCAGTCACCGGAGAGGTCGACGGGGAGCCCATGAAGGTCGGCGCCGCCGTCGTCGACAAGTTCGCCGGCCTCTACGCCGCCGTAGCAATTCTGGCAGCAGTCGAGGAGCGGCGCCAGACGGGCCTCGGCCAACATGTCGAGGTCTCCCTCATGGGAGCGGCCCTCGCCGGCCTGTTGAACGTGGGCTCAGCCCACGTGACCACCGGTGCCGACCCCGGACGCCACGGAAACCGGCACCCGTCGATCGTCCCGTATCAGCCGTATCGGGCCTCAGACGGCCAGATGGTGATCGCCGCAGCCAGCCCTGTTCTCTGGCAGCGACTGTGCGAGGTGCTGGGCCGGCCGGACCTGCCCGGTGACGTCAGGTTCGTAGACAATGCATCCCGCTCAGAGAACGCTGACGCGCTGGAGACCGAGTTGGAATCGACGCTTGCCGGCAGGACCGTGTCCGAGTGGATCGACAGGATGCGCGAGGCAGGGATTCCCGCCGGTCCGATCAACAGCGTTGCCGCTGCGTTTCAGGTTGCCGCTGACCTGGGCCTCGACCCCGTACAGGAACTGGGCGACCGAGCGGATGTCTTCAGGTCGGTCAGGTCGCCGATCAGGATGTCGGCGACGCCGCCGATGGTTCGCAGGCGTCCACCTGCCAACAACGAACACGGTGATGAACTCCGCAGGGAGATCAGCGACAACTAGGGCTCGATGATCCTGAAGAAGATCGGGAAGTCGGTGAGGGTGTCCCAGAGGGCGAGCACCCGGCCGGTGTCACCGCTGACAGTGGCTGCACCAGATCCGCCCAGGTCGGCGAGATGACCCCCGGTTGCCACCAGCTCGTTCAGTGCTGTCCGGTCGCAGGTGACGACGGCATCTGGCGACAGATGTGACCTGCCCGGGGTGGAGTGGAGGGTGCCGTTGGAGAGTTCCACGCGGACGACCTCGTCCGTGTCGGGCAGTTGCCAGTTGATGGTCAGGTGGCCCAGGTCTGCTGCTGGAGGACCGTCGACCCTGACAGCGAGGTAGTCGAATACCTGCTGCAGGGTCATGCCCCGCGCCATCTCGGGCCTGGGTCGTTGCATTGCCGGTACGTCGAACGAGCCGTTGCGCAGTTCCTGGGCGCCTGTCAGGTAGATGTCGCGCCACGGTCCCGACTCGGCCCGGTAGGCAAGCTGTTCGAATGCGTCGGCCTGGAGAAGCCTGGCCTCTTCACAGGTGGGGTCGGCGAACACGGCGTGTCTCAGCACCTCGGCGACCCACCGGTGGTCGCCGCCCTCATAGGAGGCACGAGCCTGCTCGAGCAGGGTGTCCATTCCGCCCATGAACTCCACGTAGCGGGCCGCGGCCTCCACGGGTTCATAGGGGTCGAGGCTGGACGGGTGGCCGTCGTACCAGCCCAGGTAGCGCTGGTAGACGGCCCGCACGTTGTGGCTGACCGTGCCGTAGTAGCCATGGCAGAGCCAGTCCTCCCACAGCCCAGGGGGGAGGTCTATGCGGGCGGAGATCTCGTTGGGGGTGAACCCCAGGTTGGCCAGGCGCATCGCCTGGTCGTGCAACCACCTGTAGAGGTCGCGCTGGTTGGTCAGGTAGTTCCTGACGGCGTC
>Ga0066854_10000476_pt1 | contig 14369 bp, 19 predicted proteins | sample ETNtaG_8_FD_65494 | JGI IMG/M metagenome (GOLD analysis project Ga0066854, IMG submission 65494) | Marine microbial and viral communities from oxygen minimum zone, Eastern Pacific Ocean - ETNP201406SV75 | ecosystem: Environmental > Aquatic > Marine > Oceanic | place: Pacific Ocean: Eastern...
ACCTTGCATCCGCACGCATGCGCGCGGTTGAGGAAGGTCTTCCCGTGGTCCGCGCGGCCAACACCGGGATATCCGCGATCATCGACGCCAACGGAGAGATCGTCGCGCGCCTCGACACCGGGCAAACAGGGGTCATAGATGCCAACCTGCCGACAGCGCTAGCGCCCACGCCTTACGCACGTTTCGGCGATTGGACGTCGCTGGCGCTCATCTGTGCGGCCTGGGCCCTGATCTTTGCCGTCAGATTGACCAAACGACGTTCGAATACAAAATACTCAAGATCGGAGGAATCGTGATGCTGGTGCTCGCAGGCTTTGTCGGAGGGGCGCTCTGGGATGGCTATCTGGCGCGACGGCGGGAAGGGAACCGCCTGGATATACTTCAATACGCGACAAGCTTCGGTATTGCTTTTGGTCTCATCGCTTTTTTCACCTCGGTGATTCTCTTGCGCATCACGTCCTGAGATTACTTTGGCACCGGCAACGAATTGAGACGACTGTTCAACATATTATTTCGCTCGTTCCTGGCGGTTTGCGCAGCAGGCTTGGTCGTTTCCGGTGTCGCCTACTTTCTGCTGCGCGCCTCCGTTCCTAAGTATGAGGAGGACTTTAGCGTTGAGGGTATAGAAGGCCCGGTCGATATCCTGCGGGATACTTCAGCCATACCGCACATTTCCGCAGGCTCCGCTGCGGAAGCCTATTTCGCGCTCGGCTTCATTTACACGCAAGATAGGCTTGGTCAGTTGTTGAAGACAAGGCGCGCAGCACAAGCCCTGTTGCCACTTGAGCAGATGGGCGAGATTTAATCTCCGCCATCCGATGCACTCGAAGTATATTCCGCCGGTGTCAACGCGCGGCTTGGGCTAGTGTTCGAAGGCGGGCGCGGCAGAGGCTCACCCGAACGATTGATCGCGGATGAGAGAATGATCACGGGGTCACGTCCGTCATGTGTGGATGTCCCATGCGACCGATGACACTTGAATTGTTTACCGCCTCGCCAAAGTCCAGCCTGACTGCATTGGCACCATGGCAGACATCCGTCAGAACATCGTCATCGCTCTCGGCCTGAAGCTGGTCTTTCTCGTGACCACGATCCTCGGGGTCACCGGTCTGTGGATTGCCATTCTCGCCGATACGGGCGCGACCGTCCTCGTGACTCTGAATGCGCTTCGGTTGCTGTTCTTTCGGCCGGACAAGGGGAGCGTCACTGTAGGCCGTCCTGATCGAGAGACATCCAGAACCGGCGGAACCGTTCGCGGCCCCGAGGGCGTTGCCTCCCGGGAAGCGCAGGACATGGTATGAGTAGCAATCTTCTGATCTGGATACCGGTGCTGTTGGCTGCCGTCTGGGCCGCGCATTGGGGCGCGGAGCATCTGGCGGAGCCTCTGAAGAAGCTGCGCAAGCAGTGGGGCTTCTCTGTGGCCGCCGGCGGCGCCTTCGTCGGCCTGGCCGCGGCCTCTCCTGAGATCGGCATCAACACCACGAGCGCCCTGCGCGGTGTCGGTGATATCGGTCTGGGCGCGCTGCTGGGGTCGAACGTGCTCGCCATTCCCCTGATGGTGGTGACGGCCTACGCCGCGACGCGCAGGAAGCGCATTGAGGGGCATGACAATCACGCCGAACACCGGCGGGCGCATCTCCTGGAGGTGGATCGCCGGGCCGTCACGATGCAGGCCCTGCCCTATTTGGGGATCATCGCGCTCTTTGCCCTGCTGACGCTGCCCGCGCCCTGGCGTGGCCTCCAGCCCCTCGACGGCTGGCTCCTGCTGCTGGGCTATCTTGCCTATGTCACGCAGGCCTTGTTGCGCGGACGCGGCGACAGCGAAGAGGTCGAGTGGAGTTCAAAGGAGAAGCGGCTGGCAGCGGCCGGTGTGGCGTCCCTGGCCATTGGCGCCTACTTCACCGTCTTCTCCACCGAGAAGATCGTGGCCGCGTTCGGGCTGTCCAAGATCATCGGCGGCCTCTTCATCACTGCTCCCGTGGCGGCACTGCCGGAAATTTTCGCGACCTGGTATGTCGCCCGCAGCGGCCAGGTCACGTCGGGCGTGACCAGCGTCATCGGCGATCATGCCGTGACCATGACCTTGGCCTTCATTCCGCTGACGATCGTCGGGATGACGATCGATGATTTCCAGCTGTTCTGGGTCACGCTGAGCTTCGTGGCCCTGATGCCCGCGCTTTACACCGCCTTCATCTGGTGGGGGCGCAAGGGCTTCCGGCTGTGGCAGGTCCTTGCTCTGCCGGTCATCTACGGGCTTTACCTTGTCCTTCTGGTGGTCTGGGTGCAGCCCTTCGGCACGGGCGGATGAGGCATTCATCGTCGCAAAAAACGAGCGGAGCACCTCGCGGCGCTCCACCTGTCTCGTCAGTAGAAGCCCAAACGGTGTTCTTGACGAGATCCGCAATCTCCCCTCTTGGCACGTCTTCCTCTTGTCGCAGCAGGAGCAGACCTTGCGATCACCGCCCTGTGGCGCTGAAAAATTAGTCCCACACTCTGTGACCCGCAGAAGCCAGACAGGGACTGCGTTCCCCCACGTTACCTACCTTCACAACATCGACGAGATGTCGGACGCTCCAGTGGGATAGGCGAACATCGTGTCCTTGAGCTGGTCGGCCGTCAGCCCGTGCCGCACGGCAAGGGTAAAGACATTGATGACCTCATCGGCATGCGGTCCCAGCAGGTGCGCGCCCAGAATGCGCTCGCTGCCGTCCTCGACCAGAACCTTGTAGCCGGAGACGGATTCCGCCTGCTGGCGCGTCGAGAACCAGCCGGGTGTCCGGTCGCACTGCATGCGGAACTTCAACCCCTGCTCCCGGGCCTCGGCCTCGTCGAGCCCCACACGAGCAATCAGCGGCAGGGTGAAGGCGACCGAGGGCACGCCCTTGTAGTTCGGCGTGCTGTGATTGCCCTCAAGCAGGTTTGCCGCAACCACCTTTCCATCATGGTTGGACACGGGAGTCAGCGGCGGGCCCATCTGGGCCGTGTCGCCGGCGGCGTAAACGGCTGGGTTCGAGGTGCTTTGCAGGTATTCGTTGAGCGCCAGCTTGCCGTCATGCAGTTCGACGCCAGCCGCCTCAAGAGCAAGCGGCGCGAAATCGGGCTTGCGGCCAGCCGCGTGCACGACGAGATCCGCATCGAAGGTTCTCGATCCCCCTTCGCCGGTGGCGGTTACGCGAAAGGCATCCCCGGTCTTTTCGACGCGCTCGACCTCGGTGCCGGTATGCAGGGTGACGCCGATCTCTTCGTATTTCTCCATCAGCCATCCGACCAGATCCGGATCGAACCCCGTCAGCATCCGATCCCCATGCTGGAGGATCGTCACCTCCGCCCCGGCCCGCGCCGCGATGTGGGAAAATTCCGCCGCGATATAGCCTCCACCGACCAGCACGATGCGGCGCGGCAGGCTCTCCATTTCGAGGAAGCGCTCATTGTCGATCAAATGCTCTTCACCGGGAATCCCCAGCTTCATCGCCTCAGAGCCGGTCGCCAGAACGATGTGCTTGGCCTCCAGGGTCTCGCCATCGACCTCCACCGCATTCGGACCGACAAAGCGGGCCCGCCCGTGGAAGGTCGCGATGCCGCTTTCGGAGAAGCTCTTCTCCTTCTTCTCCGGCACCGGGTCAGTGAAGCCGCGCTTGAATTCCAGCAATTCGCGCCAGTCGATCCGCACGTCGCCCTCGACCCCCTTGCCCTGCATTCGCCGGGCATGATCGGAGGCAGAGGTGCCACCGATCAGCATCTTCTTGGGATCGCAGCCGCGCAGGGCACAAGTGCCGCCATAGGGACGGAAATCAGTCACGGCCACGCTTCGGCCAGCGGCGCTGACACGCTTGGCCACGGTGGTCGCGGCGGTGCCGCTTCCGATGACGATGACGTCGTATGTCTTGCTCATTTCAAATCTCCTTTGATCGGGTTTTCCGACTGCCACGCGCGGCCAGCCAGCCCGCGAAAGCCCCGGCGCCGACAAGTCCAACAAGCATCGGGGCCATACGGACCATCATGCGGGCTTTCATTCGGGAGCTCGGCCCCATGGCGCATCTGTCGCAGCAGTAGTGGCGGCCTTGGTGCTCCACCCCGGGAGTGGGGAACCGGCTGCCGCAACGGGCACATTCCTCAATTTCATGAGAGCGGATCTCGCCGGATATCATTGCATCCAGCGGAACGCCCTGCTGTCCATTCGATGACACTTTCCGCTCTCCTGTTTCAGGTCGAGATCCAAGAGACCGGGTGGCGCGAGACAGCCCTGCGGCCTCGTTGCCTGAGTCAGGCTGAGCGCTTCGATCCCGCTCCGGTGCGGCGCGCGCTGTCCTGTCGGCGTGGGTCCCCAGAAGCGCGTCGCCGCCGCCAGTCTCGTAGAGATCGAGGTTGATGGCGCTGTTGGTCAGCGGCAGATGTGTGAAGGCCTGCGGGAAGTTTCCGAGGAAGGCATAGCGTCCAGCAGGCCGACTGCGCACCAAAGCGGACCGGGCAGAACCAGTCCATCGCACCGTCCCGGCCGACCAGGGCCGCGCCGTGGCAATCGCCGAGGAGAGCGTAGTCTCGCAACGGCAGGTATCCGGCATTGCGGGGAGCCATCAGCCGCCCTCGCGGAAGGCGGGGTAGAGCATCATGCCGCCATCCACGAAGAGCGTCGTCCCGACCACGTAGTCCGACGCGTCCGACGCGAGCCAGACCGCGGCCTCGGCCACATCCTCGGTTTCGCCAACCCGGCCATAAGGGATGAGTTTCAGAAGCTCCTTCCGGGCCTCCTCGTCCTCCCACGCGTCCCGATTGATGGCCGTCTTGATCGCCCCAGGCGCGATGGCGTTGACGCGGATCTTCTCGCAGGCCAGTTCCTGCGCCATCGTCTCCATCAGGAGCTTCACCCCGCCCTTGGCGGTGGCGTAGTTCGCATGGCCCGCCCAAGGTATGGCCTGGTGCACGGAGCTGGTGAAGATGATCTTTCCGAGCGCCGGAGACCGTTCCGGATCGAGACCCTGACAGCGGAAGCGTCGCACCGCCTCCTGAGCGCAGAGGAACTGGCCGGTCAGGTTGACGTCGAGGACCTGGCGCCAGTCTTCGAGGCTCAGTTCGGTGAAGGTGGCATCGCGCTGGATGCCGGCGTTCGACACGAGGATGTCCACCCCGCCGAACTGCTCATCGGCCGCTTCGAACAGTGTCCCGCAGCCCTCCGGCGTTGAGATGTCGGCCTGCACCGCCTCGGCGCGACCGCCGTTCCTGCGGATTTCACCGACGATGCGATCGGCCGCCTCCTCGTCGGAGCGGAAGTTGACGATGACCGAGGCGCCCGCCGCAGCGAAGGCCTGCGCAATCCCCTCGCCGATCCCGGAGCTTGCGCCAGTCACGATCGCGCGGGTGTTTTCGAGTGGCAACTGCTGCATGGTATCCTCGATCAGGCCAGGCGGTCAGGCCGCCGGGTTCGGTGAACAGCCTCACACGGACGCCCAGTGCGAGACGCGATGTCTTCCCTCGAGCCTCCTCGGCAACGCTCAAGGAACGTCAGGACCTCCTCCAACTCTGCATCAAACTACAGACACGCGATGCAGGTTCCACAGGAGCGGACACCGACAATCGGCACCTGCATATGGAGGGGTGATCCGGCCCACTGACGCAGGGCGGGCCGGACGAAAGGCCGATCTTACCCGGCACAGCAGCTCAGCATGGCCACGTCCTTGTCGAAGGTCTGCGCTGCGAGCTTCAGGCCCTCGACGGTCGTCAGATAGGGAAAGATCGTTTCGCCCAGTTCCTTGGTCGTCATGCCCGCCTTCAGCGCCATCACCAGCGTCTGGATGGTGTCGGACCCTTCGGGCGCCACGATCTGTCCACCGAGCAGCCGGTCTGTCTCCCGGTCGGCCACGAGCTTGATGAGCCCTCGCGTGTCGCGCGCTGCCTGGGCCCGGGGCACCTGGTCGAGCGACAGCACCGAGGTCTTCACATCGTGTCCCGCATCGCGCGCCTGTTGCTCGCTCAGACCGACTCCCGCCACCTGCGGATCGGTAAAGACCACCCAGGGCATCGTGCTGTTGTCATATCGCTCTTCGGCATCCGCCACGGCGTTGCGTGCCGCGATCTTGGCGCCGTAGGCTGCCATGTAGACGAACTGGTCGCGGTCGGTCACATCACCGGCGGCATAGATGCCAGGGCGCGAGGTCTGCATATCCTGTCCCACGACGATCCCGCCGCGACTGTCGGTCTGCACATCCGCCTCCTGGAGGCCGAGATCTTCGGAATTGGCACGCCGACCGGCTGTCACGACGATCCGCTCGGCGGTGACGTCCTTCGCAGTGCCCTCCTGCGTGATCCTCAAGGTGACGCCATCTTCCGACGCAGCAACGCTGTCATATTGCAGACCGGTCAGCAGCGTGATGCCCTCGGCTTCGAAAGCCTCGGTCAGGGCGTCGGACACCTCGGGCTCTGCGCCGGGCAGCAGGCGGGAGCGTGCCACGAGGGTTACCTTGACCCCCATCCGCGCCATCATCTGCGCCAGCTCCGCGCCGATATAGCCAGCCCCGACGAAGATCAGGCTCTCGGGCAGGGTCTCCAGCTCCAGAAGTGATTGGCTGTCGAGCGGTTCGACATCCTCAATCCCGCGGATCGCCGGGACAAGCGACCGGCTGCCCGTAGCGATCAGCGTTCTGGGCGCGGTAATCGTGCGATCTCCGACCTGAACACCGCCCTCGACCAACGTCGCGGGGCCTTCCTCGATGTAATCGACCCCCTCATAGTTGGGCAGCAGGTCAGCGTATTTCTTCTGGCGCAAAGTCGCGACAAGGTCGTCCTTGCCGGCGACGAGCCGGGACCAGTCATCGACCTGCGCAGCACCTGACAGGCCGGGAAATCGCGCAGCCGCGCTCGCACCATGCAGCGCCTCGGCCGCACGGATCATGACCTTCGACGGCACACAGCCAAAGTTGACGCAAGTCCCTCCGATCGTCCCATGGCCCACGAGCGCGACGCGCTTGCCAGCCTCGGCGGCGGTGATCGAGGCGGAGAACCCGGCGGAACCGGCGCCCACGACAATGAGGTCGTATGCTTTGTTTTCGTTCGAGCAGCAGTCATTCATGGTTCAGGTCACTTTCGTCGTCGGATCGGTCTTCGGTTTGGCGAGGACCAGGTAGAGAATGGCGCCGATCGCCAGCAAAGGCTCGGCCATCGAGAACAGGCCCGTGAAAAGGCCGATGGGAGAACAGCAGGCAGCCGCCATCATGGTCGGACCTCCCTGGACTTGCGGTTGAGAAAGAGAGCGTAGGCACCGGTCAGCGCCGCGGCGAGGAGCGTGAGGGTCAGCGCCCCGCGAAACTCCAGAACGATGATCAAGACCGAGAGCAGCACCGCAATGAGCGCGGCCCAGATCTTGGGGGACGGCCCGGGCCGTCCGGCACGCAGCCACAAAGCCTGCGCGACCACCGCGAGGCTGACGAACAGCAGCGGGAACAGCGCGTAGTCGAGCCACCCCGTCACCGCCGACAGGCCTGCGCCAGCCAGCGCCAGGACAAGGAGTGGCGTGAAGCAGCATATCGCCGCGAATATTGCGCCGCCGAGGCCACCCTTCAGCAGGCGGTTCGCCTCGGCCTGGTCCGGCTGCTCTCTCGGTTGATCGAGATGATCGAGACCCCGCTTCACGAACCCTCGCCACTCACCGGGTCTTCCAGAAGCGCCGCCGGGTAGCCGTTCTCTTCGACCGCCGCGATGAGGGCGTCAGTGGAGGTGACTTCGTCGTCGAAACGGACCGTATAAAGCCCCTCGCTCGGGTCTTCGCCCTCGGCGAAGTCCTCGATCACCACGCTCTCTACGGATTTCAGCGAGTTGCCGACGATGAACGAGCACGAGGGACACGTCAGTCCCCCGACCTCGAGGCGGACGACCTGTTCGGCGGCAAAGGCGGGGGCGGCGAAAAGCGCGGACAGCGCCAGGGCGCCGGAAAGGATGTTTCTCATGTCAGTGTGCTTTCAGAACGAGAGGATGTAGGGGGAGGCGTAGGGAAACAGCATGGCAATGAGGATCACTGCCGCCGCTATCCAGAGAACGGAGCGCATCGCGGTGCGGTTCATCGGGCGGGCACAGGTGCCATCGGCGCAGCGGACAGGCCGATAAGCCTTGTAGAAGCCGTAACCCAGGAACGCGGCGGCGATGCCGAAGGTATACCACTTGTAGGCATAGAGGGCGCCCATCTGGGCGATGAAAACCCCGCTGACCCCGAAGCTGACAAGCACCAGCGGCAGGATGCAGCAGGAGGTCATGGCCAGTGCACCGAGCGCCGCCAACGCGGTGGCCGTCCACCCGCGGCCTTCCGGGACGTCTGACGCGTCCCTCGGCAATGCAGAATCCGTGGTGTCCATGCATGGTGTCAACGGCGGGCCAAAAACCGGCCACGCGGCGGCGCAAAACCAGGCCAGTTGCGAGGCGGCAAGCGCCATGACGCGCTCGCTTGCCCCATAGCTGGGGCGTGGCATGGCGCATTGGCCCGCGGGGCCAATTCATCCGGCGAGGATCAGGTGGCGGCTACGGCCTTTCGAGCCCGGCTTTGGCCGAGCCGATAGCTGTCGCCATTCATCTCGAGGATATTGACGTGGTGGGTCAACCTGTCGAGCAGCGCGCCGGTCAGGCGTTCGGTGCCGAAGGTTTCGGTCCACTCATCGAATGGCAGGTTGCTGGTGATCATCGTCGAGCCGCGCTCATAGCGCTGCGAGATCACCTCGAACAGGAGTTCGGCGCCGGTCTTCGACAAGGGCACGAAGCCCAGCTCGTCGATGATGAGCAGCTTGACGGTGGCCAGCTGCTTTTGCAGGCGAAGCATGCGGCGCTCGTCGCGGGCCTCCATCAGCTCGTTGACCAGCGCAGCCGCCGTGATGAAGCTCACCGACAGCCCTTTCTGGCAGGCGGCCAGCCCCAGCCCGAGGGCCACATGGGTCTTGCCGGTTCCACTGGGCCCCAAGGCAATGACATTCTCGCGCCGGTCGATCCATTCGCCTCGGGCGAGGTCCAACACCTGCATCTTGTTCAGCTTGGGGATCGCCTTGAAATCGAAGCTGTCGAGGCTCTTGGTCGCCGGGAACTTCGCGGCCTTGATGCGGCGCTCGACCATCCTGCGCTCGCGGTCGATCAGCTCCAGCTCGACCAGGCGGGCCAAGAACTGGACATGGTCCAGCCCCTCGATGGCGCACTGGCGGCCGAGCTTCTCGTATTCCCGCAGGAAGGTGGGCAGCTTCAGCGTCTTCAGATGATCCGCGAGCAGGATCTTCGGCGAGTCGATCATGCCGCATCTCCCGACAGGAGCGACATGTAGCTGGCCACCTTCGTGGACGCGACATGAGCGCGCGGCAGATAGGGATAGACATCGAGGTCCAGCTTCGGCGGCCGTTTCTCGACCTGGCAGAGAACGAGATGCTTCACGGCATCGAAGCCGACCGCGCCCAAGTGCAGGGCTTTCTTCACGGCGGCGTGGAGATCGTCGATGTCGAAGGTCTCCAGCAGGCGCAGGACTTGCACATACTCCCGCCGTCCCGCCTTGGTCATTCGCGCCTCCATCAGGCGTCGCAGGGTCGCGAACGCCGGCGGCAGGTCCCATTCGGCCAAGGGGGCCGCCTGGTCCAGGGCGTTGATCTTGCGCTCGATCAGCGGAAGGTAGTGGACCGGGTCGAAGACCATGTCCTCGCGGCCGTAGCAGCGGGGATGGCGTGCGATGACCTGACCGCCGCAACCGATCATGACCGCATCGACATACCCCCTGATCCAGACATCGCGGTGGCCATAGGCGACCGGCACCGAGTAATCGTTGGTCCTGTAGCGCACCAGGGCTTGGGAGCTGACCCGTCCGGTGGCCTGATCGCAGGCATCGAACGGCGCGGCCGGCAGGTCGGCCATCGCTGCCAGATCCCGCGCGAGCCGCTCTCCGATGGTCTCGGACTGGCCGCGCAGGACATCAGCCTGGCGCTTGCGGCACTGTCCCTCCAGATAGGCGTTGAACGCGTCCCAGCTTGCGAACCGCGGGATCGGCACCATGAAGTTGCGGCGCGAGTAGCCGACCAGACCCTCCGCGTTGCCGTTCGCCATTGGGCTCGAACCAATGGCGCCTTCAATGGCTCACTCGTTGCCCTTGCCGGGCCGGCCGTAGCGGTCGCGGAACAGGTAGTGCGACAGAAACCCGCTGAAGAGCGTGGCGCGCTTGCGCGTTCCGTCCGGCAGGATCTTCGCCACCAGGCAGCGGTCGTTGTCGTAGAGGACCGAGGCGGGCACCTTGCCGAAGAATGCAAAGGCATGAACGTGGCCATCGACCCAGGCTTCCGCTGTCGCCGCCTCGAGAGGAAGCTTGGTTCTATGACAGGAACGACAAAACGGTTTGGTTCGTTAAGTGACCCATCCGTGGCGTCTCTTCCCTATCAGTGTGGTGAGGCGCAGCGTAGTGCGTTGATTTAACAGCGGTATACTCCGGTATTTTTGGAGGTATACCGGTATAGATGGGCGCATACCGATAAATACTGACCGGCTGCCTGGCTGACTGCGGACGGACTGCCGCGCCAGCGCGGATCGCTCGTTTCCGGGTTGCTGCGATTGAACGCATCTTCTTCGCAGACACCTACTCCCCTGGCTGGTGACTGGCCCTACCTCTGGCTCGACGCCACCTACCTGAAGGTGCGTCAGGGCGGACGGATCGTCTCGGCTGCGGCCATAATCGCCGTGGCCGTGAACACGGATGGGCGCCGTGAAATCATCGGTCTCAGCATTGGTCCCTCGGAAGCCGAGACCTTCTGGACCGACTTCCTGCACACCCTAAGAGCGCTTCTCTTACCTTAGGCACGAGTATCCCGATCCCCCATTACGGGACTACTGGATGCCTCCCGACAAATCTTCCTTGGCATGTTTAGGCGGGCGAGCGGTGTGCCGCAGCTTTCTTGTCGATCAGGCTTCGATCTAGGCGATCGGGCACAATCTTCTAAGTGCGAACAGACACAGGCTGCGAGGAGATTTCGATGTTGGGAAACGCGATCGGATACGAGCGAGAGGGCGACACGCTCATCGTCAGGCTCCCCTATGCCAAGAAGGGCTGGTTTCGCCGCAAGTTCAAAACAGCGAAGTGGAATCCGGAACGCAGGGCCTGGGTTCTCCACAAGAACCTGAGGAAGAAGCTCGACGCTGCGATCATCGAAGACAAGAACGCACCGACTGGCTCCTTTGGCGTCAGCAACGGATCTGCTCCCTCTGCCGTGCTCAGGAGCTGGGATGCCGAGGCAGAGAACGATTGGATTGACGACAACGGCGATCATCACCTCGCCAACTATGACCGCGATGGCCTGGCCTACTATGCGAACCGCGCCGACGCGCCCGAGTTCGGCGCTAAGCCAGCGCCCTCCAAGCCTGCCGCACCCGAGATCAAACCGAACGCACCCAAGAGAGGCCCGAACGCGGTCAGGAAGTATATGCTCCTCATCGCCAAAGACATTGGAGTGAATGTCGAACGCCAGCTGCCCGAGGCAAAGCTCAAGCCAGGCCGCTACGAGAGCTTCTATGGTGCCGGAGCCTCCTATGTGCGGGGCTTTGTCGAGGCGCTCGACAAGGTGCAGAAGCATGGCAGTCATTTCCCAGACAAGCGCGCGCAGGCGTATCTCGACTACCGCGCTGACCTGGACGCTCTGCGTGAAGCCTATCCGGGCTGGATGGGATCCTGATCGGGTTCCTGACTGACTGTCTGATTGGATGCGGACCGTTTGTGGGTCAGCAGGGAAACGTTTTCGTCAGCGCTCGATGGACGATGGCAGGGGAATGCTCATGCCAAAATTCGGGGTGGGCTCTTAGAAATTTGAGAGCGATAGCCTGCAACTGACCACCCGTTGCGTCTCGTGGAGTGCATGCCTTTAGAATTTCGTGGCCGATTATGTGAAGGTTTTCGACGTCAGCGCCCATCGCCATGGCACCAGCGTCGACCCCATACCGCATGCCTGAGGTCGTCCCGATAATCAGCGCCGTGCACACCAAGTTATCCGTCTGAGATTCACTGTTGCAAAGTTCGACCAACGACCCGCCGGGAGCGCCCTGTGCGTGGGTGCCTGATGCGTAGGCGGAGGCGAGGGAGACTGCGAGCAAAGCGGTTCTGACAGGCAAAGTTCACTCAATCTCAGCTTATGGGAGCGGCACCATGCACCAGCGGCATGGACCGCGATCGCCAAACCAGCTGCGACCGACCATGACCATAGGGAACGTCTCTTGGGGTGAGAACTCGACTCCTCATTCTCTCATAGCGGGAATCTGTGCCCAACTTGACATGACAATGCAAATGCATTATCTACCTGGTGTCGAAACGGCCAACCTGCTCAGGAGTCTGCTGTGACCGCGCTCGCTCATGATGTCTCGAAGCTCACCGATCGCTATCAGACGACCGTGCCAAGCGGCGTGCGCAAGCAGCTGCACTTGGACAAGGGTGATACAATTCGCTACTGCACCGAGCCGAACGGCCGTGTCTATATCGAGCCTGTGCATGCCGAAGAAGAAGATCCCGCGCTTGGTGCATTCCTCGACTTCATCGCAGCTGACATCACAGCGCATCCGGAACGTCTTCAGGCGTTCGAGGGTGCCTTGCATGACCGCTTGAAGGCACTGGTCAGAGAGGTCGAAATCGATCTCGGTGAGCCACTGTCGCCTGAGGACGAATGACTGGCGGTGCTGCGCCCGCCGAAGCGCCGCTCGTCATCAACGGATGGTCGATCTATGCGCACCCAGTCTTCCTTGAACAGCTGGAAGCGCTGATCGCTGAGGTCGAAGGCCGTAAGGCGCGCGACCCTCAGAACTGGCACAGGAAGAACTGCACGAAGCGATTGGCTGCAATTCTCAAGCTGGTGACCGAGGCGATACCAGCTGATCCGGGCGCCCGAGACTTCCGGCAGGGCAACACACTTGGCGATCACCGCCGGCACTGGTTCCGAGCAAAGTTCTTCCAGCAGTATCGGTTGTTCTACCGGTTCAGCAGTGAGGCAAAGATCATCGTGCTTGCGTGGGTAAACGACGAGAAGACCTTGCGCGCCTATGGCAGCAAAACCGATGCCTATGCGACCTTCACCGGGATGTTGAACGACGGCAACCCGCCAGAAGATTTCGACGCGTTGATGAAAGCGGCCATGGGTGCGGCGGAGCGGTTCGAGAGAGGCCTCGGGGCCGAGCCTGGCCGCTGAGGAGGGCGTCGGGGAGAGCTCCTATGTTCTGCCCCCAATGGAGTGCTCCGCCCACTGAGATAGATTTATCTCGTCAGGAGGAGGACTACAGGATGGTTGGAAAGCGCGAAAAGCCCGAGGACATCGTGCTGAAGCTGCGGCAGATCGAGGTGCTGCACGGGCAAGGCATGCCGGTCGCCGATGCGGTGCGCCAGGTCGGGATCACGCAGCAGAGCTACTACAGATGGCGCCGGCAATATGGCGGCATGAGCCGGAGCCAGCTGAAGCGGTTGAAGGAGCTCGAGAAAGAGAACCAACGGCTCAGGCGGGCGGTCTCCGATTTGACGCTCGACAAGCTCATCCTGGCCGAGGCGGCGCAGGGAAACTTCTAAGCCCCTCGCGCCGACGCCAATGCATCGACCATGTGCGGCAGGAGCTGGGGGTGTCCGAGCGCCGCGCCTGCCGCACGCTGGGCCAGCACCGCTCCACGCAGAGAAAGGTGCCACGCGGCCGACCGGACGAAGCGCGCCTGACGGCGGACATCATCGAGTTGGCGCGCCAGTATGGCCGCTACGGATACCGTCCCATCACGGCGCTGCTGAAGCAGTCTGGCTGGCAGGTGAACCTCAAGCGGGTCGAGCGCATCTGGAAACGCGAGGGGCTGAAGGTCCCCCAGAAGCAGAAGAAACGAAGCCGGCTGTGGCTGAACGATGGCTCGTGCGTTCGTCTGCGACCGGAGCGGCCCCACCATGTGTGGTCCTACGACTTCGTCCAGGACCGGACGCATGACGGCCAGGCTTACCGCATCCTCAATATCATCGATGAGTTTACGAAGGAGGCGCTGATGATCCGTGTCGATCGAAAGCTCAACTCCACCGACGTGGTGGATGCGTTGACGGACCTGTTCATCCTGCGCGGGCCGCCTGAGTTCATTCGCTCCGACAATGGACCTGAATTCGTAGCCACGAAGGTGCGAGACTGGATCGAAGCCGTGGGTGCCAAGACCGCCTTCATCGAACCCGGATCACCTTGGGAGAACGGTTACTGCGAGAGCTTCAATGCCCGCTTTCGCAACGAGCTGCTCGACGGGGAGATCTTCTACACGCTGCGCGAGGCCCAGATCCTGATCGAGCGATGGCGGAGGCACTACAACACCGTCCGGCTGTCAACGCCGACTGAAGTTTCCCCAGAAGTGCCGAAGTAAAATTCCCCAGTTTCCGGGTGCGG
>Ga0066854_10000487_pt1 | contig 14196 bp, 12 predicted proteins | sample ETNtaG_8_FD_65494 | JGI IMG/M metagenome (GOLD analysis project Ga0066854, IMG submission 65494) | Marine microbial and viral communities from oxygen minimum zone, Eastern Pacific Ocean - ETNP201406SV75 | ecosystem: Environmental > Aquatic > Marine > Oceanic | place: Pacific Ocean: Eastern...
TTCGACTAGCTTGGCCCACAATTTGATCAGTAGTGTGTACTGCACTTGGTCTTCTGATCTTTGATATAGACTCCATCTCTTCAATACTTTCAAACATCTTCATGCCAATTGGAATAGTCCTTAATTTGAGTAATTTATTTAAGGAAGACACAACTTCATTAAGATCATAGTTTGATGATTCTGATGCAATAATTTCATTCATTCTCTCACCTCTATAAAGAATTTTCGTGGTTGTAATTAACCCATGCAATAATAATCAATTACATGGAAATATAAAAATGAAAATAATCAATCATTTCAAACTTCTCACTATAATTTTGGTGATTTCTTTAGGTATTGTTAACTGCAGTTCATCTAAAAATATTGATGACCAAAAATCTTTAGAGCCTGAAATAATAGCTACTGGTGCAAAACTAGCTGGATCTAATGGCATGGCACTTGGCCCAGATGGAAATCTTTATGTTGCTTCAGTTCTTGGATCAAACATTACAGTATTAAATCCAGAAACTGGAAAGATAATTAAAGAATATGGACAACTTGAAGGTGTCATAGGCCCAGATGATATGGATTTTGCCAGTGATGGGAGTTGGTATTGGACTTCTATCATGACAGGTGAGGTCGCAGGATTTAATAAAGAAGGGAAAAAGATAATTGCTGCTCAGCTTACACCTGGGGTTAATCCAATTACCTTTTCTAATAATAACCGACTTTTTGTTTCGCAATGCTTTTTTGGATCAAACCTGTATGAAGTAGACCCTCTGGGCATAACAGAACCCCGTTTGATTAGTGATTCTCTTGGTCCTGGTTGTGGACTAAATGGTATGGATTGGGGACCAGATAACAGATTATATGGTCCAAGGTGGTTCAATAATCAGGTTGTTAGTTTTGATGTTTCAGATAATTCAATGCGTATTGAAGCTACAGGTTTTATAACTCCCGCAGCAATTAAATTTGATAAACAAGGCCGTTTACATGTTTTAGATACTGGATCTGGAATCTTGTATAGAATTGAAAATGGAAAGAATATTAAAGTAGCTGAACTTTCCCCAGGGCTTGATAATTTCGTTATTGACTCTACAGGAAGATTCTTTGTATCAAGTTTTACAGATGGATTTGTTAAAAGAATTGATCTTGACGGTTCTGTCAATGAATTGTTGCCTGGGGGCATGGCACATTCTGGAGGCATTACCTTCCACAATGGGAAAATAATTACTGCGGATTTACATGCAATTCGAGCTTATTTTCCAAATGGTAAAGAAGCTTTTACTCAACGAAATGTTCTAGGAATGGGAGCCATGGGAGGTGCTTTGAATATCAGTAGTGATGGTGAACAACTGATCTTAGTCTCCTGGGTTGATAATGATGTCAGAATCTGGGATCAAGAAAAACAACAGCGTATTTGGGAAAAATCAGGTCTAAATGCTCCTGTTTCTGCAATTCGTTATGCTGATCAAGTGGTAGTTGCTGAACATGGATCTCAAAGAATAGTAGGGTTTTCTCAGGAAGGAAATCTAAAGACAATTTTTGCCAGTAATCTACCGGCTCCTACTGGTCTTTTAAAGGACGAAAAAAATCTCTATGTGAGTGATCGAACTCTTGGTCAAATAATTTTAGTGGCAGTTGATGGCCTTCCGTTAACTAAAAAAGAAGTAGTTATTGATGACCTCACCACACCTGAAGGGTTTGTAAAGAAAGGAGATACTTTTTTTATTGTAGAAGCTGATTTAGGAGTAGTTACATCAGTGAATCTTAAAGGGGAGCGTAAAGTTATAGCTAAAATTTCTAAAGGGTCGCAAGCAGCTAGTCCTATGCAGCCTCCTTCTCAGGTATTTAATGGCATAACAATTGATGATAAAGGAGCTTTATATGTACCTGGAGAAAGCGATAGAGCTCTTTATAAAATAACTAATTATTAATAAAAGTTAGGTTGTGAAGATTAAATAGAGTTAAAGTGCTCTATCATCCTAGAAGTAATTTCATCTATCATCTGATCGGGTATTTCGTGACCGACCCCTTCTAAAACCATCATCTGAGCATTAGGAATACCATCCGCTAATGCTTGGCCGTGATCAAAAGGAAGAATGGCATCTTCTGTTCCATGAATTACTAAAGTTGGTAAATTGATATCTTTTAATCGATCTTTGCGATGAGGGCTTGAACTAACAGCAGCACCATGTCCTGGAAAAGGATTATGTCCATGATCCATTCCTTCTTTTGCCTTTTCTCTAAACTTTTCTTCATCAAATGGGAAGCGAGACCCTGTTAACTCTCTATAAACACAGACCAGACCTTCTAGGTATTCTCCTTTCATGTTGTGTTCCATAGATTTCATCATACCCTGCATTAAACTTTCAGTAGGTGGAGAAAGATGTTCATCTTCAAGGCCTGCACCGGGTGTAGACATAATTGGTGTAAGTGAAAGCGCTTTATGCGGATGATCCAAACCTATCACCTGAGTAATCATTCCACCCATTGAAGCGCCCACTATATGAGCCTTATCAATACCTAAGTGGTCTAATAAAGCTACAGCATCTGTTGCCATGTCTTCTAAGTTATAACTGACTTCAGCATTGGCAATTCCTTCATCTGAGACAATCATAGTAGGTTCAGTAGTGACCCAAGTGCTCTTACCGACATCTCTGTTATCGAACCTGATGACATGAAAACCTGCCTCAACTAGCGGGTTTACAAACTCCAATGGCCACTGCATGGCATTGGCATTAGCACCCATAATTAAAAGAACAGTGGGATTAGAAGAGTCGCCGAAGTCTTCCCACCAAATATTGATGTCGTTGACTTCAGCAATCCCTTGACTCATTTTTACTCTCTAGCTAGAAATCTCTACGGAATTCAACTCCTAAACGTCTAGGAAGTCCCCAGTAGTCAGCGACCATACCAAGCGAAGGATCAGTCCCTCCTATTTGAATATCTCCCGCTTGATCTAACATGTTGAAAACATAATCTTTATCAGTCAGGTTATTTCCCCAGAAAGAAATAGAAGTGACTCCATCACTTAAATTCCAAGTAACTCTTCCATCCAATAAGGTGTATCCTGGCGTGAAAGAGGTAGGAGTATTTTCTAAAGAAAACCATTGATCGTCTTTCCTAGTTGCGCCTATTATGCTTACCAAATCTCCACCAGAAGGTAGGGAAGTAGTGTGAATGAAACTCACATCTAATGTGTCTTGTTTTCCTCCATTGCCAAACGCATATCCACTTAAATCTCTGGTAACTATAGTTTCAACTAAAGTTATGGGATCATAAATATTATCTTCAACAATAAACTCGTCGTATTCTCCATCTAAATGACCGTAAGCCAAGGTCATAGACCAATTCTCATTAAGTTGTGCCAACATCTCAATCTCAATTCCAGTTAAAGTTGCTTCTTGAGCATTGATCAAGTCCGCAGTAGGTTGTCCTCTTACTATCCTACCTACAGTTAATTGCTGATTTTCATAAGAATTATGGAAGAAAGTACCGTTCAACCTAACCTTGCCATCTCTTACGGTTGATTTAAATCCAAACTCTAAATTGTCCGAGGTTTCAGGTAAGTAAGGTCTCATAGCAATATCCTGATTAAAACCTCCACTTGAATACCCAACACTATAACTTCCATAGAGCAACACGTCATCGCTGTATTGATAGCTCATGATAACTCTCGGCGTAGTTTCGCTGTAACTTACTGTTTGCGTACACCTATCACTCAAAGGCACTAGAGTACCGGGAATTGGTTCAACAGTTGGCATGCCCGGACATAAGTAAGTAGGATCAAAAGCTCCTCCATAAAGAGTTTGCCATCTGGTAAAAAATCTATCGTCATTAGTTCTTCTAACTCCAACTGTAATATCAACTTTGTCATTAATTTGATAAGTACCCTCCATAAAGACTGCATCATTTTCATTTGTCACATCCCAACCCTGATTTCGACTTCCAAACATTTGTGCACCGATAGCAGCGTCCGCTAAACCTGGTATATAGAAAACTGGCCATACTGTTGGTGCTGGTGGTAAAACGCCTCTAAATAAAGGAACATCCATATCTTCAATAGAGTTTTCTTCAAAAACATAGGCCCCAATCACCCAGTCAAATGAATCTGAACTTCCGCTTAATCTAATTTCATGAGAGTCAATGTCGTTCTCACTAGAATTATTATGAACCTCTAAGAAATTAGATAAGCCGCTAATTCCTGGGCCATTTCCAAAATTCCAACCCCAAGATCCATTGAAAGTTTCAATTTCTCTCTTATTGGAAATAAAAGTTAAATCCCCTATAGGAAGATTAAAACTCTGTGTCAATGTGTAAGAACTTACTTGGCTTTCTGTATCAGTTCTTGGAGAGTTATCAATAGAATGATGTCTCGAGGAATTACGGCAATTTGCTTTCATAGAATCATAGCTACCAAAAATAAAAGCAACTGCTGATAACCCTTGGGCGAGCGCACTTACTTCGGGTCCTGTAAATCTACAGCTTCCCAATGCTGTCAGTTCATCCGACTCAAAACGATCAAAAGTAAACCTAGCGTCGTAGACATCTCCTGTCCATGATGTGGAAGCCCTATAAGAAGTTGAGTTTTCGTTCCCATGGAAATTTCCTGTGGCCGCATTAAGCATATGACCATCGCTTTCCTTGCTGTAAATAGCAAACCTTGCAGCCATGTTATCTGATAGCGGTAAGTTAAGCATACCTCCAAACATTTCATGGCCGTCTGTTCCAGAACCTAATTTAAGATAAGCTTCCTTTTCTTGAGAAGGGCCTTTGGTAATAATTTGAATCAGACCTGCGGTAGTATTTCTACCAAAGAGAGTGCCCTGAGGTCCTCTTAAAACCTCGACTCGTTCCACGTCCATTAAATCAACCAGCCCTCCCTGTGGTCGACTTAAGTAAACGCCATCAATATAAATCCCAATTTTAGGATCTTGTGTGGCTGACCAATTGGCTTGACCAATTCCTCTAAGAAAAACTTGTGTCATAGCGTTATTTACTGCGGAATACTGAAAATTCATATTGGGAGTAATTCTTTCAATATCCCTGATTTCAGTAATATTTCTAGCTTCTAATTGAGCTGCAGATAAAGCGCTTATAGGTATTGGAACAGATTGAGCTGTTTCTTCTCTTTTTCGAGCTGTTACAACTATCTCTTCTAAAACGCCACCCGAAGCTTCTTCTTCAGCACTAAAAACAGTGAAAGGAATCAGAATGAGTGAAAAAAGAGTTATCTTTGACGAGAGTTTATTAAAAGTCATGGTTTTTCTCCTAAACTAATGTAGTTTCAACATAATACTTTATTACTAAAATAAACCAAAGTAACTCAGTCATGGCTTAAATAAATAGTAAAAAAAGTCTGTTTGTTATGGCGGAGAGGGAGGGATTCGAACCCTCGAAGGGTATTAGCCCTTACACGCTTTCCAAGCGAGCGCATTCGACCACTCTGCCACCTCTCCTTTTAGTTCTGGTCTAAATTCAAATAAGCTATTCTATCCGAGCGAAAAGACCCTATCCAAATTTTATCTTTAACAGGTAAAGCTACTGTAGGTAACCCAAAGACGGTTTTCCTAAAAGAGAATTTTTGCTTTTCTTCTAGGGTCAGAGGATCTAATTCATATACAGAAAAGGGCAAAGTACAGGTAATAGACTCAGTACACTTCAGAATATCTAGAATTTCATGATCTAAAGTAGTAACCCAAAGTGATTCTTCAGTTAAGATTAAGTTGTCTGGAGCATTAAGATAGGTTTCAGCTACTGAAGTTTTACTGTTTAGATCTAGAACACGGACTTTATCTCCAAGATTATTATTGATATATAACAAATGATTATTTTCGCTATAGGCTATTCCATTAGGCATTGATCCTTCACTTTCTACTACCTTGGAAAATCCTTGCTTATTATTCCATTGCAGAACATAGCCCGTTTTTTTCTTAAATAAAGCAGCTGAAAGAAAAGAGCTGACTGAAGAATCACGATCGTACATATGAGAAACAAAAAGACTACCATCTGATTTAAGACTTACATCATTTAAATAGTTTTCAACAGGAGCTCTAACACAACCCCTCCAAATTAATTCCCAACTTGTTTCTGACTTTTTAAGTTCATACATCTCTATAGATTCATACTCAATATGGTTTACAACTGCTAATTGATAAAGACCATCCTTCCTAGTGATCAAATCTATTCCATGAGGACCAAGTAGATCATTATTCTTTCTAGAACATAAACCATCACCCCAAGTATTAATTGTATGAGATATATTTAAGGGTTCTACTTCTTCTGTTTTCAAATTCAATAAAGATAGCTTCCCTGGGATCATTTCTTCTAATGGTTCGATCCCTCCAAACTCAGAAACAATTAAAAAATTGTAATCTGGAGTAACGGCAAGATCTTCAGGGTTTTTTACTAGACAAATAACTTGAATTTCTTGATCTGATTTGCATCCTTCTGTTGAGATCACTGGCCCTATGTAAGACCTAGCAATTAGAAATAAACCCAAAGCAAAAAAACAGATAGATAAGATTAGGTTACCTTTTCGTACGAATTCAGTAATACCATTCCAAATCTTCATGGTAAACACAGTGGAACCAAGCTGGAATAAAGCGAATGAAAAAACAATAAAAATAACTAATCGCCAAAGCTCCTCATACCAATATTCCTGCAAAGTGGCACTTACTAAGCAGACTAAGCAAAACAGACTAGCTAAAACCTTAGTTAAAGTTGATTGCCCTGCTTGGGTTCTCATTCTGAGGCCCTTGGAAACTAGATTAGAACTCAGAAAAAAAATACCTGAAAATAAAAAAATGATTCCTATAAATATACTTACAGTCACTGTTTGGTCTCTCTTAAAACTTCCTTATTAAATGCTTCTAACGTGGATCTGACTGGATTTAATTCTATACCACCCCTTCTTAAAAAATTTGCCCTAACGGTTAATTCATTAGGTGCACAAAACTTTTTCAAATCTGAAAATATTTTCTCAACACATTCTTCGTGAAACGCCTGAGAATTCCTAAAAGATAAAAGGTAGCTAAATAACTTTTGATAATTTATTCGCTTACCAGAATAAGTGACTCTAATAGTTGCCCAGTCTGGCTGACCAGTGACAGGGCATAAACTTCTAAAGACGCTACAAGAAATCTCTTCACTTGTTTCATCTGCACTAACCCAAGGTGCATCTTCTTTAACTCCTTCTTCCAAGTTTATCTCTACTAAATCTATTGACTTACCTTCCTTAACAAAATCTTTTGGAGTATTTCTTATCTCAATCTCTACTTCATTGGAAACGCACTGCTCTAAATCATGTTTTATTAATGCCAATAGATCACTGAGGCTGTTAAATTTTTTATTATTTAGAGAATTTAAATATAGTTTTAACGACTTTGACTCTATAAAATTTTTTGAGCTGCTTTCGTAAGAGGCGTACAAAACTGCATTTTTTGGAATACCCTCAAAGTTTAACCAAGAAAGTTCATAGGCTGTCCAAGAATCTAAGCCATAAAAAGAATTAGGTTCCAAAGTTACTCCTGATCGGTTTCTTGATTCTTCTCTACTAATTCCAACCAATAAAGAAGGGGCATACTTTTCAGGATATGATATTTTTTTCCCTAGCGGTAATTTGTCTAGATCCAAAGTTAAGTCCTTATGCCCTTCCCTCTGTTTAACAACCATAATGCAATGAAAAAGAATACTACGATGAAACAAATAATCATTAAAAGAGCGAAATTCACTGACATATTCATTAAAGGGAGATCAGAAGATCCTAAGACAGCATGTCGTAAAGTATTAACCATATATAAGATTGGATTCCCAAGTGAAACAGAACGCCAAAATTCTGGCAACATATCTATGGAATAGAAGATTCCACCCAAATAACTTAATGGGGTCAGTATAAAAGTTGGCACAATCGAGACATCATCAAAAGATTCAGCAAATAAAGCATTTATAAAACCGCCTATAGAAAAAAGCATTGAAGTTAAAAGAATAACTAAAACCGCTAAAGGCCAATTTTGGACATTTAAGTCGGCAAAGGGTAGCGAGACTATAACAACTAAGACCGAAACCATGATACCTCTCGCCATCCCACCAAAAATCCACCCACCCAAGATGATGTAATTTGGTACAGGAGTAACTAATAACTCCTCTATACTTCTTTGAAATTTAACATTGAAAAAAGAGGACAGAACATTTGAGTAAGCATTGTTAATGACAGACATCATAACCATGCCCGGAACCATCCATTGCAAGAAGCTAAAACCTCCCATTTCACCTATTCGTGATCCAATAATTACCCCTATGGTCACAAAATAGAGAGCAATCATAATTGCAGGCGATACTAAGGTTTGTAACCAAATTCTTGTAAATCTATGTACCTCTTTTCTGATAATAGTCAGAAAGGCGTTAAATATCTCTACCGTATTCATTCTATTTCCCCAAGCTGGATATCATGTAAAGATGATTTATCAGAATTGGAATCCACTAAACTTAAGAACAACTCCTCTAGTCTTCCTGTTTCATTTCTCATACTAAGAACTTTTATTCCTTGATCAGATAAAGTTTTGAATACTTCATTGAGTTGCTGACCTTTTTTTACAGTAACCACCAAAGTCTTAGAATCTTTTAGGTGGAATTCAAAATCCCCATTGCTCGGAATAGTTTCAATACCAATATCCAAATCCATTGCAAAAGTTTCTTTTTCTAGCCTTGCTAGAAGACTTTTCATGCTGGTATTTTCAATAATGTCGCCTTTGTCAATAATGGCAATATTTCTACAAAGCCGTTCTGCTTCTTCAAGATAATGGGTGGTTAAGATTATGGTTGTTCCTAGTTCGTTATTAATTTCTTGTAAGAAACCCCATAGAGAGCGTCTTAATTCTATATCCACTCCAGCTGTAGGTTCATCAAGTATGAGTAATTTAGGCCTATTGACCAAAGCTTTAGCAACCATCACTCTTCTTTTCATGCCCCCAGAGAGAGATCTTGCTTGTTCATTTCTTCTATCCCAGATATCTAAACGCTTCATAAAGAACTCAGCGTTCTGCTTAGCTTCTTTATAACTAAGCCCATGGTAACCAGCTTGATTTCTGATTATCTGACCTACTTTTTCAAACTGGTTGAAGTTAATCTCTTGTCCAACTACGCCTAGATTTTTTTTTGCTAAAGAATGTTCTCGGTCTATATCTATTCCCAAGATTTTTACTTGCCCAGAAGTCTTATTTACCAAGGAACTGATTATTCCAATGGTTGTAGTTTTACCTGCTCCATTTGGTCCCAACAAGGCAAAAAAGTCCCCTTCTTCAACATTTAGATCAATGCCTTTAAGAGCTTCAAGCTTACCTTCATAAGTCTTTCTAAGTTTTTTTATAGTTAAGGCTTCCATAGGTCTCAATGATAAATCAAGGAGTAAGAACTTGCTAAAACTAGCTATTTACTAAGAAAGGCCATGCTGTCTTCAAGGCCTCTAATAGTCAAAGGAAACATATTGTCTTCTAATAAAGAACGGGTCAATTCAACAGATGCGCTATATTCCCAGTGATCTGAAGGCACGGGGTTTAACCAAATTACCTTATCGTAAACATCCACCATACGCTTCATCCATAGAGCCCCTGCTTCTTCATTCCAATGCTCAATACTTCCACCGGGGTTAGTAATCTCATAAGGAGCCATAGTAGCGTCACCAACAAAAATGATCCTGTAATCAGCTGCATATTTATGTAACACATCTTCAGTCATAACTCTTTCATTCTGTCTTCTTCTATTATCTTTCCAAATAGACTCGTATAAGAAGTTATGAAAATAAAAGTATTCAAGATTTTTAAACTCAGTTTTGCAGGCTGAGAACAATTCTTCACATATTTTTATATGTGGATCCATTGATCCTCCAACATCAAAAAAAGCCAGAACTTTAACTGCATTCCTTTTTTCAGGTTGGTATTTAATGTCTAACATGCCAGCTTTTTTAGCTGTAGAGCTTATGGTTCCATCTAAATCAAATTCTTCTTCTGCACTGTCACGGATTAATTTTCTTAATCTTCTAAGAGCAACTTTTATATTTCTGGTCCCCAACTCAACACTATCATCTAGATTCCTAAAATCTCTTGCTTCCCAAACTTTGACCGCCTTTCCTTTTTTGCCTTCGCCGCCAACCCTTATACCTTCAGGATGGTCACCGTCATTACCAAATGGAGAGGTTCCTTCTGTTCCAACCCACTTATTTCCGCCTTCATGCCTCTCTTCTTGTTCTTGCATACGTTTCTTAAACTCGTCCAGAAGTTTTTCTAGGCCTCCAAGAGATTTGATTTTCTCAAGCTCTTCTTCTGTAAGATACTTTTCAAATTCTGCTTTGAGCCAGTCTTCTGGTATCAACATTTCTAAAATGTCATCGATACTTTCTATACCCTTAAAATAGATGTCAAAGGCACGATCAAATTTATCGTAGTGCTTCTCATCTTTAACCAGAGTAGCCCTGCTTAAGTAATAAAAGTCTTGCATATCTGCGAAAGCAAGTTTCTTATCTACTGCTCCAATTAAATCCAGAAGTTCTCTTAAGCTACAGGGTACTCCAGTAGATTTGAGTGTATTGAAAAGAGAAATAAACATTCTTACTGAGGGTTATTAGCTGCTTCCCTTCTAGCCATGAATGCAAGTCTTTCTAAAAGTTGGACATCTTGTTCATTTTTTATTAATGCTCCGTACAGAGGTGGGATGGCTTTTGAAGGATCTCTGTCTTTAAGAATTTCATCAGGTATATCATCTGCCATCAGTAGCTTAAGCCAATCAATTAATTCTGAAGTTGACGGTTTTTTTCTAAGTCCAGGCACCTTTCTAACATCAAAGAATATATCCAAGGCATCTTTTACTAATTTTTTCTTAATTTTAGGATGATGTACTGCAATTATCTCTTGCATGGTCTCTCTATCGGGAAAATTAATATAGTGAAAGAAACATCTTCTTAAGAAAGCATCAGGAAGCTCTTTTTCATTATTACTAGTAATAATCACGACAGGCCTATTAATCGCTTTAATGGTTTCTTTAGTCTCATAGACATAAAATTCCATTCTGTCTAATTCTTGAAGTAAATCATTAGGGAATTCGATATCTGCTTTATCAATTTCATCAACTAACAAAACAACTCTCTCTTCAGCAGAAAAAGCTTCCCAAAGCTTACCTTTATCAATGTAGTTAGAAATGTCTTTAACTCGCTCATCTCCTAATTGAGAATCTCTAAGTCGAGTAACTGCATCGTATTCATAAAGACCTTGTTTTGCCTTTGTGGTTGATTTTATGTGCCACTCTATCAATGGTAAGCCTAAGGATTCAGCAACCTCAATTGCAAGCATTGTTTTACCAGTACCGGGTTCTCCCTTCACCAAAAGTGGTCTTTCCAAAGCTACTGAAGCATTTACTGCCATGCTCAAATCTTCAGTTGAAATGTATGTATCTGTCCCTGTAAATTTCATTAAATTATCCTGTTGTTAAAAAATTTTTTAAAACTTTATCACAGCCTGAGTTGTGCTAGTTAACCCATTTTATAATTTGGGCACTCTAAGTTTAGCCATTTGTCTAGCTTGTCCTATTAAATTCCCCTCTTGATCCCAAATTTCGTCGTCCTCTTCGAGGAATCCAGAGGTTACGAAATCTGTTTTCCCACGCATTTTTAAGGGGCCAGGAGAAGGGGCTTGTTTTAAATGCATGGTCAATTCCAAAGAAGGCACCCAACCTCTTGATCCCAACCTATTAAAAATAGGTGGCGACATTGTGTCTAGAAAGAAAATTACGCTAAAAAGATCAATAGCCTCTCCCCCTGGCCAAGCGTAATACGCATCTAAAGAAGCTCTATCTCTAGGTCTTTCTTCGTCCCACCAATTTGAATAAGGTGCAAACTTTCTATCTATTTGTTTTTCCAAGACAGGGGTAAAGCCCTTAATGTAAGGCATATGAATACAATCTTCTATTGGAGGAAAGTTAGGTGCCTCTACTTCTCTAAGAGTATCCCCCTTAGATTTAGAGAAATCGGTAAAACAGGAAGTAAATCTAATCCTTTCCTCTCCACCTTGGATGAATTTGAGCAAAGCAGTAGAAACACTTCTTCCGATATTGAGCTTTTCTATCTCCAATTCCGCTTTTCCGGGTTCCACCCTAGATAAGTAATGTCCTGTAATAGAAAGTGGATCTTTGTGTTCTAAGGCTTCTGAAAGAGCTCTCGCTGCAGTTGCCATAGAATAACCTCCATTAGCTACTCCCCCGATGTTCCAGCTATCTGTTAACTCTGCTTTCCAAGTATTATCATCAATCTTGGTAACTGCAGTATCACGAAGGAACTTCGGATATCCTATTTCTTCACTCATAGAACTGGTCTATTAAGCGCTTTCCCTCTTCATAAGATAAACACAAAGAACCAATACGGCGGTCATTATTATTTCGAAGACTATAGCTTGGGTTAAAGGAACTGAACCATGGGCAACTACAGCCAAACTTCTAAATACTGCGGCTGAACCCAATAATGAAATAGATGCGTAAAGCCAAACAGGTTCAGATCTATAAGCTCCAATGCAGGCAAACACCCCTGCTGTAAAAAAGAAAGAAGTGAAATCCCCAATTTGAGTATTTCCCCCCATTCCTTCTAATAAAGGCATGGCTAATCCCGCCGCAGCAGTAGCGGGGTCCATAATCCATCCTACGCATGTATAAAGCATGAAAAGTCCAATTATTCCTGACAGGATTCTTGCAATCATATTTAACTCCTATTTTTTATATTAAAATCAGTTATTTGGTACCACTCTAATTAATTTTCCTTTCGGACTATCAGTTGCCAAAACTAAGCTGCCATCAGGTGCACTAACTACATTTCTTATTCTTCCTAAAGTATCAAAAAGAGTTTCCTCATCTACAGCTATGCCTCCTTCAATAGAAACTCTTCTAACATCGCCTGGTACTAGAGCTGAGATGAATAGGTTTCCTTTCCATGCTGGAAATAAATCACCATCGTAAAAAGTCATCCCAGAAGGAGCTATTGATGGAACCCAATATTTTATTGGTTGTTCCATACCTTCTTTCTCTTTAAAGGGAGAAATAAGCGCTCCACTATAATCAATACCATAAGTGATAACTGGCCAACCATAATTTTTTCCTTTCTGAACAATATTTAACTCGTCTCCTCCTCTAGGCCCGTGTTCGTGCTCGTAAACCACAGACCCATCTGAATTGATGACTATGCCCTGTAAATTCCTATGACCATATGACCAGATCTCGGGTTTAGCTCCTGGAGTCGATACAAAAGGATTATCGGCAGGAATTGAACCATCGTCGTTTACTCTAATCACTTTTCCAAAGTGATTATCAAGTTTCTGAGCTTCTTCTCTATAACTAAATCCATCGCCTGAAGTAATTAAAAGTGTTCCATCTTTTAAAAAGACCATTTTGGCACCGTAATGATTTGCTGTCTTTCTTGAAGGACTTGCTCTAAATATAGTCTCAACATTTGTTAATGATTGCCCTTCTAACTTTCCTCTAACTACCCTCAATGTATTCGTCTTTTTATTATCAGCATCGGTTTCTGAAAATGAGAGGTAAAGATATTTATTATTTGCAAAATTTGGGTGCAAGACTATTCCTTCTAACCCTCCTTGGCCTCTAAACAAGCTATCGGGAACTCCAGTTATTGGATCTTCCAATAACTTACCATCTTGTATTATTCTCAATTGCCCTGTTTTCTCAGTAACTAGAATCTCATCATTAGAGAGAAAAGCTATTCCCCAGGGAAAGCTCAGCCCTTCAGCAATAGTTTCAAATTTGTAGGCTTTCTCATGATGGTTTGCATAAAGGCTGAAACATATAAAGCTAATAATTGTTAATAAACTTATTTTCAAAAATTGTTTTTTCATAACTCTCCCTTACTTAATCTAGATCCAAAAAAGTGACCCCCTAGGTATCCACAGATAATTAAACTAATCTTACCTATCGGTGTTCTAGCTCCAGCTAACATATCTACTCCAAAAAATAACAAAGGCATCAAGTAAACTATAAATACTAGCGTTGTTGCGGCAGCTATCCCATAAGCATACTTTTTTTGGATTTTAATCCACCTTAATACTATCCAGGTAACACCGAAGCTGACCACAAAGCCGATAGCAATAATTACTGGTAGAAATGGTAGAGGAGGTAAAGGTGGAGGAGCTGAAGTCAATGTCATAAGTACAAAATCATGATAAA
>Ga0066854_10000493_pt1 | contig 14136 bp, 17 predicted proteins | sample ETNtaG_8_FD_65494 | JGI IMG/M metagenome (GOLD analysis project Ga0066854, IMG submission 65494) | Marine microbial and viral communities from oxygen minimum zone, Eastern Pacific Ocean - ETNP201406SV75 | ecosystem: Environmental > Aquatic > Marine > Oceanic | place: Pacific Ocean: Eastern...
TCATCATCTGAATTTACATATTCATCCCATGCAGTCAGTGATACTTTGGAGTCAATAACAACATCTCTCTGACCATCCTTGTCAGGAAAATGGACTATAACATCTGGAATCTTTGTTGTTTCATCATCTGTTTTCATAGATACTTGGGTGTGAAATTCTTGACCTTCAGTAAATCCTAATTTTCCCAATATAAATTCTAGTACCATTTGACCCCAAGCACCCTGCCTCTGCCCTGGTCCAGAAATTAGAGTATTTTTAATTTCTTGAGAACGTTGGCTGATTTCTTGGCTTGCTGTTTTAATATCTGTAAGTGTAGTATTAATTGATCCTGTTCTTTGATTTTCACTGGTTTTTATTTCATCGAGTAAAGTCTTAATTGCTATTATTTTAGTTTCTAAAGAAGCGTTATCGTTATTTTTTTTTGCGAATTGATAAATTGCCATTACAATTAAGCAACCAATTATTATTCCAAATAAAAATTCTAAACTTAAAAAATTAATCATTAATTATTACCATCATTTGGAAAGTAAACTTATTATCTTTTTAATTCCAGTTTTTTTATTTGATAGCTTTGACTGCATTAAACAAGCTTGTGATTTTAAGATTTCACCATCTTTTAAAACTCTTAAATTATTTGCTTTTAGTGTAGCTCCTGTTGAAGTTATATCTGAAATAATTTCTGCAGTTCCTGTAAAGGGACTTACTTCGGTACTTCCTAAACTTTTAACTAATTGAAATTGTGTTACTCCTTTGGAGTATAAAAATTGTCTAGTTAAATTTGGATATTTTGTTGCAACTCTTAAAAGTCTTTTTTTCTTTCTTTTGAATTCCTCTGCAACTTCATCTAAATCTAATAATGTTTGAACATCTATCCATAAATCTGGAATAGCTAGTACTAAATTTGCATTACCAAAATTATATCTTTTATTAATTAAAATTTTGTTTTGTACATTAATTTCACTCTCTTTAAGTAAATCATATCCTGAAAAACCAATATCGATATTCCCTAATGATAATTGCTCAATGCATTCTCTAGCATGCAAATAGATAATTTTAACATTAGGAAGTTTTTTAATGTATCCAAATAAATCTCTTTCTCCTCTTTCAGAATAAATATTTAATTTCTTCTTTTTAAAAATATTAATTGTGTCATGTTTTAATCTTCCTTTGGATGGAAGCCCAATGTTAATAATATTTTTAGTCATATAAATTCATGTTTACTGCGGCACCTACTGCTGAAACTTTTCTAAATCCTAAATTAGTAGTTAACTGATCATATCTTCCACCAGATATAAAATTCCTAAAATTTAATCTTATTTTAACTTCTATGGAAAAAATCATTGAACTATAGAATTCAACTTCTCTGCCATTAGCAGCAGAAAATTCTATTCTTAAGTTTTTATTATTATTTTTACTTAAAGGAAAAAAACCTTTTCCAACAATTATGTTAATTTTGTTTTTTTTAAAGAATGCATTTAAAACTTTTGGTGCCTTTTCTAATGGACATTTGATTTTTAAAAATTCTTTAATTATTTTTGAATTAGATTTTCCTGTTGGTGTTTTTCTTGGATCATTGATTTTCATATTAAATCTATCAAGTATTTCTTTATAAGTTCTTCCAGCAACCATTTTATTTTGATAGTCTTTCCGCATCTTTAGATATCTTGATTTATCTATTTCAATAAAAACTGGATCTATGTCAGAATTGGTTTCTAATCTTTTCAATAATTCATTAAAGTAACTTTCATTCCAATAGTGTCTTTTTAGTCTATTTCTCCATCTTGTTGGAATGTCTAATTTTTCAATTAACAAATTAAATAACTCAACATTTCCAATTTTTAAAACTGATTTTTTAAAAGGACTGTTCCTTAAAATATTAAGTGATGTATCTATTATTGTCTTGTTATCCTTTTGGTGGTTGTTTGAGCCTAAAATTTCAAATCCAATTTGATTTTTAATGAAGCTGTCTTTTTTTTGATAGGTTTTTCTAAAAGCTTCACCGCTATAGCAAACTTTTTCTTTTTTATTAGTTTTGTTTTGAATAAATCTTAATACAGAGGAAACTGTTAAATCGGGGCGTAAACATAATTCTTTGCCGTTTAAATCATAAAATGAGAATAAAAATTTCTTAAAATTTTCACCTGATCTTTGAAGAATATATTTTGTCTCTAAGACTGGATCTAGCTCTATAACTTTAAAACCCTTAGATTTAATAGATCTAAGAATTTTTTCAGATAAGTTTTTTGATTTCATTGATTAAATTATCTTTGGAAATTGTTATTTGATCATCTTCACTTTTTTCTTTTTTCAATTTTTTTAAAGTAATCTTGTTTTCTTTAAACTCAGTTTCTCCACAAATAACTGCTACAGGAGAATTCCTTTTATCTGCGTAGGTAAGTTGTTTTTTCAAATTTTTTGATGAGTCTAAATATAATTCAGAATTAATATCGTTATTTCTTAATAATTTTAAGAGTTCATAATACTTTGGTAAAAACTTATTATCTAAAATGCATATAATAACTGGTTCATTATTATCTAATTCTACTTGATCAAGTTGATTCATCGCAAATACTAATCGATCAACACCTATGCTTGCTCCGGTTCCTGGAAAGTCGACCCCTTTAAATCTAGAAATCAATTTGCCATAACGTCCACCAGAACAAATGCTTCCAATATCAACTTCTTTGCCTTTTATATTTTTTATTTTAAAATCAAGATTGGTTTCAACGCAGAATCCATCATAATAATCAAGACCTCTTACAATAGTAAAATTTGTTTGAATTTGATCTGAATTATCTCCAAAACTTACAATCTCCATCAATTCTTCAATTTCTTTTATTCCCTCATTGATTAATGGATTAGATAAACTTGTTTTTAAATCATTTAATTTTTTAATCATTAGAAAGTTAATAATTTCTGATGCTTGAGTATTACTTAATTCTGCACCTTTTGTAACAGCGCCTGATTCATCAATTCTTTCTTTTTTTAATAAATCTTCTACACCTTTAATTCCTACTCTCCCTAATTTGTCAATGGCTCTAATAACTTTTAACTCTTGATTTTTATCAGTAATCTTTAACTGATTGATTAAACCCTGAACAATTTTTCTATTGCTAATATTTACTTTAAATTGATCTTTTCTTAATCCACATTGCATTAAAGTATCAGCAATCAAATTACATAGTTCTGCATCAGATTGTGCTGGATTAACATTTCCGATGATGTCAAAATCTGCTTGGCAAAATTCTCTATATCTTGCATTGCCTGTTTTTTCATTTCTCCACACGTTGCCTATTTGATATCTTTTATATGGCATTGGAAGATCCCTATAATTTTGAGCAACAAATCTACTTAATGGACTACTTAAATCATATCGTAGTGTTATATTTTCTGAACCATTATTGAATGTGAATACATCAGACATAGGATTAGCCTCATCATCTGCCAAAAATGATCCTATATTTTTACTAATCTCAAAAGATGGGGTCTCTAAAGGGCTAAAGCCAAACTTTAGAAAATTTTTTTCAATTATCTCAATTAACTTTTTCTTAAGAGATAATTGTTTATTCCATCTGTCTTCAAAACCTGAGGGTAATCCAGGTATTAATTTTTTTTCTTCCGTCATTTTTTGGTACCGCCGCTAGGACTTGCACCTAGATAGAGCGCTCCACAGGCGCCAGTAATAACTCTTATACGACGGCGGCTTCCTTTTTTGTTTTTATATTAATTGATTAAATTTATAAATGATTAATAGCTAGCGTCTAGCCAGCATGAAAATGATGCCTATGTGTTGATCTCAAAGATATTATTTTATTAATCATTGCGAAACTTTTAACGAATTAAAAATCTTATGCAACATATAATTGTATAAGGTATATCTACTAATCTTACTAGTATCTATAACCCTACACAATTATGATTGAATTAGAATTAAGAGGTTTTTTGCAGTTTTACTGCGGCAGGACCTTTTTCTCCATCTTCAACTTCGAATGTAAGTTCGTCACCTTCGTTTAAAAACCTTAAACCTGCTTCTCTTACAGCTGAAGCATGTACGAATACATCTTTTTCTTTATCTTCACGTTCAATGAAACCATAACCTTTTTTTCCATTGAACCATTTTACTTTACCTTTTAGACTCATTTTACTCTTTCTTTTGTTATTTAACTTTAGCTAAACTTTAGCTAAGAGGTTAGTTATTAGATTTTGAAATTTAATGCAAGCCTTAAGAATGTGTGAAATTGTATAATTTGGGTGGTGGCCTTGGTAAGAATCGCACTTACGACACATACCTTTTCAGGGTACTGCTCTACTACTGAGCTACAAGGCCAATTAAAATCTAAAAATAATTCTTCCCTTTGTTAGATCGTAAGGAGTAACTTCTACCGTAACATTATCTCCCTGCAGCACACGGATACGATTCTTTCTTAATTTTCCAGCTGTATGGGCTGTAACTATATGATTATTTTCTAGCTGTACACGGAACATGGCATTTGGAAGTAAATCTATTACTTTTCCTTTAAACTCTAACAAATCTTGCTTCGACAAATTTATTCTCTCCTTATTCTAGATTTAATACTTTGAGCATGTCCGATTAATCCTTCATACTCCGCAAGAGTTATAGCTTTCTTACCAATAACTTCAATGCCTTTTTTTGATAATGTTATATAGCTAATTTTTTTATTAAATTCGCTGACATTTAGTCCTGATGAAAATCTTGCTGATCCAAAAGTAGGTAACACGTGATTAGTACCAACGTTATAATCCGTAAGTGCCATAGCAGAATATCTACCTATACAAATGCTTCCTGCATTATAAATTTTTTTTATGATTTTTTTAAAATTATGAATGTTGGCTTCTAAATGCTCTGGTGCAATTTCATTTATTACATTCACAATTTGTTGGTCGCTATAAACTTTAATTATTAAACCATTATTTTTTAAACTTTTTTCAGCAATTTTTTTTCTTGGCAATCTATTTAATTTTTTAGAAATTAGTTTTTTTATAGAGTCAATTAATTTTTGATCTTTTGTGATTAATATACATTGTGAATTTGGATCATGTTCGGCTTGACCAATTAAAGAAGTTAACACTTCATTAATATTCGTAAATTTATCAGCAACAATACTTATTTCACTTGGTCCTGCCACCATGCCTTCTATGCCGACATCTCCAAAAATTTCTCTCTTAGCTCTTGCAACATAATTATTTCCAGGTCCTATAATTTTATTTACTTTTTGAATATAGGCTAAACTTGCTATTGCTTGAGCGCCTCCCATTGAATAAACCTCATTAATATTTAATTTTTTAGCAACATAAAGAACTGCTGGATTTAATTTTCCGTTTATTTTTGGATTAACTAAAACTATTCTTTTTACCCCTGCTATTTTTGCAGGAATTACATTCATCAACAAAGTGCTGGGCAAATTCGCTGGAACATAAATTCCAACAGATTCGATTGGAACAAATTTATACTCAAGTTTATTATTTAAATTATCTATATATTTTATATTTTTTGTTTTTTGTTTAGAGTGAAACTTTAAAATTCTTTTGTAAGCAAAATCTATGGCTTTTTTTATTTTTGGTTCTAAAGATCTGATTGCTTTTCTAATTTTTTCTTTGCTTGGTTTTATTTGTCTATTATTACTAAATCGCTTTTCATATTTTAATAAAGCTTTGACTTTATGTTTCTTAATATCGCTAACAATTTTAGTAACTATATTAGTATTTATTCTTGCACTTGACCTTCGTTTTTCAAGTAATAAATTTAATTGGGATATGTAATTTTTTTTTTTACAATTTAATACTTTAATCATTTTTTTTCTTATTTTGATCTTCTAAAGTTACTTCTATTATTTCAGTGGACAAGGTTATAAATGCATTATTTTGAAATAATAACGTTATCTCATAATTTTTTCCCTTTTTAAAAAGGGAAATTGCCAATAATTCAAGAATTTTATCTTTATTATTTTGATCTATATTTTTTGATTTAACATCATCAACAAACTCAAATTTACAAATACTATTAATTTTTTCATTGTTTTTGTTTTTTTCATGATTAAATCTTTCAACGGATATTAAAAAAATCTTATTTTTTTTTAAAAATTTAATTTCATCTATTTTCACTTTAGCTTCGAAACAGCATGCTGAAATTAGTTGTAAACCTTGAGACTCTTTTGCGATAATTTTTGCAAGATATTCTTTATCCATTTAAGTAATTCTTCTAATCTTTGCGCCAACTTTTCTCAATTTTGTTTCTATTTTCTCATAACCTCTATCAAGATGGTAAATTCTATTTATTAAGGATTTTCCTTTAGCTGATAATGCGGCAAGGATTAATGAGACTGATGCCCTTAAATCTGTTGCCATTAGCTCAGCACATTTGAAATCTGTATTTCCTTCTATAATTGCTTTGTTTCCTTTTATTTTTATTTTTGCACCCATTCTATTGAGTTCGGCAACATGCATAAATCTATTTTCAAATATTTCTTCGGTAATAACAGAATGTTTTTTTGCTTTACATAATAAGACCATCAATTGAGCCTGTAAGTCTGTGGGAAAACCAGGATATGGTGCAGTCTTTAAATTTATGTTTTTTATTATTTTATTTCCTGAAATTGTAATTTTATTTTTATCTAATGTTATTTTTGCTCCAATTTTTTTTAATACATCTATTTCAGTTTTTATAATTTTTGGGTCAATTCCATTTATTTTTAATATGCTTTGCGTAAGTGCTGCCACAATTAAATAAGTTCCTGCCTCAATTCTATCTTGTGTAATTTTATATTCTGTCTCAACAAAATCACTTACACCATGAATTTTAAGCGTTCTTCTGCCAATCCATTTGATTTTACCGCCCATTTTATTAATAAAATCTACTAAATCTTTTATTTCAGGTTCGATTGCACAATTGGATAAAATGCTTATTCCATCTGCCATGGAAGCTGCAATAATTAAATTTTCTGTTGCACCAACTGAAATTTTAGGAAATTTTATTTTAGCTCCCCTTAATCTTTTTTTTACAAATGCGTGAACATATCCATCAATAATTTTGTATTTTGCACCTAATTTTTTCAAAGCTTTTAAATGTATATCAATTGGTCTAGTCCCAATGCTGCAACCGCCAGGTAGCGAAACTTTGGCTTTACCAAATCTTGCAAGCATGGGTCCCAAAACAAGTATACCTGCTCTCATAGTTTTTACTAAACTATAAGGCGCAAAGGTTTTTATTTTTTTATTATTTTTAATACATATTGAATTTCTTTTTTTTGAAATTATAATTTTAGAGCCAACAGATTCTAAAAGTTTGATCATTGTTTCTATATCTTTAACTTTGGGGAGATTAGATAAATGAATTTTTTTTTTTGATAAAATAGTTGCTGCTAAAATTGGCAAAGAAGCATTTTTTGATCCTGAAATTTTAATTTGTCCTTTGAGCTTTCTTGCTCCAAAGACTTCTAATTTATCCATTATTAAACTTTTGGTAAAGTTACTCCTGTTTGTCCCATATACTTGCCATTTCTATCCGCATAGGTTATCTCGGGTAACTCATTTCCTTTAAGAAAAATAAACTGTGCAACACCTTCATTTGCATATATTTTAGCTGGTAAGGGAGTGGTATTTGAAAACTCAAGAGTTACATGACCTTCCCAACCAGGTTCTAAGGGGGTCACATTAACAATTATTCCACATCTAGCGTACGTAGATTTTCCAAGGCAAATAACTAGAATATCTTTTGGAATTTTAAAATATTCTACTGTGCTAGCAAGCACAAAAGAATTTGGCGGAACTATACATTCTGTAGATTTTTTTGTAACAAAACTTGTTGGTTTAAAATTTTTTGGATCTACTATCTCAGAATTTACATTTGTAAAAATTTTAAACTCGTTTGAAACTCTTGCATCATAACCATAAGAAGAAACACCAAAAGAAATCTTATCCCTATGAACTTGTTTTTCTACAAAAGGTGAAATCATCGAATGATCTTTTGCCATTTTTTTTATCCACTTGTCCGATTGAACTGACATTTATTTACTTTTCTTTTTAAGTTTTTTCTGAAAAATTTTTCTTTTTCTTAAATTTTTTTTTAAAGCAATTTCCAACTTGCTAAGTCTTTCTTTCTTGATCATTTATTTTTTGTCAGGATTTGTGAGATGGTCTAAAGTAATTATCTGATCTATAGGAATAGCATTATCTTCCTCTTTCTTTGCTCCTGTTTTAGTCTGTTTTTTCGCTCTTCGCGCAGCAAGTTTTCTCTCTCGTTTAGCTTGTCTCTCCATCGCTTTTGCTCCGCGCGTTGATTTATAATCATAGTGGATTCCCATTTCATAACCTCAATAATAGATATAAACCATATTTAAAAAAAATTAAGGCAATAATTTGATAATCTCAGTTTTATACACTAATGTTGTTTTCAAAATCGCCCCTATAGTTAAATGGTATAACATGACCATGGTAAGGTTAAATTTCAAGTTCGATTCTTGGTGGGGGCACCAGAAAAAATTAGTTTTTATAAAAAAATTTTTTAAATATAATTCCTAATATCAGTAAAAAAATAAATCCAAAAATAGGAATATATATTTCTGAAGAAGTAATAAGCTTATAAAAAGATGGCGATTCTTTATTTTCATTTATAATTTTTTCTATTCCACTACCAAGGGCAACTCCAATAAAAAGTTGAGGAGTCATGCCAATTAAAGAACCGAAAAAGAAATTTTTAACCTTTACATTAAATAGTGTTGGTAAAATATTGGATATAAAAAAAGGAATTCCGCCAATAAAACGATAAATTAAAATAAAAAAAAATTCATTTTTCTTAAATTTTTCATTTAATAAACTAAATTTTTTAGAAAATTTTTTTTCTACAATATCTTTCAAAAAATAGTTTGCAAACATATATAGTAATGTTGCTCCAATAGACAAACCAAAGGTTACAAGTATTGTGCCAATCCATTTTCCAAAAATAAATCCACCAACTAGAAAAATAGGTGAACCAAATCCTAAAGTCAGAACCCAAATAATCGTAAATATCAAAAATAAAATAGAAACTAAAAATAGATTGCTATCCTTAATTGCTATTAAATAATCTCTATTATTTTTAATAAATTCATAACTGGTCAATTCGCTTAAAGAAAAGTTGCTAAAAAATAGCCATAAAAATACAAAAAGAATAATAGTGTAAATAAGACCAAAATAAATTTTTATTTTTTTTGCTTTTTCCATATGATTTAATCAAATAAAATTAACTGTACTTTATTACACTTATTTCTTATAACTACCGAAATTTTAACAACAATTTAACTAACTTATTTATGAAAAGAACTTATCAACCAAGCAAGCTAGTAAGAAAAAGAAAACATGGCTTTAGATCAAAAATGAGAACTAAAGGAGGAAGAAAATTATTAGCCAGAAGAAGAGGAAAAGGAAGAAAAAGACTTACTGTTTAATGAAGACTAAAATTTTAAGTCTATCAAAAAATGAAGATTTCAAATCCCTCTTAAGTGGAAAGAAAATCACAAATAAATATTTAACAATTTTCTTTAAAAAACTATCTGGTAAAAACAATAAAAAATTAAACATAAGTTTTGTTACGCAAAAAAAAATTGGAAATGCAGTTAAAAGAAATAAAATTAAAAGAAGACTAAAAAATATAATGAATGAAGCTCTAAAAAAAATAGAATTAAATATGAATTACTCATATTTATTAATTGCTAAAAAAAAAATTTTTGATGATGAATTCCAATCAATTAAAGAAATATTATTTAATGATTTTAGGAGAATTAAATAATGAATATTTTTTCTTATTTTTTGATAAAAATAATTAAGGTTTATCAATTAACAATATCTCCTTATCTTGGAAATAATTGTAGGTATCTCCCAACATGTTCAGAATATTATGTTGATAGCTTGAAAGAACATGGGTTTGTTAAAGGAACTTTGGTTGGAATAAAAAGAATTTTATCATGTCATCCAATTAAATTTTTAGGTGGTGGTGAAGGATTTGATCCTGTAAAAAAAAAAGAGAATTAAATGGAAACTAAGAATGTTATTGCAGCTATATCATTAAGTGCAGCAGTCATAATTCTTTATGGGCTTTTCTTTGCGCCAAGTCCACAAGAATTAAATCAAATCCAAGAGGAAAAAAATAAAATTATACAATCATCTGAGGCACCGAGTTTAGAGGTAGATGAGAAGATTATAGAAATTTCAAGAAACAAAGCATTAACAGAAAATCAAAGAATAATCTTTGAGAATGAAACTATCAAGGGATCAATTTCTTTAAAAGGAAGTATAATTGATGATTTGACATTTAAAAAATATACTGAAACTTTAAATGGAACAGATCAAATAATTCTTTTAAATCCAAAGAAAGTACAAAATGGATATTTTGTTGAAACAGGTTGGGTTACTAATAATGAAAATATAGATGTTCCAAATTCTCAAACTGTTTGGCAAATAGAAGGCAACAATAAATTAACCCCAAATAGACCAGTAAATTTTGTGTGGAAAAATAATCAAGGAATTAAATTTCAAAAAAAAATTAGTCTAGATAATCAATATTTATTTACAATAGATCAAAGCATTACAAATCATACAAATAACAAATATAATTTTTACCCATACGGCCAAATAATTAGAAACACTGCTCCAAAAGTAACTAATTTTTATATTCTTCATGAGGGTTTGTTGGGTGTATTTGACGAACAATTAGTTGAAAAAGATTATGAAGATATTGAAGAAAAAAAATTCACAGTCAATGCTAGTTCTGGCTGGCTTGGGATTACTGATAAATATTGGATCACAAGTTTAATACCTGAAAATAACAAAGAATTTAAAACAGATTTTGAATACAAAAACAAATTCAAAGCAAATTTTATTGAAACAAAATCCACTGAAATTGGAACAAACGAAACAAAATCAAATCAAATAAAAGTAATAGTAGCTGCAAAAGAAGTAGATGTAGTCGATGGCTATGCTGAAAAATTAAATATAAACAAATATGATTTAGCTATTGATTGGGGATGGTTTTATTTCATAGTTAAACCATTGTTTTTTGTAATTGACTATTTTTTCAAAATTACTGGAAATTTTGGAATTGCAATTATTTTAATTACTGTTTGTGTCAGAATTATTTTTTTTCCACTTGCAAATTATTCTTTTAGATCAATGGCTAAAATGAAGGTGCTTCAGCCTGAAATGACTAGACTTAAAGAATTGCATAAAGGTGACAAAGCCAAGCTGCAGCAAGAGATGATGGCGCTTTATAAAAAAGAAAAAGTGAATCCAGTTTCTGGATGTTTGCCAATTTTAATTCAAATACCTTTTTTCTTCTCAATTTATAAAATGCTATTTGTTACAATTGAAATGAGACATCAGCCATTTTTTGGTTGGATAAAAGATTTATCTGAAAGAGATCCTACAACTATTTTTAATATGTTTGGATTGATCCCATGGGATCCTCCATCTTTTTTATTAATTGGTGCGTGGCCATGTTTAATGGGAATTACAATGTATTTACAGCAAAAATTAAATCCAACACCACCTGATCCTGTGCAAGCAAAAATTTTTATGTTTTTCCCTCTTTTCTTAACTGTAATATTGGCGCCTTTCCCATCTGGGTTAGTAATTTATTGGACAGTCAATAATATTTTAACAATGGCACAGCAAATTGTTATAATGAAAAGAACTACTGTGAAAACAGTTTAATTCAGTTTAATGGATTTACAGAATATAATCCCCAAAGATGGTCCTGCTATAGAAGAAGTACAAAAGTATATTGAAAAATATACTGACGAAGTAATCGTTATTAAATGCGGAGGAAGTGTTTTACTAGATCAAAATCTATTTAATCAATTTATAGAAGATATATCTGTAATTAATAAACTTGGTTTAAACTCCATAGTTATTCATGGTGGTGGGAGAAATATAAAAAAGAAATTAGACCAACAAAAAATTGAGAGTAAATTTATAGATGGCTTGAGAGTAACTGATAAAAAAATAATAAAAGTAGTTGATGAAGCTCTAACAGAATTAAATTTGGAGATAATAAAAAAATTAAATATTAAAAAGTGTAAAGCTCAATCAATAACTGCAAAAAAAAATAATGTAATTACAACCATCCCTGAGAGAAAAGAATTAGGATTTGTAGGTAATCCAAAAGAAGTAAAAAAAGAAACACTTTTAGCAATAATTAAGAAAAAAGAAGTTCCTGTGATAGTTCCTATTGGAATCGGTGATGATAAAAAGCCATATAATATAAATGCGGACATAGCTGCAGGCGCTGTTGCAAAAACACTAAATTCTAGAAGATTATTATTAATGACTGATGTTGAAGGAGTAATAGACAAAAATAAAAAATTAATTTCAGAAATTAATTCAAAAATTGCTCAAGAAATGATTAAAGACGGCACTATAATTGGTGGTATGATACCAAAGATAAATACATGCATAGACGCCGTAAATAATGGTGTTACTGGAGTTGTTATTGTTGATGGAAGAAAGCCTCACTCGATTTTATTTGAATTATTTTCAGACAAAGGTGCAGGTACACTAATAAGAAAATGAAAGAATTTAAAAATATAAAAAACATTATCTTCGATTGTGACGGAGTGCTCTATAAAGATTTAGATTCTGTATTTGGTCAAGTTAGTAAAAGAATGGGTGAATATATTTCTAAAAAATTAAATGTAGATTTAAAAAAAGCAAAAGAACTCCAAAGAGCTTATTTTCACCAATATAACACTAGTCTTAATGGATTAATGATACATCACAAAATCAATCCAAATGAATTTCTTAAATATGTACATGATATAAATTTAGATTTTCTCGAAAAAGATGAAGTTTTAAGAGAAGAACTACTAAATCTTGATTCTAAAAAATTTGTATATACGAATGGTTCGCGTGATCATGTCAACAATATAACTAAACATTTAGGTATTGATGATCTATTTGATGGAATATTTGATATTGTGGATGGACAATTTTTTCCTAAGCCACAAATAGAACCATTAAAAAATTTAATTAAAAAATTTGAAATCACTCCTGAGGAAACAGTTTTTATTGAAGATATTGCAAAAAATTTAGAGCCCACAAAAAAACTTGGCATGAAGACTGTATGGTTAATAAATAATGAATACTGGGGTAAAAAAGATTCAGATAAAGATTTTATTGATTTAAAAATTAATAATCTTTCTAGTTTTCTTAAAGAAATTAATATATTAAAAGCAGCATAATACTTATGAGTGATATTGAAAAAATTATTAATGATGCTTGGGAAATTAAGGATCAGATAAATAAAAATTCTGATAAATCAATAATTGAGGCAATTAATCAAATTATTGAAGACTTAGACCAAGGAAAAAAAAGAGTTGCTGAGAAAATTGATGGTGAATGGACAACTCACCAATATATCAAGAAAGCTGTAATGTTAAGTTTTAGAATTCATGAAATGGAAGTTTTATCTGGTCCTTATAGTACATGGTATGACAAAGCTCACCTTGTCAAAGGAAAAACTGCTGGTTGGAAAAAAGAAGATTTTATAAAAGCTGGATTTAGAATGGTTCCGAACTCACCAGTAAGAAGAGGTTCTTATATTGCTAAGAATGTTGTTCTTATGCCGTGTTTTATAAATATCGGAGCATACGTTGATGAAGGCACTATGTTAGACACAAATAGTCGTTGTGGATCGTGTTCTCAGGTTGGAAAAAATTGTCATATATCTGCAGGAAGTGGAATTGGCGGTGTATTGGAACCGGCTCAAGCTTTGCCAACAATAATTGAGGACAATGTTTTTCTTGGTGCGATGTCAGAAGTCGTGGAAGGAGTAATTGTAGGTGAAGGATCAGTACTTAGCATGGGGTTGTATATTGGTCAGTCTACTAAAATTGTTGATAGAAAAACTGGAGAAATTACATATGGAAAAATTCCGTCATATTCTGTTGTTGTTCCAGGTTCGCTACCAGACAAAAAAAATCCATTAGGTCCATCATTAAATTGTGCAGTAATAATTAAACAAGTGGATGAAAAAACTAGATCCAAAACTTCAATAAACGATCTATTGAGAGAATAAATAATGAAAATTTATAATGAATTACAATTAGCTAAAGAGCTAATAAAATTTCCTAGCATTACTCCAGTTGA
>Ga0066854_10000498_pt1 | contig 13998 bp, 13 predicted proteins | sample ETNtaG_8_FD_65494 | JGI IMG/M metagenome (GOLD analysis project Ga0066854, IMG submission 65494) | Marine microbial and viral communities from oxygen minimum zone, Eastern Pacific Ocean - ETNP201406SV75 | ecosystem: Environmental > Aquatic > Marine > Oceanic | place: Pacific Ocean: Eastern...
GAACAATGAAATCAAGGATATCTCGTAAAAAGGAAACCACTCTGCTCGACCCGAAAAAGGTAGAAATCTCGCCCGTAGCCGGGTCGAGCCGCCCCACCCGGTGACCGCCAATTTCGGTAAACCACACCATGCCATTTTTCGCCACAATGATGTTGTGTGGTTTGCTGTTTTTTTGTGGAAGACTGTATTCGACGATCCCTTTAGAAGACCCCGGTTCGGCCTGAGACGGATCGAGCCGCCCGATCCTGTTCCCATTAATCTATATAAACCAAAGATTGCCTTTGGCATCGAACGCCAGATCCGTGGGACTGCTTTCCGGCGTCGGAGTTAGGTATTCATCAATCGTGACAGCTCCAGCGGGAGTCCCCCTTAACAACCCAAATAAAAAGAACACACCAACTATTAATCCGGTCAAATGCATTGAAAAGGATTTTTTCATGGCCCTACCCTCCCAAAACTTTTCGATTGATTGAGTCCCGCCTAATCTATAAACTCTCCTTCGTGTATTGAATATAACCATCATACCATCGAAAGATTCATGATTAAAACGACTATCAAAAATGAACGGCTACAAACGCATAAAACCGAGTGCCTGATCCTGTTTTGTCCAGAAGAAAAAAAACCGTCTGGGAAACTGGCCGAGCTGGATGCAAAGCTCAAGGGCCTCATTGGGACTTCTTTTAAAAACAAACGGTTCAAAGGAAAACACAACCAAACCTTCCTGCTGAATGTCCCCAAACCCATTCAGGCAGATTACCTGCTTCTGGTCGGGCTGGGCAAGGTGGGGGAAATCACCGGAGACAAATTGCGCCAGGCGGCTGGCACGGCGGCGCGATGCGCGGAAAATGAAAAATTAAGTACCATATCTTTTTATATCCCCACAGATAACTCTGCCAGAGATATACATGACGGACTCGCCAAATCCGATGACAGTTTTTCCCAGACTGTAGCAGAGGGTAGCCTGCTTTCCCTGTACCACTTTGAGGAATATAAGGAACCTGAAAAGGACAAACCGCGCCGAGTAAAACAAATCACTTTGCTAACCGCTGAAAAATCACAGGTGTCATCAATGCGTTCTGCGGTTGCGAGAGGTCGCAAATTAGCTGAAGCGGTCTATGTCTCGCGGGATCTTATTTCACATCCAAGTAGCACAGCAACGCCATCCTATCTGGCGGATAAGGCACGGGATACTGCCAAAACGCTTGGGATGACTTGTGATATCCTGAAACCTGAGGATATGAGTCGACTGGGTATGGGGGCTTTACTCGGTGTTGCCAAAGGTTCTCAGGAACCGCCAGCCTTCATTATTCTGGAGCACCATGGCGGAGCCAAGAACGACCCGCCCGTGGTCATCGTTGGCAAAGGCATCACCTTCGACACGGGAGGGATTTCCCTGAAACCTTCTGCCAACATGGACGAAATGAAAATGGATATGTCCGGCGGCTCGGTTGCCATGGCCACCCTGTTTGCGGCGGCGGCACTTAAAATTCCAACGAATGTAGTGGGGCTGATCCCCGCCAGTGAAAATATGCCCAGCGGAACTGCCATCAAACCGGGAGATATCCTGAAAAGCATGTCCGGAAAAACGATTGAGGTGTTGAATACAGATGCTGAAGGCAGACTGATCCTCGCCGATGCTCTCACCTACGCGGCACGTTATAAACCAAAAGCAGTTATTGACCTGGCCACGCTTACTGGAGCAGTTATCGTAGCTCTCGGACACCAGGCCGCGGCGATTCTGGGAAATAATGACGAACTGGCAAACCAGTTACAACAGTGCGGCGAAGTGACCGGCGAGCGTTTATGGCCTCTTCCCCTATGGCCCGAGCATGAAAAAGCTGTCAAAAGCAGTATCGCCGATCTTAAAAATATCGCTTCGCCGGGAGTTGGCGCAGGTACAATTACAGCGGCCGCTTTCCTGAAAGCCTTCGCAGGGGAACAACCCTGGTGCCACCTCGATATTGCAGGAACTTCATGGTCGGGCGAAGATAAACCTTACACGCCCAAGGGCGCATCCGGATTCGGAGTACGTCTGCTCATACGATTTTTGGAGCAGGAAGCAACCAGCAATCCGTCCTAATCCGAAAGTTCTATTGAGCAAATGACAAACAACATCATCATCTTCATTCACTTGATGGCCGCCGCAATCGCGATAGGGAGCATGATATTTGCTGTCGTTCTGCTACTGCCATCCATGAAAAAACTGCCGGAACATAAAGGGCCGGAAGAACATTCCACCTCTTATAAATCCTTGGAACTTCTCGCGCCTACGGTATTTGCCTGTCTCCTGGCGCTTATCGGGACAGGAATTTATTTTTTACTGGAAAATTATACCGCACAAGTAGAATTGAAGCCCGGATACTATGACCTCTTTGGAGTAAAACTGGTTTGCGTTGTCGCCGCGTTTTTTTTGAGCATTTATCAGACATTTAATTTACGTACCCGAATCGCCGACCTCGACTTGTCGCCCGAAAACCGCAAATTGGTTCCAGAAACAATCGAGCAAATGAAAAAAATTACAAAACTCACCCTGACCGCGTTTTCGCTGGCTCTTTTTTTCGGAATCTGGATGGCAAGATATTAAGTGGAACCAGAAAATTTCTGGAATTGTTTTACGCAGGTTATTTAGTTAATATGTAGAAGTAAAGGAGCCCTTCATGAACGATACCAATCCGCCGCAGGAACAAAATCCAACACCCCAGCCAGCCTCAGAAAATTCCGTTGCGGCTGATGAAATATCGCCATCAACACAAGAGGGACTCCCTGTGGCGGAACACCCTCATGAAAAGGAAATCGATTTAAATAAATTGTTCCCGGACGCCGAGACAGACCTCAATGACTTGTTTCCCGATGCAGAGATAAAGCACCTCCTTAAAGGCATCACGAAAAACAAGAAGGACATGAAGGCCATGAAAGAACGCCTCACCATCGAAAACAAAACCCCTGATAAAGAGGAAGAAGAACCTGCTGAAGACTCAACTGAGCCCGGTGAAACTGAAGACAGCAATACAGAATAAACCCTGCCTTAATAGCACAACTGCCGAGAAAAACTTCAGTGCCTTTAATTGAGTTCGCTTTTCTGCCGATGTTTCAACTTTTGAATCATTGGAGAGATATTATCGTAGCCTAAAGGATTCCCGATTTTATCAAAGGTCTCCTTGGCTTTCTGGAAGGCAATCAGGGCTTTTGGAACCTGCTCGGTTTTCAGGAAATAGTGCCCTTGAGATTCGTAAATTTTTGCTTTGACAATATGAGGCTCGGCATCCTGCACAGCCAAGGTCGCCTTGCCAAACCACTCCCCCGCCTTATCCAACCGGGCCCGTTCCATATAAAGATCGCCGATTCTTTTCATCGCCCGTCCTTCACCAATTTTGTCATGGAGCTTGTGGTGGTAATCAATAGCTAACTGATATGCCTCTTGCGCATCTTTTGAATCATTAGAGAACTTGTACAAATCTCCAATTGACTCATAAATCCTGGCGGCACGTTTGAAATTTTTCCTCTTTTCAAATAACGTGATGGCTTTATTATAATTTTCTACCGCCAGATCGAACTCGTGATAGAAAAAATTCTGCGAAGCTGTCTGGATGAGCCGGTCGGCTTCGTCCTTAGCGTCAATAGGCGGGGTGATGGCACCTTCGATTTCCACATGGAAAAATCTCTCCAGACCTTTCCATAGTGAACCACCAAGAACAAGGGTCACACTAAGAAGGAGGATAATCTTGACCTGAGATCGTGGACTCTTTGACATGACGTTCCCCGATCCCCGCCGCAAGCGGACGGGGCATCCTAATGAGAATTAAAACCCACTTATGGGATTACTGAACACTCATATTATATATCAGGGACATTCATTGAGATCAGATTTTCTGCACACGAAGTCCACGGCGGACAAAACGGAAGGGAATCACCTGACCTTTAAGACGGGTCAGCTCGGCGGACACAGACTCTTTCTTTTTCGATGGCACGATGAAAGCGATGCATCCGCCGCCCCCTGCGCCACAGACCTTTGCCGCCTGTGCCCCCTGTTTAATAGCGCCCGCGATGAGGTTATCCATTAGTCGGGTGCTTATAGTTGGGGCCAAAGCTTTGCGTTCCTTCCATTCTTGAGCAAATAAAGTCGCCACCCTTTTCATGTTTCCGACAGTCAAAGCATTATCCATTTCCCTTGCTATCTGCCCGATTTTTTTCAGCTTGTCCGTAATCGCTCGATTGCCGTCCAAAGCCTTTTTCATGACTTCCCAATTATTGATACCCGACTGCCTGGGTTTTCCCGTGTAACATAAAATCATATTTCGAGTGAGATCCTCCAAACAGACCGGCAAGGTGACCGAGTCAACACCGTCAAATCCGGGTCGCACCGAACGCACCCCTCCATATAAGGGAGGAAAATAATCCTGCCAGCCGGTAGGTACAGAAATCACCTGTGTCTCAATATTTTTTGCCGCTTCCAGCATTTGCTTTTTACTGAGCCCCTTCCGGGTGAATGCGTTAAGCGCCCCGTGTAACGCTATGTTCAAAGCAGATGATCCGCCAATTCCCGAACCAGGAGGCGCTTCACAGGCTGTCACAATATTCAATCCTCTCTCAGGCTGATAATATTTCAATGTTTTCAGAATAAGGCCCAGCGGATGTTTTTCGGGTAAGGAGTCAACCGATTTGAATTCGACTTTACGCTTAAGGTCTTTCGACTCGACAACAATCCGTTGGTCATTTCTCGGAGTCAATTCAACCGTAGCGTAAAGATTGATAGCCGCATTGAGGGTAGGAGGGTTTCCAAATTGAAGGTAAAGCGGCCAAATGTCCAGGGTTCCCCCGGCAAAATCGATACGGGCAGGCGCAGTGCTTTTAATCATGCGGTTAGATCGGTGTAACCCGTAGGAAGTATCTGGAGAAGGCAGGTTATTAAAAAATCAAACTATGTCAACTAGGCCTTCGGTAAATATCAGGGTTTTTAAACTAGCATTCGGGCTATAAATTCTTAAGACTTTTTTTCCCCGTTTTCCAGCTCTTTTATCTTGTCTGTTAATCTCTTGACCAAGACTTCATAAGAATCTTTACGAATGATTTTTGTGAATTGGGACCGGTAGTTACGAATCATACTGACACCTTCGATAACAAAATCGTAAACCTTCCAATTTCCATTGTCCTTGATCATTTTATAATCAACACCGATGGTGCTATCTGCGCGAATCACCTCAGTTTTAACAAGTGCGTATTTTCCCTTGACCACTTCATCGACGTAATTGATCTTCTCATTGCTATAAGCTTCCAACTTATTAGCGTAGGAGTTCTCCAGTAGTCTCTTAAACAAATTTGTAAAATCTTCTTTTTCCTTATCCGAACGCTTTCCCCAGTTTTTCGCAAGTGAACGCATCACCATCTGGTGATAATTGAAACGCTCGTTAATAGTTGCCCGCAGAGCCACTCTACGGGCCTCTGTATTGCCCTTCAACTGGTCATCGGTGACAATCTCGAGTACCTTGTCAATCGTGCTTTTTAATTGACTCGTAATCTCTGAAGCCGCGAAGCAAACAGATCCTGCCGTCAAATTAACCATCAAACCCATAGCGACAACAAACATCAAAAATCGTTTTCGTTTCATTGTGAAAGCGCCCTGAAAAAGAGAAGATTTTATCTTAAAATTGCCATGGAGACACTGTATCAAATATGTGTAAGTCTATCAAGTTCTGGAAATATTAGTGCACCAACTTCAAAACCACGATCTGTAATTAGTCTGTGTTACGAAGTTGCCATGGCTTTTTTTTCATTTGCTTCCGGACCAAGAGGCTTAAACACAACAATTAAAAGAGGCAGTAAAGTTAAATTACTCAAAAGAGCCACGGCCATCGCGATTCCGGTGAGAAAACCAAAATATATCGTTGGAATAAAATTAGATAAGGTCAGGATGGAAAATCCCACCGTCACAGTAATAGAAGTGTAATAAATCGCCCTGCCAATACTTCCGTGGCAACGCAGGACATCCTCATTGTAGTTTGGGTTTCTGGCAAATTCCTGTTTGAACCTGTGCACATAGTGAATTGCCGCATCCACTGCTATTCCTATAGTGATCGCCGCGATGGTGATGGTCATCATGTCCAGTGGAATTTTCAACCAACCCATCAAACCAAGAATAATGCCGGCGGAAAGAATATTAGGAACAATCGCCAATACAGCCAAGCCAACATTGCGAAATAAAACCACGAACATTAGAAGAATCGCGACAAACACCATTGCAAGTGTCATGATCTGCGACTGGTAAAGGCTATGCAACATATTGTTGTACAAAACCGCCATTCCCGTGAAATGAATTCTTTCTTCTGCAATGTTTAATTTGTCCACCAGGTGCCGCTTTATTTTTTCAATCAACTCTCCCCGATTCAAAGTGGGGTTAGTCTCTTCTATGCGAAGATTAATTCGAATCTGGTTCGCGTCTGCAGACAGATAGGGATCAAGAAATGTCTTTTTCGCTTCCTTCGGGAAAAGCTTTCTATATAAGGTCAGGTCATAGTCATCAGGAACCTGCCCTTCATTGAGCAACCTGACTATCTTCAAGGTCGTCGCTATAGAAAGGACCTTTCCTATTTGTGGGAGAGTCTCAAGATAATCGTGAACCCTTTCGACCCCAAGCAGTTTGTCTGCATTGAACCAGTAATTTTCTTCTTCATATTCTTCGATTTCACTGAACGGATCATCAGACAAATCTTCTTCTGCTTTTTCTTTTGCTACCTCTTTGAGATAAACAAAAAAGTCTTTCTCCGCATCAATAATGATACTCAAGGGAGTGGTTCCACCCAGTTGAGTGTCAATGACACTCATTCCCTGGTAAATTTCTGTATCTTTTTTGAAATAGTCTATGAATCGGTTATCCACCTGCAATTGAAATATACCTGCGACACTCAACAAAGCAAGAATGGAAGAAATCGCGAGAATCTTGTTTTTATTTGCAAGAGTGAATAACCCGATGCTGTTAGTTAAGCGCTTGGTAGTATCGTGATTGGATACTGATTCCTTCGGCCCCATCAATTTAAGAAATGATGGGAAAAACAGAAACGAAATGACAAACGCAAGGCTGATACCAATGGTCATTATCCATCCAAAATCGATCACCGGACGAATGCCACTAACCACCAGGGAAATGAATGCCACGATAGTTGTGATCGCGGTATAAAAACAGGGCTGAAACATGAGCCTGATGGTCCTGGACACCAAAATAGCCTGATCCAAATCAGGATTTTCAGCATACAATTCGCCGTATCTGACGATCAGGTGAATTGTCAACGCGATGGTGATAATGGTAAGTATGGAAATAAAATTAGAGGATATAACTGTAACTCTCCAATCCATCCACCCAAGGAAACCCACCATGATCCAAGCGGAAAACAAGCAACAGAGCAAAGGAAGAGCCACCCATCGAACTTTCCTGAAAAAGAACCACATCGAAACAATCATGAGACAAAATACGCCAACTCCGAACACATAAAGGTCGGTTTCTATTAAATCGACCATATCGGATGTGATCATGGGCAACCCGCCCAGAAAAATTTTCGCCTTGTCGCGGTACTTATCCAGAATGGAGCGGACTTCTTGTATCTCCTTGCTCTGAATATCCTGTGCGTGAGCAAGATATTGCTTGAACTCAAAAGAAACCTCATCCAGTTTCTTTTCTTCCTCAGAATTTAGAAAACCCTGGTTTCGCTTTTTTTCCCGCAGGTTGTTTCTTGTCTCAATGAGGGAGTAGTATTTTTCATCGCGCTTGTACATGGCAAGCAGTGATGTGGTTTTGCCATCGACACTGGCCAAAAGCTTTCTGTAAATGGGACTTTCAGTAAATTCTATTTTAGCTAACCCCTTGTCCAGACCAGGAGTTTCAAGGGTTCTTTGATTGCTTTCCAAGTCTGATATTTTTATTCTAGGACTGTTTAACAATGGGACATCCAGAATGCTCACCACCGATTCAATTCTTTCCAGCTTGTTAAGATCCTCTCGCAAACCCCGCAGACCCTCCAGGGATTCCTCCGATAGAAGTTCACCGAAAGGGGTGTAGGTGATAATCAGAAAGTCTTCCGTGCCATAAATCTTGCTGATTGCCCGGTGGTAACGCAAGTCCTTGTCATTTTCCAGGACCAGCGAATCGGCAGACGCATCCAGTTTGAAATTCTGTACATATAATCCGGAAACTCCGACAATCAGAAGAATCAAAGCTAGCCAAACTTTGGGATAGGCCAGAACCAACTTGTCGTAAAATTTTAATAGGAATAATTTCATACGGAAAGACGAAGACAACCAAACGCTAAATTTGAGGATGGGGAATACTGTCGAAAAACCCGATCGGGAAATCAAGTTTCCCCTGCTCTTTGCTAGAGACAAACAATTGGTCGATTCACAGACGGTGAAAAATTACCACGAAACCCGTCATGAGTCAACACGGGCTCCAGCCGGAAGCTAACTGTAAAACCATTTACTTTACATAACTTACAAGCATAGCCTGGCTAAAACAAACAGCTCGAATTATATTTAAATTTAAACAAATTTTATTAAACTATTTGACACAAAGACCTCAAAACCGTATATTGAATCGTCACTCATTATCAAAATAACTATTTAAATACCAACGGGTTATAGGCGTGCGGCATTGCTTCCCCAAAGAATTCAGGTGGCTCATTGGGCTGATTTTGATCGCCTTAATTGGAACCGGCTGTGGTACGGCCAAGGTCCAGGTGTATCAATATGTTGATGCAGAAACGAACTATCCTCGATCTGTCGCTATTTTGCCTTTCTCTTATGACTCTAAAATTGCTGAAGGCAAACGACCTCATCGAATTCTGCGTGAAGTATTTTTCAGCTTTTTCAGTTACCTGGGATACTCCGACCTGCCACTCGATACCATCGACCGCAAAGTAGCGCCCACGATAAAAGCCGGAGTCAACCTTAACGATCTCTCCAACAGTCAATTGAGAGAAATGCTGGGAGCCGATGCAGTCATCCGTGGACATGTAATGAACGCCACCAATTTCACTGCCGGGATTTATGCCGAGACCAGCATCAAAGCGAAATTAAAGATGATCGACTTACGAACTGATGAAGTGATGTGGGAAACGGAACATAACGAGCTCAGCCATTCAAGCATCGTCATGCCTGCGGTGATAGACCTCATTAGAGACCAGGTAGACAACTTCGAAGTCAGAGAAGCCTACCACAGAGCGGCTGAATCTTTCACCCTGAAAGTACTCAAACAAGTTCCCGACCCTTCAAGCGTACGTCAGAACGAAGTTCACCTGCCTCGCATTGAATCTATTGAAGCGAATATTCAGGGGAACAGCAAACTGCAACCCAACGACCTCATCTACGTGAGCATGGAAGGGGAATCTGGCCTGACCGCTCATTTTGACATCGGGAGTTTCAAAAGCCACATAGCCATGAAAGAAGTTTCCCCGGGACTCTACACGGGAAGCTACCGGGTTAAAAAAGGGGACATCATAGACAACGCTCTCATCATAGGGTGTTTGACTAGCAAACAAGGACTGACTGCAAAGAAATTTTATAAGGGAGCCATGGCCGTCATTGAAGAAGCACGGTTACCAGTAGAAAATTAAAATGAACTCAAGTTTAAAAACTAATTCCATTCGAAATACACTGCGTTGGCGACAGCTGGTTAAAATAACTCCTGCTCTCATGCTGGCCTTGACGCTCACCGCCTGCGCCACCAACCTGCAATCCAAGGTAGCGGGAAACCTGAACCAGTTGTCCAAGCAACAGACTGTAGCCATCCTTCCCGTCGAAGTCATGGAAGCAGGCCAAAAAGAAACAGCCGCCATGTTCCGTCAGGGACTTTACGCCAATCTCAAAGAATCCAAATTCAATCTGCTCGAACGCTATGTGGTTGACGGTCTCCTTAAACAAAACAACCTGACCGACCCGGCGCAGTTTCTTAACATCAACCCAATGAAATTCGCTGAGATTCTCGGTGCCGATGCCGTATTGATCGGCCGTATTAATAAAATCGAGCGCTCCTACTTTGTCATCCATTCCTCAATCAAAATCGGAGTCTCGGTACAAATGGTCGACACACGAACCGGAGAAATCCTGTGGCGGGCAGAACAAACAGAGTCAGACTTTCAGGGCATTGGAAAAATTCCGACTGGTATTTCATCCATCATACTCGGACCCATTCAATTCGTGACCAATAAACTCAACCTGCACAGGATGACTTCCAAGCTGGTAGGTAAACTGACCTCCATCGTTAAAAATCCTGACGACGCTGAAAAAGGAGAGACCTTTGAAAAACCTCTGATCGCCTCAGCGGCAACCCGCGATCTCAAAAAGATCGAAGATGTTCACAATCTCGAAGCCGAGTGGGCGGAAGATGTCGCCGCCTACACTGAAGTGCCGGCAAACCTTAACGACACGGAGGAAGATTTCATTTCTGACTCCGCTGGAAACATTCAGACAAAGTTGACTCAATTAACCACACAACCGCCCGCATCCGAGTCTGAAGAAATGCAACCCACGCCCGTCAAGTGGAACCCAAGGGAAGAGAGCTCGGCACCGGTAGCAGTAGAACCAGCAACAACGATTTTTGCTCAACCGGACAAAGTCACGGTTACTCCCGTAAGCATTGCTCCAAAGGCAACCGTTGCGCCACTGAAAAAAATCACGCCACCCGCATTGCCCCAGTACACGATACAGGTAGGAGCCTACAAGACCCAAAACAATGCCAGCAAAATAGCCAACCAATTGTCCGGCAAAGGGTATGATGTCTTCGTCACGCAATACTCAAAAGACGGCGCGACCCTGTTCAAAGTCCACGTCGAAAAGTTCAGCGACAAAGAAAAAGCCTACCAACTCGCCAACACACTCAGCAACAAAGAAAAGCTCCCCAACTTCGTCACCACCATCAACCCGGGTTAAGAAGACCTGGGCAAACTCACCATTGACATTTTTGGCCTTCGACACCCCATGACAGGGGTCTTAGACGAAGCTCAGGCCGACAAATTTAAAAATTGTATTTAATTCCCAAGAAGTGTCGCTCTAAGCCCGTGGTATTTGGCCACTGTATTCGCGCCCCGAAAGGGTATGTTGAAGAACAAAGTCGAAAGTTTTCTCAAGACAACAAGCTCAGAGTGACATAGCCAAAACTGTCTCGTCTGTCACACAACATACTTTGGCACCGCAAATTCCCGCAGACACCAAGTTAGCGTGTCGTCATTTCTTCCGGGCGTTGCCCGGTTTTAAAAACTGTCGAGCAGGTCAAAAAAGCGGTCGGCTTCGTCCTGACTGTTGTAGAAGTGGGGTGAGAGGCGTGCCATTCCATCGCGGACAGTTAGCGATACGTTGTTTTCTGCCATGGTTGTGGAAAGTTGCGGCAGGTCGCCTGTGAACGCAAAAGTAATGATGCCCGACCGCTCCCCGGGAATCATCGAGTTTAATATTTTCATGTCCCGCTGTCGCAGTCCTTCCACGAGATAATCGCCTTGTGCCAAAACGTTTGACTTAATCTGCTCTATCCCTGCTTCCAGCAAAAGGTCCAACGCCGCACCCAAAGCGTAAATGCTCATCGTGTTAAAACTACCCTCCTCAAAACGCTTGGCTCCCGAACGAAAGGTGAAATCGTAATTCATGAAATCCCACGCGTTCACCACGCTATCCCACCCGACTGTGACCGGATAAATTTTTTCCAGCACGTCTTTTGAAATGTAAAATCCACCCAGGCCTTCGACACTCAACATCCACTTATGTCCGTCAGCCGCGAGAAAATCGATGTTGTCGCGCTTCACATCCATCGGCAGAACACCCAGACTCTGGATCGCATCAACACAAAATAGAATATTTCGCTCTTTACAAAACGCGCCGATGCGATGGAGATCGTTTCTGAATCCGCTATTGCATTCCACGGAACTGACCGACACGATGCGTGTTCGCTCGTCAGTTTGCGCCACGAGGTCATCAAAAAGGACGCGTCCGTCTTTCGCCTTTACCATGCGCGTTTCTACTCCGTGACGCTTTAAGTTCCACCATGGATAAACGTTGGCAGGAAACTCAATATCTGGAATCACCACATTGTCGCCCGCCTTCCAGTCGAGACCGTTAGCAACAATAGAAATTCCCTCGGATGTGTTTTTAACAAACGCTATTTCCTCGACATCCGCGTTGACCAACCGGGCAAACTGTCCACGCGCCCGCTCCACCTCTATCATCCAGTCCTTGTAATTTTTCGTCCCATGCTCCGAAGCATCTTCAGTGAACGCGCTCACTGCGTCGCGAACGCACCGGGGCAATGGAGACACTTTGGCATGATCAAAAAATATCCGGTTCGCCTTGACCGGAAACTCCTGCCGCAAATACATTTCATTGAGATTCATTTGAGTAGATCACCTATTTCAAAAATTATTTATCATCTTCGTTGAAAATACTCCCTGCTTTGAGAATGGAATGGAATCCGTATTTACCGCGAATGCGGTCTATGCCCCGAAACAAACGGTCGCGCCGTTCGGGCTCTGCCGGCGCGAACAGGTCCGACTGCTGAAATCTGCTGCGACTCAGCGACGACAGGGAAACGCCGATCAAACGCACACGAGTCCGGCGGGTGAACAGTTTTCTGAACAAACTGCTTACCGCATGAAAAACAATTCCATCATCGTCTGTGCACTCGCGCAGTGTATGACACCGTGTCACAGTTTTAAAGTCTGAATACCGCAACTTGAGAGTCACTGAGCGTGTATAAAGATTTTCCCCGCGCAACTGGCCCGCCGATTTCTCAACGAGGTAACTGAGGATAGATTCAAGAAACTGCGGATCAAAAGAGTCTTCTTCCAGAGTAGTTTCCCGGCTGATGGATCGACTGTCCTCTTCCTCCGCGACAACCAGACGTTCGCAAACGCCACGCGCCTTGAAGTACAACGCAGTCCCCCACTTGCCATAAGCCTGCTCCAGCCATTCCAAAGGAAGGTCTGCCAATTGCGCGACAGTGCGAACACCCATGCGCCTCAGTTCCGCCGCACTTTTAGGTCCGATCCCAGGAATACGTTCCACCCCCAGCGGCGCGAGAAACCTGCGCTCCATTCCCGGGACGATCCACAACATGCCGTTCGGCTTAACTCCTGCGGAAGCCACCTTGGCCACCAGCTTGTTGGATGCGATTCCAATCGAAGCGTTGATCCCCACCTGTTCGCGAATGCTGTCACGAATCTGCTGAGCCGTGTCCAGTAAAGGCCCGTGCAGTCGCAGGCATCCGCTCAGGTCAACGAACGCTTCGTCGAGCGACATCGGCTCGACCAAGGGCGAGTAACTCCGCAACACATCGAAAATACGGCGCGAGAACTCCGCGTAACGCCTGTGTGATCCGCGCAGGAAAATGGCAGATGGACACAACCGTCGTGCCCGGCCCAGAGGCATCGCCGAATGGATGCCATACTTGCGCGCCGCGTAAGAAGCCGCTGCCACCACACCGCGTCCATTCGGGTCACCACCCACAATCACCGGCTTGCCACGCAGTGACGGATCAAGCACCTCCTCCACCGACACGAAAAACGCGTCCATGTCTACATGTAAAATATTTCTCAATTCATTCACCCACAGAGAAAAGGCTTTGACCACAAAGACGCAGAGTACGCAAAGAAAATCAAAACCCACAATAGCTACTTTTTCCACCGACCAGAGCAGTTTATTGGCCCCACGCCTAGTGGAATTTTCGCATGACGCCTATGACTACGCCCTGGATTTTAAAATCTCCCTGCTTCACAAAAATGGGATCCATCTCCGGATTGGCTGGTTGCAGGCGCACACCATCCGCTTCCTTGTAAAACCTTTTCAAAGTCGCCCGGTCATTGTCCAGCAACGCAACCACCGTTTCCCCATTGTTTGCCGAATCTCTTTTCTCCACGATTACATAATCACCATCCTTGATATGATCCTCGATCATCGAGTTTCCCTTCACCCGAAGGACAAAAATATTTTTATCATCCGGGTCCGGAAAAAAAGACATCACCTCGCGATTTT
>Ga0066854_10000501_pt1 | contig 13940 bp, 11 predicted proteins | sample ETNtaG_8_FD_65494 | JGI IMG/M metagenome (GOLD analysis project Ga0066854, IMG submission 65494) | Marine microbial and viral communities from oxygen minimum zone, Eastern Pacific Ocean - ETNP201406SV75 | ecosystem: Environmental > Aquatic > Marine > Oceanic | place: Pacific Ocean: Eastern...
CGTACCGGGAAGTTATGGCATTCATGGAGTGAACGCTGGTAAGGTTAACAAATTTTACAAAAAGAATTTTGATTGGAGAAACGGCAGTACCGGGTGCCCCAATATTCAAGAGTGGTATCTAAACTTTCTCGGTAAGGTTTTACCACTGGGAGCCAAGGTCAACATAGTTTCCAAAGATAAATGGGATAGAAACCAGGACGTCGTCCAAGCCGCCTCCGCCGCGTAACTTCTATTTTTTAATTCCTCAAAATTTATATCCTGTAAGGAGTTTATATTTAATGAAAAAGCCGTGGAGCGGCAGGTTCAAGCAATCCACCGATACGTTGATGGAACAGTTTTCCGCGTCCATTTCGTTTGACCGGCGGCTTTATGCTTATGACATTGAGGGGAGCATCGCTCATTGCCAGATGCTGGCAAAATGCAAGATCATCTCCCAGGCAGAATCAAAAAAAATAGTTGGCGGACTCAAGCGGGTTCTAAAGGAATTTGAATCTGGAAAATTTCAATGCGATGATCGGCTGGAAGATATTCATATGAATATAGAAAGTCGTCTGACCGAGTTGGTCGGTTCTGTCGGAGGAAAACTGCATACCGCTCGAAGCCGTAACGATCAGGTGTGTCTCGATATCCGTTTGTACCTGAGGGACGAAGTGGCGGAGATCGTACAAGGTATCACCCAATTGGCAAAAACGTTGTTACAGCTGGCGCGGAAACATACGGATACGATCATTCCGGGTTATACCCACATGCAACAGGCCCAGCCGATTTTGTTGGCGCATCATCTACTGGCGCATATTGAAATGCTGGTCCGCGACCGGGAGCGGATGGAAGACGCATTTAAGCGCATCAACATCATGCCGCTTGGCGCGGCGGCCCTTTCAGGAACCGGGTTCCCCATTGATCGAAAATATACGGCGAAGCTTCTTAATTTCCCGGAAGTGTCACATAACAGCATCGATTCAGTGAGTGATCGTGATTTCGCTATCGAGTTTTGTTCCGCATCGGGGATCCTGATGATGCATCTCAGCCGATTTTGCGAAGAGGTAGTTTTGTGGTCTTCCTGTGAATTCGGTTGGCTGGAGTTATCAGATGCTTACACGACAGGAAGCAGTATCATGCCGCAAAAGAAAAATCCGGATGCCGCCGAACTCATCCGAGGCAAGTCCGGGCGCGTCTACGGTAACCTGGTATCTATGTTGACGCTGATGAAATCTTTGCCGTTGGCTTATAACAAGGATTTGCAGGAAGATAAAGAACCCGTTTTTGATACAGTGGATACCGTTAAAGTTTCGCTGGCCATTTTTGAAGGCATGATGAAATCGGCGCACTTCAAGAAAATTCCTCTGGATCGCGTAGATATTTCCGGATTCCTCACAGCGACCGACATGGCAGACTATTTGGCGAGTAAGGGAGTTCCTTTCCGCCAGGCTCACGAGATCACGGGCCAAACAGTCGCCTACTGTATTGCCAGTGGAAAGACTTTGCAGGACATCACTCTCAAGGAATTGAAAAAGATTTCCCCTAAGTTTAACGCGGATGTGTTTGATCACATCACCCTGGAAAATTCGGTGCAAAAGAAAAACGTTTACGGTGGCACCGCTAAAAAGCAGGTCTTAGCGCAAATCGCCAGGCTGGAGAAAAAACTGAAAATCAAATCCACAATAGGCGGAAAAAAATAATCACGCAGGTTGTTTAAAGATCTTCGTATAAGTTATAAGAGCAGAAAAAAAACAGATTCTTCACTATGTTCAGAATGATAAAATGGCTTTTTATTGTCATGCTGAGCTTGTCGAAGCATCTCGATTATATATGGTCTCAATTTATTTATAGAAAGAGATGTAATGAAAAAAGTATCTTCCGCATTGTTTATCTTCCTGATGATTTTTGTCCTGACCTCAGCTTGTGGTCATAAAGGTCCGCCGCTTCCCCCAGAGGATGCACCGCCGACACAAAAAGTGTTTAAATATTACCCCTCACATTGACAGATACCGCCAATAGCTGAAAAAATCAAAAACCCTGTAAGTATTTGATTTTATATCAATAATCTCTGTGCTATAGTGGTTCAACCGATGTAGATTTGTTTCGAAGTGAGAGCGGACGTTGGCTCTTGCGAATCCTTCATTCACTTTTAATAGGCGGGGCTTACAGTATGAATAAAGACCAGATAGCAGTTTACCTGAGCGAACATCCTGAGTTTTTCAACGACTACCCAGAGTTGTTGGGGAAAATACAATCGATTGACGAAAAGGATATGCCGATTCGCAAGTCTAATACATTGAGTCTGGCCGGGCGGCTTATCAAACGGGTGCACGATGATAAAGAGCATCTGAAAAGTAAACTGGAGTGGTTTGTTGAAATCACCCGCGCCAATGAAGAAATCCATGAGCATCTTTTTGAAATTGAGCGACTGATTCTTAAAAGCACACAGCTGGACCAGATGGTGAAGCAACTGAGGGAAGCTATTATCGAGCGATTCCAAATACCTTATGTCCTCCTCTTCCTCGTTGATGATGCCGACCACTATATGGAACATAAGTTAGAGGAACGATTCAGTGACAAACTTAAAGGATCGCTTAAATTTATAGATCAGGTCACAGCTGACAAATGGTTTGACGGAAAGCTGAAACCTGTACTTCATTGTGAGATCAAAAACAATTCAGAAATTTTCGGCAAAACATGGAATACGAAGAATATTCAGTCCGAATGTATTGTTCCCATCATTAACAGAGGAGCTGTTTGCGGCGCCATTGCTCTGGGAGCAACCAAAGAACGCCATTTTCACGATGGTCTGCGGACAGAGTATCTGGAACGTATGGCGGAACGACTAGCCATTGCGATCGATAACATTTTGCTTGTAGACCGCTTGCAGTTGGAGCATCCCGATGTTCCGGAGGAAAAGCGGGCTTCTGCCTGATCCGGGGAAATCTGGATTGACTAATTTGCCATTTTTATAGATACTGTTCGGGTTTTCCCCGCAGACAGAGCTTTCAGTTTCTATTTTATAATTAGCAGGTTGAATGTTGTGGTGTGCATCAGGCTGATTGCGCGCAATGGGTCAGCTATATTTTTAATTAACGAGACGATTGACAGCGATGATTCGAGAAGCAAAATATCAAGACGCAGAATCCATTCAGAACCTGATCCGTATTTTTTCTGAAACCGGCAAGGTCCTGTTCCGATCACTGGACGAAATCAGGGAGAACATAACTGATTTTCAGGTTTATGAAAAAAACGATCAGATCATTGGAGTCTGTAGTTTGAAAACAGGTTGGGACCAACTGGTCGAGTTAAGGTCATTAGGGGTCGACCCCCGATATTCAGATCAGGGCTTGGGCACAGAGATGGTGCAAGCCAGCATCGAAACAGCACTGTCAACTGATTGCGATACTTTGTTCGTGCTCACCTATGCGGTACCTATGTTTGAGCGCCTGGGATTTCACATTGTAGATAAAGCAACACTTCCTCATAAAGTCTGGAACGATTGCAACGCTTGTTTGCATCAGGAAAACTGCGATGAAACGGCGATGATCCTTTCCCTCGATTCCATTCGAAACCAACGCGCCATGCCGATGTCACCATCCGCCACGGCGAACGCGAGATAAAGGTTTTTCTTCCTTTTTGCATTTCAATTTAAACCCGTTGAAAAACTGAAAGTTAACGCAGGATGTCGGTTGTCTTTGCATTCCCGTGAAAAAATTTGAGTTGAACCCTGCCAGCAAAGGGGTAAGATAAATAGATAGATTCGCATTACCCCATATTTGAGAATTCTCGTTCGGGTTGGTGTCATCACCCGAAACCGGAGTTCCAAGGAGGCTGGTTATGATCAACGGAATGTTCAACGCACTTTCAGGATTAAGAACCTCAGCGCAAAACTTCAGAATAGCGCGAACAATCTGGCAAACATTCAGACTTCCGGATTCAAAAAAAGCACCGCTAGTGTGAGTGAGATAAAGTCAGGCGGATCACAAGTAACTTCCACCACAATGAATGTCCAGGGAGGCACTCTGCCGACAGGTAATCCAACAGATCTGGCTATGACGGTGGCGGATTTTTTCAGGCGGCACTTCCTAATGGGGGTGTAGGATTCACCCGGGCTGGGCGATTCACCACTAACGCCGCTGGAAACCTGGCGACAACTGATGGGAATGAAATCGTTCCGCCAATAAATATCCCCGGTAACAGTACAGGGGTTTCCGTTGATTCGGGAGGTCAGGTTTCGGTTCAGGTCGGCGGTGTCGCACAAGCTGTGGGACAAATCCAGTTGGCGGATTTCAATAATTCATCAGGGCTGAGTCCTCAGGGCAACAATCTGTTTACAGAATCCAATGGTTCAGGTGTGCCGGTTGTGGGTAACCCGGGGGCAGGTGGCAATGGAACGACCCTTTCCGGTTCATTGGAAGTGTCCAATGTGGGTATCGCAGAAGAGATGGTAAGCCAAATCACAGCCAAAGCCGCGTTCACTGCAAACGCGAGAGTTATCAGGGCGGCCGATGAAATGATAGGAACACTGCTGGACATTAAATCCTGAATAAAACCTCTTAGAGTCTTATTGATTTTACATATGTCGGCCTGAGCCAGTCGAAGGCCATTCCTAAAAAATTAAATTGAACTACTTCACCACCATTGAGCAATTTTTCATTGCCCTCAAGGGTTCCGGCCTGGCCCTTTCGGCAAGCGATTACCAGTTGATAGAGGATTGGGAAAAACGCAAGGTTCCTGTCGAGCTGGTTTGCCGTTCCATTGAGTCGGGATACTTCAAACTTGAGGGACAAAGCCGGGGTCGGCGTGGTAATATTTCGCTCACCCAGTTGAAAGTGGTTGTAGAAGAAGAAATCCAGGCGGAAATTGATAAAAACTGAAAGAGCGAACGATGACCAGTACGGAAACACAACCTAAGATTTGTTCCAAGTGCAGAGACACAAAATATATTTTATCCAACCACGAAGGAAAACTGCGGGCGAAACATTGCCAGTGTTTTCTGTGTGAAGAGTGCGATGGAGAAGGCCGGGTTTTTAGGCAGGATGACAAGGGGATGGCATTTCTCTCCGACTGCAGCCACTGTTCTACTTTAAGACACCGTTTGCGTTTGCTCAACGACTCCGGTATCCCTGGGAAATTTGCCGGTTCTACCCTTGAAATTTATCAGCCGATTGGTTTGCAGAATAAAAAAGCCTTGTCGAGAGCAAGGGATTTTTTAAGCGATGTTAAAGAAGCGCCGCAAGAACCGCATCGAGGACTTCTCTTCATTGGTGGACCCGGCCTTGGAAAAACCCATCTGGTGGTATCGATTCTAAAACAGCTTATTCTGGAAGAAGGAGTGGACGGTAAGTTCGTAGATTTCTTCCAATTGCTATCCGATATCCGTCATGGTTACTCAACGGACCAATCGGAAATGTCATTGATTGAACCTTACCTTAAATCAAGAGTGCTCGTCGTTGACGAATTGGCCAAGGGTAGGAATAATGAATGGGAGCAGACCATCCTCGATCAATTCATATCGTCACGTTACAATGCGGCGGACAAGATTACATTGTTCACTACGAACTATAGCGATAAGAGTACGGGGAATACGGATTCAATCGTGCCCTCGCATAAGCAGGGTTTGGAAGATAAAGTGGGGGAACGTATTTTCTCAAGATTGACCCAGATGTGTGATTTTATAAAAATGGAGGGGGATGACTATCGCAAGAAAATGAAACCTCCGCCAAAACCCGCCCGTAGAAAAAACTGAGTATTAGTGCGCCAGAACGCCCCTTTAATTCTGACGGAGACCTTTGCTTAAGCCGAGACTCTTCGTCACCAAGGTTCCTCAGAATGACAAGATAGCCTTTTAGTGTCATGCTGAGCTTGTGGTACTTGACCACCGCCTCATGCCCCCGAGGGGGTATGTCGAAGCATCTCGCCTTTTAGCTTTTTAGACTTATGCAAAACTATCCACTGGACAGAGTTAAGTACGCAATCCTTTTAAACTCGATAAACAAATTTTTGTTTTTTTGTGGAAATAATGAGGGGCACGGGGAGCAAGTCCTGGTGGATTTGCTCCCCGCATAACAGGGGTGATATTTTGGTTTCCAACTCACAACCTTGGTGGAGGATTAGGTAGCCAGAAAAATCAGAAAATCTTCCCTGAATCTATATTTGGTTGGTAAGAAAGTTCTTTCAGTGTCACAAGTCATCAGAAATATAAAGATTTTTGTACCCGGCCTTGCTTTTACTATTCGGTTCAAATCCCTTTTTGACCTTGGACTTCTTAAGCGTATCTGTCGCGCCCGGTCCTTCAAAAAATGAATTCCAGTACCGATTGCTCAGAGACTTGCTCGACAACACCTTCTTGATCTTTCCTTTATCATCTAGTACGCGGACTTCATAAAACATAAGGCCTCTTTCCAATAATTGGAATCGTATAACATTGCCGTAGTTTCAAATCAGGAGTTCTCTTTTGAGGTGAGCCGGAATTGCTGTATCATGTTTACCGGCTTTGCAAGAAGGTTGTTCCGCAACCTCTGAGAAAGTTCAAAGTGTCCAGAAACAGTTTGGTGTCCATGGGAATCTTAAAAATAAAGATGTTACCCGGACTCCATAGGTTTCTTTTGCCGCTTCAATAATTTCCTATCGGAGAAACTTTTTGAAACAATTAGCGATTTTTTCACTTTTTTGTGGTCTTTTTGCACTTGTTGCCTGTGACAAGGAGCTTAAGGAACACCCAATTTCACCACAAGTTCAGCAGGAAATGGCCGCTAGGGAAAAGGCCAGCGACCCGGCTCGGTCAATTTCAGGAACCATTGAGTTCGAGGAGTCCATCGCCTCCAAAATCCCTGAAAACGGGACACTTTTTCTCATTGCCAGACCCGAGGGTGTTACTGGCGGTCCTCCCATGGCCGCTAGAAAGCATAGCCTGATCCAGTTTCCATTTGAATTCAAGATCGGTCAGGAAAACGTCATGATGGAGGGAAATAGCTTTGAAGGAAAAATAAAAATCACCGCCCGCTGGGATTTGGACGGACAACCCAAAGCTTCGCCGGATGATGTGGAAGGATCCGTAATAGTCCCCGCCGGGTCAACCGAGGTGAAAATCGTTCTGGATCATGTGATTGAGGTAGAAAAAGCATCTGCCGAAGCCAAAACCGTTACCGGAACCATCCGCATAGATCCCGCTTTGGCAGATCAAATGCCTCAAGGGGCTAGCCTGTTTCTGATCGCCCGATCCGAGGGAGTGCAAAGGGGAATGCCATTAGCGGTTAAAAAGCTGGCAGGGATCACCTTTCCCTACGCCTTTTCTCTGGGTCAGGCCGATGTCATGTTGCCCGGCGCCGTGTTCGACGGACCCGTCACCATTTTCGCGAGGCTGGATAAAGACGGCGACGCCGCCCCCGCCCCCGGCGATATCGACGGAAAAATCACCACCAACGCCGGCGACCAGAACGCAGAAATCGTCCTCAACCGTTTAATTGGGGGGTGAAATTTTTAATCTCTGGGCGGTCCACGGTAGGCCAGCAGACTGATGGCTATTGTCAGTATCAAGCACAGGTATGAAAACACATCTCCATATTGAGAGTAGAGCGTGCGTGGTCCTTTGTTGGGGGCGATCTCGCTGACGACAAATTCGCGGGTGAAGAGTTCGGTCGTGTTTCTGATTTCGCCCGTCGCGTCTATGATTCCGCTGATGCCGGTGTTGGCGGCCCTTACGATAGGGGTCCGGTTTTCGACCGCGCGCAGGGATGCCATGGAAATGTGCTGATACGATGCCGCACTTTTGCCGAACCAGGCGTCGTTGGTGATGTTGACTAAATATTCCGCTCCGTTTTTAACCGGCAAGCGCACCAAGTCGGGGAAAATAATTTCATAACAGATCGATACCCCAAGCCGGCTGCCGTTTAAGTCGAATACAGTCGCCCGCTGGCCCAATCCGAAATCCCCGATGATCTCCACCAACTTTTCGATGAAGAACAGAGCTTTGCGGAATGGAACGAATTCTCCAAAGGGAACCAGATGCATCTTGTCATACACGTCGATGGTGTCGCCTTGTGGCGATATTAAAAATGCCCGGTTAAAATCCAGCAGTGTTCCGTCAACATTTTCCTTATAAGGGCTACCGAACAGGAGAGGCACGCCGGAAGCGCGGGCAATGTCTTGAACATATTTTGTACCGAGAGGATCCAAACTGTAATAGAAAGGCACCGCCGCTTCGGGCCAGACGATGAGTTCTGGTTTTTCCTGTGCCGCTTGCAAAGTGAGTTCTTTGTAAAACTCCATTGTTGCCTGCCGATAGAGCCGGTTCCATTTGAGATGTTGTTCGATATTTCCCTGGGCGAGTCCCACGCGGATTTTAGCGGATGAATCTATTTGGGATTGAGTACGATCCAGAGCCCAGCCACCCCATCCAATCCATAGTCCCATCACCAGAGTCGTAACACCGATAACCCCTTTGGACATTTTCCATTCATCGGGTGACTCCAAGCGGGACACCCAGGCATTCAGCGAAAAATGGAGAGCGGCGTTGCCTAATACGATCAACGCGGAGATGCCATAGACTCCTGTAATTTCTGCCGGTTGTATAATAGTGAGAGTTTGAAACTGCGAGTAGCCCAGGCCCAGCCATGAAAATCCGAAAGTCACATGAGTGGAGCGAAGGTATTCCAGGGAAGTCCATACAAGGGGGGCCAGCAGGAAGAAATAAACAGGTTTTCCCCGACTCCACTTGACCGTTAGCACGCAGGACAGAGCAACATAAAAACTGAGATAGGCGGCAAGCAGGCCAAGGATAAGGAAACTCAGACCTTTGGGGATGTTGCCATAATTGACCAGCGTGTTGGTGACCCAGTTAAGACCGAAAAAATAGAAGATCATTCCCGCGAAAAAACCACGCCCTGCAACCGTTCCCAAAGTCTGATTCTGGATAGCGAAGAACAAGGGGATCAGGGCAAACCACGCTAGAAACTCCAGATTGAACTGGGGGAAAATGAGAATCAGAAATAATCCGGACAAAGCCGATAATATCCAGGAGGGGGTTCGCGTCAAGGTTAGCACTGGGTTTTTGATCTTGTATGGTTTATATTAGTGAAGGAAAGCTAAATCAACTAAAACAACGAGGACTATTTTGACCTCTGACAAGAAAATAATCAATAGTTTCAAGAAGGTGTGTATTTGCCGCAGTATCAAAGGTGGGACGATTTTGACGGCAATAGGCGGCGGTGCTTTATCGTTCGAGGCCCTGCGAAGAAAGATACGCGTTGGTACGGGCAACTGCAAGGCCAAACGTTGTCGCGAAAAAGTCGAGGCAATGGTCCGGGAGTATAAAGAGAATCAAAAAGTTTCGACCGAGACACACGCATCGAATTGACAAGGATGGACCCAACGCTGGGTATAAGTTTATTGTAGCTACCCGATTTATCGGGCGGTTTTTTTATTTGTGGCAATTCAATTTACTCAAGCAGTGCCAGTGTTTTTATTATTCGGTCCACGCCCTGCTTGATTGTGTCCATGGAAGAAGCGAAGGCCATCCTCAAGTTTTTGTCGGCGCCGAAAGCGATTCCAGGAACCATCGCCACCTTTCCTTCTGCTAACAGAAACTCAGCCAGTTGGATGGACCCTTCCATCTTTTTGCCTTTGAATGTTTTACCGTAGAAAGCTGAAAAATCCGGGAAGGTGTAAAAAGAGCCAACAGGTTTGTAACACTCGACACCGGGAATACTTAGCAAGCTATCGACAAGAGTATTTCTTCTTTTCTGAAACTCTATAACCATCCGTTGCACATCAGCTTCCCCTTCATTGAGCGCCGCAATACTTGCCGCCTGAGAAACAGAGGTCGGATTAGAAGTAGATTGTCCTTGAAGTTTTACAGTTTGCTTGATGATTTCCGGGTTTGCGGCCAGATAACCGATACGCCATCCGGTCATAGCATAGCTTTTAGAAACTCCATTGATCAAAACACAGTTATCCTGCACTTCCTTTCCCAGAGAGCAGATGCTGGACTGCTCGAATCCGTCAAAAACAATTTTCTCATAAATTTCATCCGACACGATCAACAGTCCGTTACGCAAAGCGCATTCCGCAATGGCTTCCAATTCTTTCCTGGTGTATGCCGAGCCAGTTGGGTTAGACGGGCTGTTAAGTATAATCGCGCGAGTGTTTGGAGTGACCGCCGATTGAATTTGATCGGGTGTGATTTTAAATTGGTTTTCTCCCAGAGTATCGATGATTACCGGGAGCGCACCTGCGTATCGGATTATGTCGGGATAGGAAACCCAGTAGGGAGCAGGAACAATAATTTCGTCACCCTCTTCCCATAACACCTGAGCCAGATTGAAAAACGAATGCTTGGCCCCGCACGAAACCAATATTTGATTTTTTTCATAATCGAGATCATTGTCACGTTTTAACTTGTCAATGATTGCTTGCTTGAGTGCAACAGTTCCTCCAGCGGGGGTGTAATGTGTTTCGTTTTGCTCGATAGCCTCAACGCCTGCTCGTTTAATTATGTCAGGAGTATTAAAGTCAGGTTCTCCCGCTCCAAATCCAATAACATCGACGCCATTGGCTTTTAACTTCTTTGCCTTGGCATCGACCGCCAGGGTCATGGAAGGCTGAATACTTTGAATACGTTTAGAAAATTTCATATACCCATCTTAGATAATTTTTTAGCCACGCTCTTTGGAACAAGCTTGTGAATATCGCCGCCGTGCTTTGCGATTTCCTTGACGAAACTGGAGCTGAGAAAAGCATACTCCTGACTGGGGATCATAAACAAAGTTTCCATAGATTCATCAAGGTTCCTGTTCATCAATCCCATCTGAAGCTCATACTCAAAATCGCTCACCGCTCTGAGCCCTTTAATGATGACGGAAGCGTTATTGGCCTGAGCAAAATCTATTAGCAAATTGTCAAAAGGAAGGATCTCAACATTTTTAAGATCATTAAGTCCTTCTCGGATGAAATCAACCCGTTGCTCGGTAGAAAATAACGGATTCTTCCTTGTATTCAAGGCTACCGCAACGATTACTTTGTCAAAAATATTCAGTGCCCTGCGGATGATATCAATATGTCCGTTAGTTACCGGATCAAATGTTCCTGGATAAATGGCGATGCGTTTTTTTTTCATCAACTTATTACAGAAAACAGGGATGACTCAGCGTTCGATTACGAAGTTATGAGCACAACGTCCGAGCCGTGACCTGTAATGGGCCTCGACCCGTACAGCGTTAAATATGCTTCAAATAGCCAATATTTCACGAATACTAGCAAACCCTGAGCTAGATTCCAACCCATGAAAAAGGAGAATTTTCAAAGAAGATAAAGACGGATCCGGGAAGGAAGTGTTCAGTGGTTTTGCAGGGAGTATTCCTTGATTTTTCTCCACAACGTGGCCCGGGACATCTTGAGATCTTTCGCAGTGAGTGTTTTGTTCCAGCGGTTTTTCTCAAGAGAGGCGAGAAGTTTTGTTTTATAAGGATCGCTCGTTATTTCCACGGCATTCACTGCTTGTGGCGAGATTTTCCTGTTTCCATTTTTGAGTATGGAAATTGGTAAATCGCAAGGTTGAAGAACATCGGTCTCGCAGAGGACAGTGCCGCGCTCAAGGATATTACGGAGTTCTCGTACATTACCGGGCCATGAATATTCTTTGAATAACAACATAGCTTCATCAGAAATCTTGCGAATAATTTTATTCTGCTGTTGCGCAAATTCTTGCAGGAACTTGTCAGCGAGAAGGAGAATATCTTCATCGCGTTCTTTGAGCGTTGGCGTTTGAATAGCAAACACATGAATCCGGTAGAACAGATCTTCCCTGAACTTGTTTTCTGTAACCAGAGTTTCTATGTCCCTGTGGGTCGCGGTTATTACCCGGACATTTACTTTTTTGCTCGTGGTGGATCCCAGTTTCCGGATCTCCCCGTCCTGTAAAACCCTAAGGAGCTTGACCTGAGTTCCCATGGACATTTCACCAATTTCATCAAGAAACAAAGTTCCGCCATCAGCGGCTTCGAAGAGTCCGGTAGATTCAGAGTCTGCTCCAGTGAACGCTCCTTTGATGTGGCCAAACAGTTCAGAATCTAACAGCGTTTCAGATAAAGCTCCGCAGTTGAGTGCAAGGAAGGGTTTGTCAGCCCGCAGGCTGAGCTTGTGAATGGCGCGGGAAACCAGTTCCTTGCCCGTTCCAGTATCTCCCTGGATATAAACTACAGTATCAAGTTTACTTATCTTTCGAACCGCCTTAAGGACTTTCTGAATTGCTTTTGAGCTACCGACAATGGTTTTAAGGTCCATTTCATTTGCCCGGTCTTGTTTGATCCGCTCCAACTCCTGAGATTTCGCTTCCAATTCTAGGGTTCGGGAAATATCGCGGACAATGTTGATCCCGGCAAAAAAATCACCTTCTTCATTTTTGATTGGGAAAGTAGAAACTTCTAAATGCAATGCCTCGCCGCTACTAGGGGTTATTTTTTTTACATGCTGGTTTGGCATAGATTTATCTATGTTTTTAAAGCACATAAACGCTTTCGGGTCGTCAAACCATTTAATGTGAAGCGGACTACGAAAGAGGATATTAAAATCCCGGTCAAAGACACATACCGCGTCACCAATGCCAGCCAGAACCGTCTCCAGCATTTTGTCTTCAAGGTTTAGAGATTTCTCCAGTTCCTTGACCGGAGTGACACCCACAAAAAATCCCTGCAAAAAATATTCTCCGTCCTGAAGCTGAATGATGTTTCCGGAAGCCTGGCAATGGCCTACTTCGGAAAATGAATTATTAAGCGCAATCTCGATTTCGCCAGTCGCGCCTTTTTCACTCAACTTCTCAAGAAAAATATCAAGGTCCCTCTCATATTTGAAAATAGATTTCAAAAACTCATAGACTGTGGACGGAGAGTCAGGCAGTTCACGATTGAGGCATCCGTTGGATGTCAGCCCCTTATTAAAAAATTCAACTTTAGCTTCCCTGAATTTTGTCGGGTCGGAAAAAGATTGGGTGAAAAAGACAAAAGGGTAAGCAGACTCTAGAACCATTAAAGATTTTCTTCGGATCATAGGTGTTTTTCCTACACGGGGTAAGATATTAACTTATATGGAGTTATTGGCGCTTCGAGCTTGGAAGGTATACCACGAACGGGCCCTTATATCAAAATGATTTATTATTTCGAGGCAAGTTAAAAGCCATGTTTTGTCCACGGAGTGATTTTGCAAACTATCAAAGATACCGGTATCCGAACTTGCCTCCCGAGTCATTTGAAACTTAGGCAATGAAACACTTTTTAATCAGATGAAACAAAGCGACTAATTGTGAAACGTTATGTTTAATTTTTTATGATTGTAGGAAAAAACCTGAGTGCCTTAAACCTTATAAATTAAAGAAGTTGAGGTAATTTATTTAGAGTCTGATTTATGGCATACAACTTGCTCTTAGTGGGTACGGCTGCGAACGAAATATTGCGGTAACCTTTTGCCTGGCTTTTTGTAAAGGCAGGCGAGGCGGTTTTATTGGAATTTTTTCCGCATGTGGAAGGCCGTGGGCTTGTGACGCGGCTCCAAAATTTAAGCAGAGTGGGACTTGCCCTCCCTTTCCTCGCCTTGGGGTGGGGGCTCTGGATAAGTTTTGGAGCTTTAGATGACAGATTGCACCCTTTGCTGAATTCAGGGTAGGGCGTGATCGGTTAGGTCGGATATTGATTGAGTAGGGCAGGGCCTGTTTTAAATTGTTTTTGCATCAGATGGTTTGGTGTGTATAGAAGTTTGTGGGTAGTTATTTGTTATTTGTTGGTAGTTTGTTAATTGTTAAATGCTTCATTTGTTCAACGTTTAGTGAAAAGGAGATTCCATGAGACTAAACAGAAGGAAATTCTTGCAGGTGAGTGCTGGTGTAGCTACGGCTATGGCTCTGACAAGCAAGAAAGTAGGAGCGCAATTAAAGCCCGTAGTCAAGGTAGGCAATCCATTGGAAGCCT
>Ga0066854_10000506_pt1 | contig 13850 bp, 14 predicted proteins | sample ETNtaG_8_FD_65494 | JGI IMG/M metagenome (GOLD analysis project Ga0066854, IMG submission 65494) | Marine microbial and viral communities from oxygen minimum zone, Eastern Pacific Ocean - ETNP201406SV75 | ecosystem: Environmental > Aquatic > Marine > Oceanic | place: Pacific Ocean: Eastern...
TGTAAAACCAACAACGGACTATGACACAATAGATGAATATTTAGGAGGTATGGATGTTCATGGTGTTGATCGGGCGTTAGTATTACCAAACTATGGCTACCCCGATTCAAATCAACCTTTCACACTCAACCCTCTCGTCGCCGAAGGCACTGAGCAGTCTGATCGTCTTTTGGGTGCCATCTGGGTTTCGGCTTTGCCAAAAGATAAAGATAAGACAATTGAATCCCTTAAACTTATAGGTGAGAAAGGATTAATTGCGTTAAAAGCAACATGCCTGTTGGGTGGGACATTGGATCCAGAAGGATGGGATGATGAATCTTCTGAACTTTGGAATATGATTCTTGATGCTGCAGCAGAACATGATATGCCTATTCATGTCCATACAAGTCCAAGTGGCGGTTCGGATATTGATAATGCTTTAGCAATGATTAAGAAGTATGGTAAACGCAACAAAATACATGTGGTTCATATGGGTGGCGGCGTAAGTGGACATATTAAGTTTGTTCCTCAATTTTGTGATCTGGTGGAAGAAGGTTATCAAGTATATACTGATTTAACATGGTCGGTTGGTTTTGGCTCAAACTGGTTACTGAAGGAAATTGAAGAGCGGGGTATTGGTGGTGACCGGGTTTTATTTGGGTCAGACGTACCCTGGAGTGACTTTGCATCTGAATATTGGAAAATTGAAGGTTCTTCAATTTCTGAAAAATTAAAGGACGACATTTTTTGGAATAATGCTGAACGTCTGTACAGCAAATTCTGGTAGTTTATGTACAAATCTAGTTTTTTAAAAAATTATAATAATTACCACATACCTCTTTAAGAACAATCATGATAGGAGAATAAAATCATGGGAATGATAAATGTAGAAGGTCCAAAACCTGGTGATAGATTAGTCAATCTAGATGAAAAAGTCTTTCCGGACCACCAGGCAAGTGATGGTGATCGTGCCCTAATAATGATGCATACAGTACCTTTCGAGGGATCTGTAGGCCTAGTGAATCTTCTGACAACTACCCGTATCATCCGTAAAGGATTTTCCACTACTCTGTGTCTATATGGACCGGGTGTTCTTATGGCTGCAGCTGGCCGGGGATTCCCTGATGTCGGAGCAGAAGGATTCCCGGGAAATCTGTCAATGAATAAACAGATAGATACAATAATGAATGAAGGTGGTACTGTACATGCCTGCCGATTTGCTATGGTTGCACTATATGGTATGCGCGAGAGTGATATTATGGAAGGCGTGAAACCGTTTCATCCGCTTGATGTACTTGATGGTTTAATTGATCATTGGCGGGATGGCGCTCTTACTATAGCAACCTGGACTGTATAAAATAGGTTTAGTCTATAGATAGTACATATCTGAATTTATTCCCTTAGAATTAAGGGAGTGAATTCAGGTAATACATTAAATGTGATATTATTGCACGGTTTTTAAAAAATATCGTTGCGATAGATTGTGGGTTATGGAACTCCCATAACCCACTCCATTTATTACCTATCAACTTTTTTAATGCTATACGTAATGTCATGCTTAAATAGCTTACTCCAATATTGTGGATTGTATTGATAGTCAAAAAAATCTAATAAGAACTTTCAATGGATAAGAAAAAAATTCTTCTTGAGCTACAAAGTTTTGGAGCTCGTATAGATGTTCCTGTAGAAGACCGTGGACGGTGCGGCGGTGCCGGGCCTTCGGACGATAAAGCTTTTTTGCTGGATGGGGTAGCAGCAATGGTGCCAACGCTGGGAGAATTTGCACAGGAATCCCCCTTTGTTGTTACCAGAAGCGAAGATGGTAAATATACAGTTACAAACAATGGGGAAAATCTTATGCCCGTTGAATTTGTGTCATCTCCCAGATTCTATGATTTAAAAACGGAAGATGGTATCCCATATAAAAAAATTGCAGTCTTGCACGGTACGGATGTTCTTGCAACCACTGTTTCTCAACGCTGTATCCGCTGGCGGCGGGATGGTGAACGATGTCATTTTTGTGCCATTGAAAATTCTTTGGAGAGCGGTTCTACTATCAGTTTGAAAACCCCAGAGCAATTGGCGGAAGTAGCAGAAGCAGCAGTGCGGCTGGATGGTGTAATGCATATGATAATGACTACCGGCACAATGAACTATCGTGATATGGGAGTTCATTATTTAGTAGAATGTACTCGAAAAATTAAGACGATAGTACCTAAGCTTCGAATTCAGGTTCAATTTGAACCACCAGAGAACTTGGAAGACATGAAATTTCTGCATGAAGCGGGTGTAGAAGCTGTAGGTATCCATCTTGAAAGTTTCAGTCAGGAAACGCGTGAACGTATCACACCAGGCAAAGCAGAGATTAGTATAGATCGCTACTTCGAAGCCTTTAGATATGCGGTTGATATTTTTGGGCGCAATCAAGTCTCAACCTATATTATCGTAGGACTGGGTGATACTGAAGAATCAATCGTTGAAGGATGTCGGCAGGTTGCGGAGTTAGGAGTTTATCCGTTTGTGGTACCTCTGCGACCTAATATGGGGACTCCCTTGGAAAATGTACGAGCGCCAGATCCGGAATTGATGGAACGCATCTACATACAGGTAGCAAAAAATAATCGTGAATTTGAGTTAGCCTACCGGAATAGCAAAGCCGGTTGTGCTCGCTGTGGTGCCTGCTCAGGTATAGCTGCGTTTGAATGATTCATCAATAAAAGCTGAATATGAATAAAGTAATTTTCAGAATTGCCAAAACAGAAGCTGAAATTCAACAATGTTTTTCTATTCGTCATTCTGTTTTTGTTGAAGAACAAAAATTATTCAAAGAAACAGACCAGGACGAAGTTGATAATATTGCCATCCATATTGCTGCCCTAGATGCTGATAATGGGAAAGTTGTCAGTACTGTTCGATGTCATGAGGCAAATGATGGTATATGGTATGGCTCCCGTCTTGCAGTTCCGAGAGATTATCGAAATCACCCCAGTCAGATCGGTGTGAGATTATGTAAACTGGCGGAAAAGACTGTAGCAAATCGCGGCGCCAAACGGTTTTTAGCATATATTCAAACCCAGAATATCCGTTTTTTTGAAGGTCTCCGTTGGCGAAAAATTGATAACCCTGTTATGCATTTTGGGCTGCTACATCAATTGATGGAAGCCTCCCTTTTTGTTGTGAATAAGAAAACAGAGAAATCTGTAACGAAAAAAGTACAACCTGCTTATGCCCAAGACTAATTTGGAGAAATTGATTAAGAAGCTGCGTGCGACCCAAGCTTGGAAGCATAAATATGAGATTACAATACTTTCTGAGGATGTTTTGCAACATGTTCCTTTCGTAGATGGTTGTTCTACGCAATTGGGTGATGATACTGCAGTTATTAAACAGGATGATGATTATCTGCTTTTTGCTGCTGAGGCAATACACCCGCCGCTTATAGTTGATAGTCCGTATACTGCAGGACGTGCAGCTATACTGGCTAACGTTAATGATATTTATGCCATGGGTGGTAAGCCGTTGGCCGTGGTTGACACTATAATTTCTCCAGAAATTATAGTTGCATCAGAAATAATGCGGGGGCTTAAAGATGGCTGTAGCAGATACGATGTGCCAATAGTTGGAGGACATTTAACAGCAACCGGACATACACCGGCAGTGACTGTTTGTATTTTAGGAAGAGCAAAAAATATTTTGAGTAGTTTTAATGCTCAGCCGGATGATGTTCTTTTACATGTAACAAATTTAAAAGGTTCATTTCACCCAGGGTTCCAATTCTGGAATTGTTCATCGCATCTAACGGATGTAGAATTAATCCGAGACCTATCTATATTACCCAGGATAGCTGAGAATGGATGGTGCGATACTGCCCGTGATATTAGTATGGCCGGAGTTCTTGGTACTGCCGTAATGCTATTGGAACTGTCTGGAGTAGGTGCAGAGATTAATTTGGATACTCTAAAACAGCCTTTCGGTGCTGCCGATAGGTTTTTTGACTGGTTACTTTGTTTTCCAAGTTATGGTTTTTTACTTTCTGTACGACCATGGTATTTATCTGATGTACAACTTGCATTTCATAAGCATGGGATAAGCTGTTCTTCTATAGGTAAAGTTACGGCAGACTGCAAGGTGAATTTAGTTAGTGATGATAAGGTAGCTGTTCTTTGGGATTTTGATAAGGAGCCTTTTACAGGATTATCATCATCTTCAGATATCCAGACTCATAAGTTTAAAAAAGAACAGCTTAATTAGGGATTGTTTCTTTAATTGAAATAATTTTATTCGGTGAATATGAGTATTGCTATAAATCAATAAAAGTATAAAAAGATATGGGGGATTTAAAATGAAACGGATTGTGGTAATAGGCGGAGGAGGTGCTGGAACAGGCACAGCTACGAATGCAATTCAATTTGACCGTTCGTTAGATGTTACTTTAATTACTGAATTTGAAGACATTGCCTACAGCCCATGCGGTATCCCCTATGTTTTCGGGCGTGATATTAAAAAATTTGATGGACTGTTTTTACAACCTCTGGAATTTTATCGGGAAGAAATGGGTATCAATCTCAAGACCGAGACAGTGGTAGAAGGTATCGATATAGAAAAAGGTGCTGTCTATACTACAGATGGGGAAGAATATCCTTTTGATAAATTGATCCTTTGCACAGGTTGGGAATATGAGGTCCCAAATCTTGATAATGTAGATTTGGACGGTGTTATTTTCATAAAGAATATTCGCCGAGCCATGGAGATTGATGATCGTTTAGATAATGTAAAAAAGGCAGTCGTCTGGCAGGCCAAACCGCTTGGCGTTGAATTAATCGAAGCTTTGCCCAAACGGGATATTGAGACACATCTTGTAGATTCTGGTTCCTGGCTAATGTCTGAATTTGCAGATGCTGACATGATGGAACCCCTTCAGAGCCATTTAGTCGATGATCTAGGTGTGCATATGCATTTCGGAACCGATTTAATGGGCTTTTCTGGTAAAGACGGAAAACTAATTTCTGTCCAAACAAGCGATGGCGATATAGATGCTGATATGGCTTTCCTTGTAGCGCCTATGAAACCATCGACTAAACTAGCGAAAAGTATTGGTATCAAAACTGGTTCTACTGGTGCAATTATTGTAGACAATCATATGAGGACTAATGTAGATAATGTATATGCAGCTGGTGCTTGTGTTGAAACAATGCATGGCCTTTTAAATATACCTGTAAATCTTATTCAAGGAACCTACGCATACACTCAAGGACGCAATGCTGGGATTAATGCAGCCGGAGGAGATGAATCTTATAGTCCAGTATATGTCCCTTGGGCACTGGGATCTAAAGTCCAGGTTGGTGGAGCACTCATCTCTGAAACGTTAGCGAAAGCTACCGGTATGCCCTATATTATTGGAAAGGCAAAGGGGATTACTGCAGCACGTTATCATCCTTCCGTTGAACCAATGCACGTAAAACTTTTGGCTGATCCAGAATCGCAGAAAATTATTGGAGGTCAACTAGCCGGCGGTGAAGGTGTCAAAGAAAGGGCAGATTTTCTTGCATTTGCCATTCGTAAAAACACCACTTTAATAGAGCTAGCAACAATGGAAAATGTATATTCACCACCCATAGGGGCTCTGGTTGAACCCATCTCGGCGGCAGCTAAGAATGCTTTAGCGAATATCTAATATGTGGGGTTTTCCCATTTCAGCATAAACGCTAACCTGGTATTATGAGAAATATTTTTACTAAACTGAAACAGTAGGACTAAATATGCCTATCACGACACGGAAACCGGCCCCTCCCACGATGCTTCAAAAGTTTCGTGCTGTTACAGAAGGGTACTTGCTTCAGGTTGCTCAGAGTGAAATGGTACGAAAGTATCCCAATACCGGATCCAAACCAGCATCAAAAAAGGGCTTTATATATAAATTATTGCCAATTTTATTTTTACCGGGATTTCGTTTAACTCCCTGGTTCATAAAGCATAGACTGCTCAGATTTTTCTTTGTTCACCCTGAACAGGAATGGCCGAAAAGACCATGGGAAGAATCTTGAGTTAATTTTTATGTCCAATATAAGGACCGTTCATGTTCGATGGATGGGGCAATATCGAACAAATATCAATATTAGAGGGGTACACCAACTTGACAGTGATGAAACCCCTGAATATGGCGGTAATGATTCTGGTCCTATGCCAACTGAATTTTTCCTGGCGTCTGTTGCTACCTGTCTGTGTTTGGCGGTAACCCACATTGGCCAAAAAAAGAAAATTTCGTTAAATAACATGGAAGTAAGTGCAAGTGGGGAGAAGGATCCAGCAAGTTTTCAATTTAAAGAGATTCACCTTCAAGTCCAGGCAGACCTTCCTGCAACGGAACTGCAACCCCTTGTTATGCAAGCAAAAAAGTATTGTTTTGTCAGCAATACTATAATTAAAGGTTGTCCCATAAATGTAACTACTAAATCAACACTGCTAACAGAAGATTAGGTATAGGATAATTTCTATGGTAACCAACAAAATAATAGAATCTGAAGGTAAGCTAAAAGTTATCAATATAGGTCTTGATGGTTTTGCCAAGGACATTCGGCAGCAGGATGTAAAAGTAGTAGATGTAGATTGGTGTCCACCAGCTGATGGAGATCCAAATCTCAATGAAATTTTAAAAACTATAAATTTTGACCAGGATCTATTAAAGCGGATAAATAATGCCAATAAGATGGTAATTGAACGAGTCCAAAATGCGAATCCTCAAGTTGTTGATATTGTTTCCGCTGAAGAAGCATTGGAACTGCCAATGCATACAATACTGCATGCAGGTCCGCCAATTACATGGGACAGAATGTGTGGCCCCCAAAAACGTGCAGTACTTGGAGCAATTCAATTTGAAGGTTGGGCTGAAGATGAGGATGGAGCGATAAAACTTGTGAAAAAAGAGAAGGTAACCCTTCTTCCATGTCACCAATATAATGCAGTAGGACCAATGACAGGGATAATATCACCATCAATGCCCGTATTGGTGACGGAGAATGAAACGTATGGGAACTATGGTTTCTCAACCTTCAATGAGGGACGCGGAAATACTTTATGGTTCGGGGTATGCGATACGGGTACCCTTGATCGTTTAAAGTGGATACGAGACACACTGGGCCCAGCAATGAAATCTGCATTGAAAATACATGGGCCAATTAATGTATTTGACATTGTAGAGCAAGGATTGCAAATGGGAGATGAATGTCATGCCCGTCACGCGGCTTCAACTGCATTATTAATAAAACAGTTGATACCATCTATGCTCGACGCGGGTGTCCCGGGTAAGACAGTTTCGTCCATTATCCGATTCATGAATGAGAATAGTCATTTTTTTCTAAATTTTACTTTAAGCGCAGTTAAAGTGACCATGGATAGTGCGCATAACATTCCTTTCAGCACTATTGTTACAGGGATGTCTCGAAATGGAGTAGACTTTATGCTCAGAGTATCAGGGTTAGGCGAAAATTATATTGTCGGGCCTGTCTCGGCTATGGATAAAGCTGTTTACTATACTGGTTTCACTGTTGAAGATGCTGCAGGAGATATTGGTGATAGTGCTATTACTGAAACATGTGGCTTAGGTGGAATGGCTATTGCCAGTGCACCATCCTTGGCTCCATTTGTAGGGGGTAGCCTATCTGATGAAATTGAGTCAATCCAAAAACTTAATTCTATTACGTTGGATACGCATTATCGGTTCAAAATGCCGGCAATGGATATGGAAAACACACCCTTGGGTATTGATACACTGCGAGTGGTTGAAACGAGGGTAGTTCCATTTATTACTACAGGAGTTTTGCATGAAGCCAGCCCTGTCGTTGGTCAGATTGGGACCGGTATCTCAAATGTACCAGTTACATTATTCGATCAGGCATTGATGGCACTGGCCAAGGAGTGGGATATTATAACTCAATCATCTTATTCAGAAATCGATCGTTCGGATTAAATAAGGGAGAGTAGGATTACCATAGATAAAAAACAAATTCATGCCCAAATAGGATTATGGCGGAAGGATGAGGAAGAGTTCTACCGCTCTGTACTTAATGATGCTGAACTATATATGAAGGCTTTGCGCCTTGTTCGTGCCATCGTGGATAGTTTGAAGGATATTACGGCTATGGAGTCATTAATTACACGTTATCAAGAGATTGACCCCAGCTATGTAGTCCCAATCGCTAAAAGCTTAGAGATGCCACAGTTAGTTGTTTTGAATTATGAATTAACACTTTCTGTAGCTTTTTATCTTCGTGGTCGGGAAATAGTGGAATCCCAGGCCTTGTCCCGGACCGAGGATCTGGTGAGCAAAGCAAAAGAAAATGGTGATGAATGGATAGTAATTTATGATAATAAAACAGAGCACAATGGTTACACATTTTTTCGTCGTCTAGAAATGCATATTCCTGATGGAATAAGTCTTCATATTGCCAGCGAATTAGACCTAGAAAAGGGGAGAATCTTTTCAGTAGAACCAATGTTATTGGATTCGAAAACTGGACTTATTAAAAAAGATTCCGATTCCCTTGGTCCGCGCCAAGAGTTTCTTACAAAGAAAAATTTAATGTCAGAAGTAATCCAACTGCGTAAAAAATATTCTCAATAGGAAAAGTATGGGGAAATCGGTGATTAGTAAAGTTATTCCGAGAGCATACCACGATTCGGTGCGTCTAATGCAGGTTTCTAAAGAATTGTCAAATTTGGATTCTGTCCAAAGAACATTTGTAGCGATGGGGACGGATTCCAACAAACGGGTTTTAGAACAAATCGGTCTTTTAACAGATGCAGTAAAAGATGCCGGTGCCAATGATCTGATATTTGTGGTTGAAGCTAAGTCTAAGGCAATAGGGGAGAATGCACTGGCAAAGGCTAAGATTCTGCTTAGTGAGAGTGGAAAGGAAACCGTCAATAAAAATAATAAAGAGAGACTCCCTCAGTCCTTTGGACAGGCATATAAAGTATTTCAAGACGCGAATATGCTATTTGTTTCAGTTCCGGGACCCTATGCTGCACTTGAAGCTGCCAAAGCCCTGAATATGAATATGAATGTGATGCTTTTCAGTGATAACGTCTCACTGGAAGATGAATTAAGATTAAAAAAGATAGCAAAACAAAAAGAGTTGCTGCTTATGGGGCCTGGTTGCGGAACTGCTATAATAAATGGAATAGCCTTAGGATTTGCCAATGTTTTGGATAGAGGCCCTGTAGGGGTTATAGGTGCTTCGGGTACAGGTACACAAGAATTCACAACTCTGTTGAATCGTATGGGAGTTGGGGTTTCTCAAGTAATTGGTGTAGGAGGGCGTGATTTAACTGATACAATTGGTGGGATAATGATGAAACAGGGGATCACTATGCTTGCTTCAGATTCTTCTACAGAATTAATTGTCCTAATTTCGAAACCTCCTTCGACCAATGTTATACCTAAAATAATGGAAGAAGCGCAAGCAAGTGGAAAACCTGTAGTGGTTAATTTTTTAGGGTGGAAGCCTTCCCAAAAATTTGAGAATTTATATTTTACAGAGACCATTGAAGATACTGCTGAAGCAGTGCTCTCTATTGTTAAAAAAAGTACGGATCCATTTTTTGCAACTAAGACAAGTGCACTTCTCGAAATGGCATATAATGAGCGTGCTAGATTTTCCAAGGATCAAAAGTATATAAGGGGACTTTTTTCTGGAGGAAGTTTGTGTGATGAGGCCATTGATGTTTTTCGAAGATATTCCCTGGAAATTTATTCTAATGTAGAAACTTCAAAAAAATGGTCTCTAAAAAACAGCCAAATTAGTAGGAAGCACAGTTGTATTGATATGGGCGAGGAAGAATTTACAAGGTCTCGTCCGCACCCCATGATAGACTTATCATTACGACAGGAACGTATACAAAGGGAAGCCAATGATGCCAATGTTGCTGTTATTCTTCTCGATCTAGTCATTGGTTACGGTTCACATGATAATCCTGCTGTAGGTTTGGCTGAAACGATACAGAAGGCAAAAGAAAATGCAATTGATAATAATCGTTATTTGTCTGTAGTTGCCCATGTATGTGGTTCACACAATGATCATCAAGGACTCAAAATACAGGAAGAATATCTACGCAACGCTGGTGTATTAGTCTTACCTACAAATGCACAAGCGGCTAAAGTAGCTGCCGCTCTTGTAGGTGCAGAATTGAATTAAGGAGTTATTGATGCCTATTTACGAGTATAAGTGTAACAACTGTAAAAATACTTCATCTATTTTCTTTCGCTCAATTAAGTCCGTAGATACTGGATCGGTAAAATGCCAACATTGCGCCAGTTCTTCCTTAAAGCGGCTTATTTCTAGACCAGGTAGAATTCAAAGTAAGGGCGAACCGAATGGGGGTAATTTGCGCGCCGTGGATCCGCGAAAAACAGTTGAAAGTATGAGTCGTCAATACGATAATGCAGGAATAGATCCAGGTAGGGGTTTTGATGAAGTCGCAAGGCAAGCGGCTGCAGGGAAAAGCCCCGAAACCCTGAAAGAGGTTATCAAGGAAGCACGGAAGAATGAGTCAAAGGAATCATCGCACTCCAATAAAGGGAAAAATAAGGAATAATTAAACATTTGATTATTCTCATATTATTCCAGATGGATAATATTATTAATGATTATTTATGAACCTTAATACTAAACAAGAATCCCTTCGGATTGCGTTATTCACCTATTCCACAAAACCACGCGGTGGTGTGGTTCATACATTAGAATTAGCCGAACACATGCATAACATGGGACATCAAGTGCACATTTTTGCTCTAGGCAAAGATGAACAAGGCTTTTTTCGATCTACTTCATTTCCATTTACCTTGATTCCTTGCAAAATGGGTGAGCAAAATGAATCTTTGGATATTCGAATTGAACGCTTTATTGATACATATTTCCAATTTCTTATTCGTCACTCCCATACTCCTTTTGATATATACCACGCACAAGATTGTGTCTCCGCTAATGCATTGTGGCAGGCATCTGAAAAGGGGTTATTTTCTTTCTTTATTCGAACAATCCATCATGTTGATGATTTTGTAACTCCGCGGTTAATTCAATGCCAGGAAGATTCTATTTACAAGCCGAATTACCGGATCGTTGTGAGTGAATACTGGAAAGACCTGCTTCGATCCGAATTTGGGCTAGATAGTCACAGGATATATAATGGTGTGAATATTAATAGGTTTCGTCCACCTACTGAAATACAGCGAAATAACGCAAAGAAAAAATTTGATGTAAACGGGAAGACTGTTTTCTTGAGTATCGGTGGAATAGAACCAAGAAAAAATAGCATACGTCTTTTGAGGGCTTTCGATTCCGCAAGACGTAAGTTATTAACCCAAGGCATGGAATCTGTTCTAGTTATTGCTGGAGGGGAAACTCTGTTTGATTATACGCCTTATAGAACAGAATTTTTTGATTGCCTACATGATTCAGATTTAGAAGTAGGTAAAGATCTATTGTTACTTGATACCGTAGAAGATGAAGAAATTCCGGAACTCTATCACGCTGCTGACAGTTTGTTATTCCCTTCAGTTAAAGAAGGGTGGGGTCTGGTTGTTTTAGAAGCGATGGCATCCGGTTTACCGGTACTAACATCAGATATACCAGTATTTAAAGAATACCTTCAGCATCGAAAAAATGCTGTTATGGTCAATGCAAAAGATGAATCATCAATCGCATCAGGCATTGTAACTCTTGCAATAGATATGAAACTGAAACAGCGTTTATCTTCATCTGGACCTATGACAGCCAAATTGTACAGCTGGGAAAGAACTGCTAAAGAACACCTAGAATATTATTACGAATTGATCTCAGGAATATCTAGCCAGCCTGTTGTAGAATAATAATAGATGTGAATAACAATAGTTTAAGTCCACTTCCCAAAAATTTTGTACCTGAATCTTACCGTAAGGTTAGTGTTCAACCCTATACCGGCGGTATGACAGAGAATAAAATAAGGAAATATTTAATTGGAAAAGAAGCATACCATCATACAGAATTTATAATACTAGAAAACAGTGGATCTTGTGCAATTGCTATGATCAATCGTCTTGAGGGTGATTCATTGTTCAGCCCTATAAAAGATTTGGTATTAGTAGCTTATTCAGAAACATGTGTTCTTGTAGAAGACCGCACAGTAGATACAGCCAATAACACAGCTTTAGCTAGCAAGGCTGAAGAGTTAGGCCTGAGTAAACAATCTACTCTTATCGTGCGAGGTCTTGATGACCATGTCAACTTTATAAATCATCCCGATCCTATTCGAATTCAAGTGTTGGAAGTTATTCCTCCCGAACCACCCAAATTGTTGCGCATGGTTGAGCATGTATTAACCTACGCAGCTTTGCCGGCTATCAAACTTGAGGTGCAGGAAATTGACATTCGTGATTTAGCTGGTAAAGCCAAAAATACTAAAGCATTGCTTGTGCCTTGCCGGTCATCTGGTTTGGATTTTGAAATCCCCACTTATTTTCTTGATGAACATCCAAATAGACACAATTGGTTATTGCTGGGATGTGAACGAAGCCTTCAGATCCATGAACATTTCTATGGTGACAGACCTCTTTGCGTTGATATTTGCCCACGAAATTTCACACATGATAATGGAGTACTTCAATTAATCAAATGCTGCCTCCTTGAAAAAGATATTGAAATGGATGGGCATAGGGTCGTTGTCCCCTGGGGGTCCACTCTTCGTCAGGTGGAACACGCTCTGGAAACATTAATTGGGTTTCATAAATCATAAAAATAAAGTAAAAGCTAGGAAATGACTTATTTGTTGCAGGAAATAGTCCCAGATCGAATCAAGGTAAAACCGCGATCAGCTGGTATCACAATGATGCTCGATCGTTGTCAGGGCCTGGCAGGGACTGAAGATCTGATTCATATGGCAGGTGAATATTTGGACCAGATCAAACTCTCTTTTGGTACTGCAATCTTAGTGAGTGAGTCCTTTCTACGGACCAAGATTGATTTAGCTATAGATAATGGTATCGATATTTATCCAGGCGGTACCCTTATGGAGATCGCCTACCAACAGCAGAATGACATTGAATATATAAATTGGGTGAAAAATTGCGGATTTTCAATGATTGAAATTTCGAATGGGATTTACAGTGTAAGCCGAAAAAAGAGGGATGATACCATCAAAAGATCAAAGGATGCTGGACTAAAGGTGATTACAGAAGTAGGCAAAAAGGATTCTGAAGTCGAGATGCCTATTTCACAAATATGCGAGGATATAATTGTAGATTTGGATCATGGTGCGGAGAAGGTCATCATTGAGGGCCGAGAATCAGGAAAGAATATTGGTGTTTATGATAATGAAGGAAATATTATGGATAAAAAAGTGGATGCTATCTTGGATGGGATCAATCATCGTCAGAATGCTATAATTTGGGAAGCACCTCATCAACACCAGCAAGCTTCTTTTATCCGGCGTTTTGGATCGAACGTAAATCTAGGGAATATTCTTCCTCGGGATATCCTTGGGCTGGAAGCGTTGAGACAAGGACTGCGCTATGAAACCTTGGTTCACTTTGCGTCAGAAAATAAATTGAAAAATGAATAAAGAAGGAAGCCAAATCAATAAGGCAGCAGGTCACTTTACAAAAGACCCTGCTCCGGAACTCGTGAGTTCTGGTTTTAGAATGGAAGTAAATGATAGCGTATTACTTTACCATGGAATGAGCCTTGCCGACCTTGCTCACGTGATCATGCTTATTGAAATTGATTTAATCCCTCAAGATGCGAGGGTGGCATTACTAAGCGCTCTGCTTGAAATGCATAGTCTTCCTGCAGAGGATATTGATTTTAAAAATGATTTGGTTGATGTTTATACCAATCGGA
>Ga0066854_10000520_pt1 | contig 13673 bp, 7 predicted proteins | sample ETNtaG_8_FD_65494 | JGI IMG/M metagenome (GOLD analysis project Ga0066854, IMG submission 65494) | Marine microbial and viral communities from oxygen minimum zone, Eastern Pacific Ocean - ETNP201406SV75 | ecosystem: Environmental > Aquatic > Marine > Oceanic | place: Pacific Ocean: Eastern...
GCTCCTTGAACATCTTTTGCTTTCTTTTCCGTGATTAAAAGCCTATTAATAATCTCCTTAGAACTATTTATTCCTGAAATTCCATCTTGTGGATAGTAAGACTCTGCGTCTTCAATCTTAGAATGAGAGACGATTCCACTCTGGACAATCGCTTTGTGAAATAAGCCCAAAGCAAGAGGAGAGGCGTATAGAGCAGCAACATTGTGTCCACCTGCAGACTCTCCAAAGATAGTCACATTGTCTATATCGCCACCAAAGGCAGAAATATTTTCCTTAATCCAACGAAGCGCCATAATATTATCTAGGGTTCCAAAGCTTCCTGACGCATCTTCTAAAGTTGATCCTTCTTGCCTCAAAGCAGGATGCCTAAACCAACCCAAATTAGACATTCTGTAATTGACAGTTATTACAATTACCCCATGATTTGAGACTAAGTGACTAGGATCATAAGTATTTGCTGAACCTATAATGTTTGCTCCACCATGTATCCACATCATTACAGGCACTTTCTTATTAGCCAATTCTTCAGACGACCAAGCGGGCGACCAAATATTTAAATAGAGGCAATCCTCTGAACCAGTCCAGCCGCCGTCTTCGCCTGTCATAAGACCTTTAGGCTGGAAACACTCTTGAGAGAATTTTTTGGCTTCAAATCTTGATTCAAACGGTTCAGGAGGTCTGGGGGCTTTCCATCTCAATTCATTTATGGGAGGCTGCGCAAAAGGTATGCCTCTCCAAACATAAGTCTCAGCCTCTCTAACTCCTATAACTTCTCCCTGAGCTGTAATCCTTGAAGAGTTTTCATCCAAACCCTTACTACAACCAAACGATACTAAAATAGCTAAAAATAATGTTAAGTTGTTTTTTTTCATTTTGCTCCCTGTTCTATACCATTTAAGGTCTCATTATTCTTTCTTTTCTTCGTACCCCAAGCCTAACAATTCCTGTCAGCTAATTCACAAAAGAAATCTTTGTACGTCGTCAGCCCATATGGGACCATTAGCACTGTAACCATCAAAGCTTACTTGTAGATGCCTCAGAATGTAGCCCGTCAGCACTAACTGGACAAACAAGCTGTGTTTCCACAACAACCGGTATAGTCTTCCACGTGATGAATTCCAATGAGGCGGGATCCATGATCGAACCCACACATCCAGGACTGAAGCAGCACCGCATGCAGACGTCTACCGTCGTCTTCATGATCTTTTGTCTGTGTGCTGCCGGTGCCTACGGGATCGAGGACATGATTCCAAATGCGGGGCCTGGACTCACGCTCGTCATGTTGATTGTGCTCCCATTCGTCTGGAGCACGCCGATGGGTCTTGTAGCCTCGGAGCTGGGGTCCGCAATTCCTGAGGAGGGAGGATTTTACAAGTGGGTGCAACGCGCCTGCGGTGAGTTCTGGGGTTTTCAGGCTGGCTGGTGGCGCACCATCTCTATCTATTTCGACAATACGATCTACGTTGTGCTTGCGGGATCATACCTTGCCAGCGTCATCGACCTGACACCCATCGAGGAATATCTCTTTAAGGCATCGGTCGTCATTTTTTTTACGTACATCAATATCCGAGGCATCAGGGACGTCGGGGCGGTGAGCACGGGCATCTCCATCGTTGTCATGATTGCCTTTGCGATGGTCGCAGCCTTCGGTTTCGCCAACTGGCAGAGCAATCCCTTTGAACCCTTCATTCCACCGGACCAATCACTGCTGCAAAGTATAGGGGCCGGTATCGCGCTCGGTATCTGGGTGTACTCCGGCTACGAGTCCATGTCGACCATGGCAGGCGAACTCGAAGATCCCCAGGTGATTCCGAAAGCCACCCTGATTACGGTCCCATTGATCATGGCGGTGTACATCCTGCCCACGATGGGTGGACTCGCCTCACTTGGATCCTGGAGTGAATGGGCTTCGGAAGGTGGTCTGTCGTATGGCGATGTCATAGCTAACCATGTCCCCGCGCTCGGGATCCTGTTCGTGTTCGTCGCGGTGATCGCACAGTTTTCCCTTCTCAATACCTATATCGCATCCGGCTCAAGAGGGTTTTTCGCGCTTGCTGAAGATAACCTGGCACCGCGAGCGCTTGTTAAGTGCAGCAAAGAGCGAGGCGTTCCCTACATCGCCGTCCTGTCCCTGGGGGCATTCAGCCTTATCGTCTGCATGTTTCCGTTCGGCGTGATTGTGGTCGTGGACGCGATACTCTTTATGTCTGCCTACGTACTGATCTTCATCGCCGCCTGCATCTTGCGAGTCAAAGAACCAGATCTGGAAAGGCCCTTCAAAGTTCCCTTCGCAACCAGGGGATTCATCGCCATGTGCGTTCCACCGATTAGCATCGCGTTCATTGCTCTGTTTATTAACGGAACCGACTATTTTGTGGGTGGTATACTCGCACTGGTGAGTGGCCCGGTTGCGTATGTCATCTTCAAAAGAAAATTCGGTGGTTTGACGAAGATCGACCCTGTACGTCATCCGGTCAATCCGAAAACCCGATTGGGAATCGGCGACATAAAGAGAATGGCGTGGATGTTCGCAATCCTGACGGTGATCGGGATAATCGCCGTCTTTTTCCTTCCCTGGTACGAAGACCCACAGTCTTACACGGATGACTACGGCATCGAGGGCCTTTTTCACATTCTTATGAGCTGTATACGTTGGATGACGGCGGCATTTGGTGTGTTCACCGCCGTCCTGCTGATGATTGCAAGGCGTGTCGAGCCACCCGCTCGCCTTCCGTAGACAATGCGATTGTGGAGCCGGAGATAGTGCTATTCCGATCGCAGTGTGCGCATTGTAGTGAAAGTGAATCAATCCCAACAATCAACCTTAGATTAGAAATGGCACCATGCGGGTCATTGCCGACGTTACTGAACCAGACATCATTCAGAAGATCCTAGATCATATCGAGGCACAGCCACCACCAAATCAACCGGCAACAATTATCCAATCCTAAAACAAGCTCCGCCATGCAAGCCAAATCACCCAAGTCAGGGCGTCTTTAATTTGAAAAGAAATCAGCAATTACCGTAGTTGACCGTTCTTCAGAAAATGCGGGTTATACTGCCTATCCTCAATAGAGGTTATAAATTATGAAAAAATTTCTCATTACTAAATTAATTATAGTGGCTTTCCTTTTATCTAATAACGCTTTTGCAGGAAACAATCATGCATCAGATGAATGGCAAATAGACGCTTATTCTAGTGCTGCTCCTTCATTTATAGGAGATTTTGCGACAATAATTGGTGGAGACGGTAAGGTAATAAGAGAAGGTTCAAATGGTTGGACATGTCAGGCCGGAAACCCTAGACCATTTCCTAAAAATGGTTGGAAAAATGTTCACGAAGCGATGCCTGCATGCTCTGACAAAGAAGCTATTAAATGGATGATGGCTTATATGGCAGGGAAAAAACCTCAACTAGATAATGATGGTTGGATGTGGATGCTACATGGTGATGTCGGAGAAGACAATCTTAAGGCTGGAGTTCTTAATAAAAAAGATAGCACTCCAGGACAATGGATCGAGTCTGGTCCTCATCTTATGTTAATGCCAAAGGATCCCTCATCACTTGATAATATGAATGCAGATTTCACAAATGGCGCACCCTATGTAATGTTTCCTAAAACGATTTGGGCACATGTCATGATTCCCGTTGAAGGTTATTACAAACATCAGGAAGATTCTTCTCCCTAAAATACTCATATTATCTTTTACGAAAATATTTTATAGAATAGTGTCCGTCGTCAGCTCATATGGGACCACTAGCACTAAATCCTAAGAGACACTTTTCTGCTCCTAACGAAACTCCTCTGCTTCAGTTTAAATTAGCAGAAGTGTCTCTTAGCAAACAGGGCTAGGTGGTGCCGTATGGGCTGACGTCACACAGTAAGTTGGATTTGGTAGAACAAGCGTCTCTATCTTGCTTATACTCACATACGGGTTTCGAAATCCGCGACTAACTGGTTTACCAATCCCGCGCCATGCGCTGCAACAAGTGCATTGACTAGTTAGAACATTAGCTGAGGGAGGCTTAATGCTTGTTCCTTTCACGACCGAGGATTCGGTCAGCGTCGCGCAAGTCGGAGGTAAGGCCGCCTCGTTGATTCGGCTGAAGGGTATTGGTGCATTGGTACCCACCGGCGTTGTGCTGACCACCGACTTCTTTGCCGCCTGGCTAGACCGCATCGAGACCTGCAATGAGTGGCAGGCGGCGATCGCTATTCTGGCTGAAACCGGGCTCGGACACCCCGATCTTGCCACACGTACCCGCCTTGCAGAAGCATGCGACGCTGTGAAAAGTGTCGCTCTCCAATTCGACTTCACAACCGAACAACACAGCGTGCTGAAATCTCTAGATGAGTTGGGCATGGGACCTTTTGCAGTGCGTTCTTCGTCACCTGAAGAAGACCTGTCGGGGGTCTCATTCGCTGGTCAATACGAAACCGTGCTGAACGTGGATACTGCCGAGATCGAAGAAGCCATCCGAAGCTGCTTCGCGTCCTGTCTTGATAGCCGCGTACTGCTATATAAGCAGGAGATGAAGTTCGAGCGCCTGGCGCCCGCCATCGCGGTGGTAGTGCAGCAGCAAGTGCCGAGCGAATCTTCTGGGGTCGTGTTCTCCTTGAATCCACTCACCAACGACTACGATGAGATCCTCATCAATGCCAGTTGGGGGCTTGGCGAGGCGCTGGTCAGCGGCGATATCACACCGGATTCAGTTGTGGTGAGCAAGGTGACCGGGGACATCGTTGAGCACCGCATCGGCGACAAAGGCGCAGATCGTGCCGAAGAGGCTTGTCTCGACCAGGCGCAGATCGGCGAGCTATCCACAGAAGTGAAGAGGATAGAAGAACTTTTTGGCACGCCGGTGGATGTTGAATGGGCCTTTTCCGGCGGGCGCCTGCATGTCTTACAAGCGCGGCCCATTACCGCGTACGTGCCGATGGCGCCGGAATTGTTGACCGAGCCAGGTGCGCCTCGTCGTCTTTACCTCGATGGCTACCTGACCGACGGCATCACCATGAGCGGCCCTGTTTCGCCTATGGGCAGTGAATTGGTGGTACATCTCGTGCAGTACATGCTTGCCTGGGCTGTGGGGCCGGTAGAGAAGCTACGCCTCGACGATTACGGCTTTCGTATTGCCGGAGGGAGGATGTACGTCGATCTCTCTGCTTATCTGCATGTGATGGGAAAAGGGAAGGCGTTGGCCAAGTCGGCGGAATCGATGGATCCCACCGTCGCGGCTATCTTGACGTCGCCAGAGCTCGAGCAGTATCGCCCACCCGTGGTTCCTAAACACATGCGTCGTCTTGCACTTTTTCTTCCCTTGCCAAAGATCCTCTGGCGTATGCGACGGGCCGTCCAAGTCGTCGTTCGGGCGAGCCGTAAGCCGCAGATCTTCCAGGCTGAGTACAGTCAGATTCTGGCCGATTTCGAAGAGCATGTGCGGCGTCCCATCGACTTCGATCAATCTTTGGTGCAAGCCATCCGTGAAGACATGATGCACGCCGGGACCGTGACCATGGATTCATCCTATCCGGCTTTCATGGTGTTCTGGATCGCTACCTTTCGTATCAAGGCACTGATCGATGACACCAGTGAAGAACAGGTCGCGTTGGTGGACGCGTTGCTCAGTGGATACGAGGATGACATGGTGGTCAACATGGGCCATGCGTTGTTCGATATGGCGCAGCTCCTGCCCACCGACGCATTTGATGACTTGCAGCAACTGGTAAGTGCGCTGCAGGCTCGCTCTTTACCTGACAAGTTTCTCGCTCGGTGGGATACGTTCGTCTTCGATTATGGCCACCGAGGACCGTTGGAGATGGACTTGCTGAATCCTCGTTATGGAGATTCGCCCCGGCTGATTCTCCGGCAAATCGCGACCCTAGCTCGGTCCGGAGGCACCTTCAATCCGCACGACATGCAGGCCCAACAAGTGAAAGGCAGGGAGGTGGCCTATCAGAAATTGCTCGAACTACTACCTGCCCGTAAGGGCAAGAAGTTGAAAAAGCTCTACACCGACATCCAGTCGTATAACGGCGCCAGAGAGTACTTTAAGCACCACATCACAGAGCTCTATCATCGGTATCGCAAGCACACCATGCGGCGGGCAGATCAATTTGTCGCAGACGGCCGTCTCGACCGGGCAGACGACGTCTTTCAGTTATCTTTTGAGGACGTCGACCGGGCACATGCTGATGCAAGTATGGATATCCGGGCATTGGTGGCGGAGAAGGGCTCCCTTTTTGTCAAACAATGTGCTCAGGTACGGCACTTTCCGCTCGCCATCGATTCCCGCGGACGACTATTCAGGCCGCAAGTACCCTCAACGGATGAGCCCGAGGGCACGCTCGTTGGTACGGCGGTATCTGCGGGCGTCGCCACCGGCCCCATCAAGGTACTCAACGATCCATTTGAGAAGGACGTGGAACCTGGCGACATTCTGGTCGCGGTCACCACTGACCCTGGCTGGACGCCGCTCTTCATCAACGCTGCCGCCGTGATCCTGGAAATCGGCGGCGAGCTTCAGCATGGCGCGTTGGTAGCGCGGGAATATGGAAAACCTTGCGTCAGCGGTATTACCGACGTGACCCATCAATTCGAGGACGGCCAGATCGTCGAGGTGGATGGCAATACGGGGCGGGTCCGGCTGGTGGATTAGAGGGCATCCCCCGGGAATAACCGAGGCGCCATTGATGGCTAACTAGGCACCTCTGGTACAAACGTTCCCATCGCGTAATCCACGTACTTCCAAACCCTGACTGTTCTTCAGGAAATGCGGGTTATACTGCCTATTCTCAATTCGTGGCAAGGCGGCTGCCTCGACTATTCCAGAGAATGCTGGTCGACCCGACACGGCGACTAGTTCTGTAACTTCCGCGCAGGCGGCAATGACCGCGCATTTCAACATACTGTGATCCGCAGACCTGATCACTGCATGCAAACAGGGCTGTACCACCACCTACCGACAATACTATGTTCGTGGAGAGAACCTTTCCCCAGGCGCTGAGGAATTCGCCGACTATATTCGCGCAATCAGCGAGAAGGACGGTGGCTAGGACGTCAGACGGATTCTGACCCATTGTGCTCGCGCAGGTATTGCTCCAGCTCGTCCTGAATTGCCTGCTGATGTTTGCTCCGTGCGGGACCGTGGATGATGAAGTCATCGTGCTCTACGAGGAACTGCCATAGGGCATCATCCATCTGTTTCTGAATTGCGACATACTCCGGATCCCCGGCAAGATTACTAAACTCATTGGGATCGTCGTTGAGATCATAGAGTTCCACTGGGGCAGAGTGGACATTGATCTCCGATAGGCGCCGGCCCGGCGTGCGGTGTTGATGGGAGTCATAGTGGAGCTCAGCCTTCACCGGCGGATGGTATTCCATCCGATTCGGATAGAAGTTACGGATGAACTTGTAGTCTCTCGTTCGGACGCAACGCTGACCTTCTTCAACCTGAGCAAAGATCATTTCGTTCAGTTCTTCCTGGTTGGCTGGGTCGCGGATCTGGCCAGAAAAATCCTGACCGAGAAACTGCTCCGGCTTTTCCCAGCCAAGCAGTCCGTAGAGGGTGGGCAGAACATCAACGTGGGTCGCCATGGCCGGCAGGACCAGAGCCCGAGGGATTACTCCCGGTAGCCGCATGAGCCAGCTCACGGAAATCCCTGGATCGTACATACTGGCTTTTGATCGGGGCAGTCCGACACCATGATCTACCCCCATCACAACGAGCGTGTTGTCCTCGAGCCCGCGTGTCTTCAAACTCTCAAGTATTTTACCGATCGCCTCATCCCCCCTCTGCAGGTACCCCTGAAGGATGCCGACGGTCTTCATCCCAACGTCGTTTGACTCCAGGTACGGAGGAATATGCAGGTCTTCGGTTTCCGGTTCGGGGAACCTGTAGGATTTCCGATCCTGCTCATAAAACTGTGTGCCAAGGTGAGACTCGAAAAAGCCGATCTGGGCAAAGAATGGCTGTTCATCGCGGGTATCAAGCCAGGAATCAAATGCACTGGCAGAAACATCGGCCTCAGGCCACGGCCAGGCATTGAACATCTCATCATAGTCCATCACTTCATGAACATGCTGCGGCGCCGCCTCGTGCTGCACGCCAAACAATGCGGTGTGGTAACCCTTCTCATGTACCAGTTGTGTGACGTGAGAAATATGGCGATGAATTCGGTTGTCCTGGGGAGAGAAGGTCAGGAACATGAGCCCGTTTTCCTGGCCGTGGGTGCCGGTCATGATTGCTGCCCGGGATGGCGAACAGAGGGCACAGGCGGAGAACATATTGGAGAATCGGACCCCTTCAGCGGCCAACTGGTCCACATGAGGGGTCCTGACACTCTCGTTCCCGTAACACCCAAACCATCTACCAGCGTCATGCCAGGTGATGAACACTATATTGGGTGTTTGGTGCACAGTGGCTGAATCAGCATCCTTCATTTTCTGTCCTCTCTGTTCGAAATCTGCACCCAGTGTCTGAGCGGCGTTCCTGAACCCTAAGCGTAAAGGATCTTGCCACCACAGTGCCAACGGAGCTTTGGGGTCGGGACTCGGAAAGGACCCGCTCACTAGTAGTCGTGGTTGAACTCTACCGACCCTCATGACCACATAATGATGTACGATTAGCTGATGTAGTTTTCTGTTGGCGCCGGACGAAACGTTCCCCAATGCATCAAACCGGTAATAATAACTGTTGGAAAGGAGTGTAGACGTAGTGGAATTTGGCTCAAATAGACGGCACCTCACCGCATGGTTTTCAATTCTGCTGCTAATGGGCCTCGCCGTGAAACCAGTGTACGGACAAGGCGATTGGCCTTCATGGGGACACGATGCGGGCAATCAGCGTCACTCCCCACTGACCCAGATCAACGCGGAAAACGTTTCAACACTAGTTCCCGTATGGCGCTACAACATGGTGAAAAGGGGTGTGGCGTCAAAGCGCGCTCAGTCGACCCCACTAATGGTCAATGGCGTACTTTATCTGTCTTTTCCGTACTATCGCGTGGTAGCGCTACAGCCGGAGACCGGAGAAGTCATCTGGGAATTCACCGCTCCAGGAGACTGGAATTCCGAGGAACACCAGAAACACTGGACGGGCAGTTCCATGCGGGGACTGGCTTACTGGCATGGAGAAGGCGCGATACCTCCACAGATTGTTCTTGGTACCGAAGAAGGTGAGCTGATTTCCCTCAATGCTAAAACGGGCATCCCCAATCCAAAGTTCGGTAACAATGGAACGGTTAACTTAAAAACACCCGACGTAATGAACGGTTTCCCGAACCTTCACTATGGCATCGGATCGGGCGTAAAAATTTACAAACATTTAGTGTTCACTCCCGTTCACAATGCCGACGAGGCGGGGGTAAAAGGACCGGCTGGCGACACTCGCGCCTGGGATCTGCGTACCGGGGAGCATGTCTGGTCTTTTCACTCCGTCCCCCACGCGGGGGAGTTTGGCAATGAGACCTGGCACGATGACTCCTGGCGCAATGCCACCGGCGCCAACACCTGGAGTTTCTTCGCGATCGATGAGGAACGCGGCATCCTATACATGCCGCTGGGGTCGGCCCAGAATGACTTCTATGGTATGGACAGGCGCGGCGACAATCTATTTGCCAACTCTATCGTGGCATTGGATGCCATGACGGGAAAACGCTTATGGCACTTCCAGGCGATTCATCACGATCTGTGGGATCAGGATATGCCAGCAGCGCCCGTTCTGTTCGATGTGGTAAAAGACGGTAAGACGATCCCGGCGGTTTCCGCTATAACCAAGTATCCCTTACTCTTTATTTTCAACCGAGTCACCGGTGAACCCATCTATGGAATAGAGGAACGACCAGTACCTGAAGGGACCGTCCCCGGAGAATATTATTCGCCAACCCAACCCTTTCCTGTTAAGCCACCCCCGCTCGGGCGGGTTGGCTTCACCACCGACGATATCGCAACACTGACGCCAGAGCACACCGCCGCTTGCCGCAAACTGTTTGAAAGCTATGACGGCGGACGCAATCGCGGCCCTTATTCTCCTCCCTCCCTGGAGGGTACGATGATGTTCGCCCATCCTGGAGGCGGCATAGAATTCACCGGTGCGACATTTGATCCGAGCCTGGGATACTACATCGTCAACAACACAGACGGCGGCTACATCAGCGCACTAGAGCGCATCGAGGAAGGCGATACTGGCATTTACGTCGGCCCAAAAGAATCCCCCGTGCTCTACAACCATATATGGAAATCGGCTACCGTCGATGGTTGGCCCTGCTGGAAAACACCCTGGTCGACGATAACCGCGGTCGATGTGAACACTGGCGAGTTCGCCTGGCAGATCCCTTTCGGTAGTGTGGAGGGCACTCCACCGGGCATAAAAACCGGCGACACCCGCGCAAATTTCGGCGGACCGACTTCCACTGCGGGCGGAATATTCTTCATCGGAGCCACCACCGATCAACGCTTTCGCGCCTTTGAAACCAAGACCGGACGAGAACTGTGGAGTATCAAAACCGAGCAGAGAATCAATGCAAACCCGATCACTTACATGGGCACGGATGGCAATCAGTATGTTTCGGTAGTGGCCAATACCGTGCTGTTGACCTACGCACTTCCCGGGACAAGAAAAGACAAAGCAGAGACAACAAGCACCCCACAAACCATCATCTGGAACGGTGTATACACCGATAGTCAGGCTAAAATGGGCCAGCGCGTCTACCAGCAAGTATGCACACAGTGCCACCTCGATGACCTAAGCGGTGCCGAGAGAGCAACGATCTTAATCGGTAAGCCGTTTCTTAGTCGCTGGAACAATCTATCGCTAAGCGACATGGTTAGCACCATCCGCGATACCATGCCGCCAGGGGCTGCGGGTAGTTTGAGCGATGAAGAAACGACCAACCTTACCGCTTATTTGCTGCACAAGAATAAGGTCCCCAGCGGGGATACCGAGTTGTCTGCTAACAGGGACGACCTTTTGAACATAATCATCACCCAGGGAAACCAGCAGCAGTTGCATAGACCTAAAGGCAGCAATTAAGAAAGGAAGTCCGGGGACAGGTTAGCGCCTTGCTATAAATCCTATAAGTTCCCTAAGTAGTGAGGATGACTACTTATGTAATACGAAAGCCTAATCAGGCTTGATGAAAACCAGGAGCGACGAATGTCAAAAATAATAAGAATGTACGCCGAAAATCACGGGAAGGCGATGCTGATTGCCGCCTTAGCCGCTATATTCTTAGGATGGCTGGCGTTTTCTCCCGATGCTGCAAGTAAAAGCACCCTGTATTATTTCTTGCACGTTATGGCGATTCCTGCCGATCTGTTCAAAGCAGTTATCAACCTAGTTGTGCCGATATTGGTGAGTTCAGCGATTTTTATCGTAGCTGCCGGTGGAGCGAAGATGCTTTCAGAAAAAGACGACAGCCTCGCGGGCAAGAAAATGGGTTTTGTTACGGCGGGGTTCCTTGCTTTTACTACGCCGATAGCCTGTTTGTTTGCTGTTATATTTCTCCAATTCTTTAATCCAGCAGAATCGAAGTTAATTGATGTGTCTTTTATGACCGAAAAAACAGAGCAGATCAAGCGAGAGCAAGACGCAAAAAAGTCTTTCAGTGAAAAGTATCTTGCATCGAAAAAAGTGGAAGCAATTGCCAGTGGCAAATATGTTCCATACAAAGCTCCGGAAAAACATCCGGCGATACAGGCCAGAGAAAAGGTCAAGGCAACAACCAATATGAATCTGTTTCGCGATATCAGTTTCAGCAATATGTTGCAGTTGGTATTTGCTGTGCTGCTCCTGGGATTTGCTTTTAAGGCTATACGGATCTATGGCCCGAAATCAGGTGATGAAGAAGAAGATGCAATTGTAAAAAAAGCAGCGGAAACCTTCGTTCACTTTTCCTCTGTAACAATGCATGGCAGCTTATGGGTTATCCAAAAAGCGATGTTCTTGATACCCTTTGTTATCTTCGGTTTGGTTGCGACATCGATTGCTGAGTCGGGGCTTGGCTTGATTGGTTCATTGTCACTGTTTATGGTGACCTTTATTTCCATGTTGCTTATTTATGTGACTGGAGTTTATGGCACGATTCTTACTGTTATCAATAGGTCCTTTATTGGATTCCTGAAGTCCCGGAAAGAGTTGGTGATCAAGGCATTTACCACCTCTTCATCATCGGCTGTAATGGGTGTCAGCATTGCAACGGCACGCCAAAATGGGATTGATGAAGAGACAGCCAATATCACGATACCCATGGGTGCTACCGTCAATATGGATGGCACGGCAATGTATCAGATTTTTGTTGCCATGTTCCTCATGGTGATTAGCGGTGTTGATGGTACCGATGTGGTTAGCATGTTGCCCGTTATTGTAGTTATTGTGCTTGCTTCCATGGGTACACCAGGGGCTCCGGGGGCATCATTGTTTATCCTGATGCCAATATTGGCTTCAATGGGAATTGATACCAATTTGGTGTTGTTGATTCTCGCGGTTGATCGCGTGCTGGATATGTCAAGGACAGTGGTCAATGTAATGGGTGACCAGGTGATGGCTGAAGTTGCTTACTGGTGGTTTCACCGCCGCCCGGGCGATGATGGGGCGCAATCCATCTAATACTATTCTGATTTTCTCTTCTGATGAAAACTTACGGCGGGTCTTACGTCGTATATCCCCAACGTGTTTTTCTGTGTTTGACATGCTCATTTGAAACTCCTCTGCTTCGGTTTAAATTAGCAGAAGTGTCTCTTAGCAAACAGGGCTAGGTGGTACCATATGGGCTGACGTCACACAGGACTTTGCTGGAAGCTAATATGGTGGAGGCGGCGGGAATCGAACCCGCGTCCGTCAGTTCTCCGCCTTCGGCTCTACATGCTTATTTCGTCTATTATTTAACCTTCCACTGGCCCGGCGAACAGGGATTAGAAAGGCGAGCTTGCTTTAAGTTTAACTGCTTCCGTCACAAGCGGGGCTTGGCAGCGGTCCCATGAGTCGAGCTCCCGGTTTGGATACATGGGCACATCCGCCCCGGGATAAGCAGGTTTAAATTTCTCCTAAGAGATTTTTAAGCTGCTAGTGCGTAGTTTTCGTCATTGGCAACTATAAAAGTTACAGTAATTGTTTTACGAGAGTTACTACCCTCTCGGCATGCACCTAAGGTTTTGTAACCGGCGTCGAATCCATATCGCCCCCGAAACCCTGAGTGGGCCGCTATTGTACGCTTTTATGGTGATTTGCCAAGCAAGCCGGTCAATCTGCGTCTCACCAGATAAGTGATGATATACTTGACGGTTAGATTATTCTTGTTCTGGTTCCCGATGAGGGAGGATATGGAATGAAACAGATACTTGGCTTGATCCTGTGTGCGTTTCTGGTTGTCGGCTGCGGCGGTAGCCAGGAGAAAGCGACTGTTCAGCAACCCAAGAAAGCGGAAGCACCAGTACCAGAGAAGGCGAATAATCCTTTAGCGAGCCAGCAGCAGCTGATCAAAGATGCGAAGGGGCTTCAAGGTATTCTGGACAAGGATGCTGAGAGGAAAAAGAAAGCCGTACAGGATAGTAACTAGGGAGACTCATACTCTATCGGGTCATTTTACTCAGTGATTTAATTTCATGACTCTGGCTTTGTCGCGATTCCAGTCGCGTTCTTTGATTGTGGCCCGTTTGTCGTGCATTTT
>Ga0066854_10000527_pt1 | contig 13601 bp, 13 predicted proteins | sample ETNtaG_8_FD_65494 | JGI IMG/M metagenome (GOLD analysis project Ga0066854, IMG submission 65494) | Marine microbial and viral communities from oxygen minimum zone, Eastern Pacific Ocean - ETNP201406SV75 | ecosystem: Environmental > Aquatic > Marine > Oceanic | place: Pacific Ocean: Eastern...
TATATGTCAAAATCAAAGTTTGTAATTGATAAATTAGCAAAATTATTTGAACAAGGACTTGTTTCTTATAAAGATTTGAGCAATGAAATTATAAATATTTTAAGATCAAAAAGAGATGAAATAATTTTTAGAATGCAATTAACTAGTAAAGAAGAAACAGATATCCTTAATAAAAGAATAGAAATTCTAGAAAAAAAAATTGATAAACTTGAAAAAAAAAATAACTTAAAAAAATCTAAACGGGTAAAGAAATCTTAATTTTTAATCCTCCTAATTCTGATTTTCCCAACTCAATAATGCCTCCGTGAGATCTAATTATATCAGATGCAATAGACAAGCCTAGGCCAACACTTGATTTTGATTCACTTCTACCTCTGTCAATTTTATAAAATGGTTTTATAACATTTTCATATTCGGAAATTGGGATTCCAGGCCCATCATCATCAATTAGGATAATTATATTTTTGATAAGTTTTTCTTGTTTTATTTTTACTTTTTTGGAATATTTCAGTGCATTATCTATCAGGTTGTTCAAACATCTTTGAATAAGATTTTTTCTCCCGTTGAATATAGTTTTTTCTGATTGATCCAATGAAATATTGATATTTTCATATTTTCTCACAGTTGATTTAATTAACTCGGATATATCAAACGTTTCAGTTTTATCTGTAAAGGTTGAACTAGAAAATTGAAGATATTCATTAAGCATTTTTTCCATTTCATCCACATCTCCAGATAATCTTTTAGAAATTTCTTTATCTTTAATTAAAGCTAATTGCAGTTTAATTCTTGTCAAAGGTGTTCTAAGGTCATGACTAATACCTGAGAGCATTTCTGATCTTTGATTTAAGTGTCTTGAGATTCTTTTTCTCATACGATCAAATTCATATCCTGCTTTTCTTATTTCTAAAGCTCCGGAGGGTCTGAATTCTTTTATCTCTTCACCTCTGCCAAATTTTTCTGATGCTTCAGCTAATTTAATAATTGGTCTTGTTTGATTTTTTAAAAAAATCATTGCTATTAATATTAATAAAAAAGCAGGCAATGTTATCCATAAAGTAAATATTCTAATAGAAGAAACTTGAATTCTTTCTTTAGGAAAAAAAATTTGCAAAACTCCATCTCTAAATTTTATCCTTAAATCAACAACTTCTTTATATGCCATTGTATTAAACCAATAATCGTTAAATTTTGGTTTCAACTCTCTTCTTAATGTTCTGTCCATTGGACTAAACCATCTATCAACCTTTATATCAGGAAGTTTTTCATTTTCTAAAAATCTAACAGAAAAATTAAAGTTTTGATTATATAAATCAGTAACTATTTTTTTATTATATTCACTTTCATTATTATAGATATCAATAATAGTAACTATTTCACTTACCAATGCTCTAGTCATACCTTTACTCGTTTTTATCCATAGACTATCAAAAAAAACTGCTGAAATAGTAATCTGTAAAATAATTATAGGTATGGCTACTATTAACAATCCTCTATAAAATAATTGTTTTGGTAATAAGTTTTTTAGATATCTACTCAATCCATAAAACATAACCTTCACCTCTTATTGTTTGTAAATATTTTGGATTTTTTGGATCTGATTCAATTTTTTTTCTTAATCTAGTTATTATTACATCAATAGATCTTTCTTTGTTTAAATTTATAATTTTTCCAATTTCATCTCTTGAAAAAGTTTTTCCAGGTGAGCCAATCATTTCTTCAAGAATTATTTTTTCTGTATTGTTTATTTTGTATTCTTTACTGTTTTTAACAATTAAATGCTTATTTAAATCAATTGTTATACTTCCAAAGTCAATTACTCTTTTTTGATTCTTAGCTTTAGTTTTATTAAGAATATTTTTAATTCTTAAAACTAACTCCTTTGGTTCAAAAGGTTTTGGCAAATAATCATCGGCACCCATTTCTAATCCTTCAACTCTCTCCGATGCTTTGCCTTTAGCAGTTAAAAGAATTATGGGTGTATTCAACATATTTTTATTTTCTTGAGTAAATTCTATTCCACTTTTTCCAGGCATCATAATATCTAGAACAATTAAATCAAATTTTACTATTTTAATTTTATTGCTTGCATCTTCAGCGCTATCTGCAGTAGTCACTAAATAATTATTTTCATTTAAGTATTGTTTGACTAAATCTCTAATTCCATCGTCATCATCTACTACCAAAATATGTGTATCAAATTTATTCATTAATTATTTTTTTTAATACATTATTGAAATATAAAACTTCTTTTGAATTAGAGTTTAAAAGAGCTTTATAAATTCTCTTTTTTTGAATAGAAAATATTTCTTCAAAGAGTTTTAGACCTTTATCACTTAAATATACATGTTTTAATCTTGTGTCTTTTTTATTTTTTTCAAATTTAATTGCATCTAATTTAATTAAATCTTTTAAAATTCTATTTAAACTTTGTTTAGTTACTTTAAGTTTTTTCAGAATTTCAGAAATAGTAATTCCCTCATATAAAGACAACAAAAGGATAGCTTTGTGATGAGCTATTCCAATCGAATATTTATCAAGTATTTTTTTTGCATCAGAAAAGGTTTCACGGTAACTCACGAATATCTTTTCAACAAATTCTTTTAGGTGATCATCTTTTAAATATAGAAGTTCTTTCATAAATGGTAAGTTATATTGACATATTCTATATACAAAGATATTTTTTCAAATAAATAAATCTAAATGATACCTTACGATAAAAGATCCGGAAAAATATGGTACAACAATGAACTTGTTGATTGGCAAGACGTAAAACTTCATGTTTTGAGCCATGGTCTTCATTATGGCAGTTTTGTATTTGAAGGATTGAGAGTTTACAATGGAGAAATTTTTAAATTAGAGGAACATACCGATAGATTTTTTTATTCTGCAAAAAGAATGGATATAAAAATTCCATATTCAAAGGATGAAATAAATTTAGCTATCAAAAAAATTGTTTCAATACAGAATGTTCAAAATGGGTACATCAGGCCATTTGCTTGGAGAGGAAGTGAGATGATGGCAGTTTCTGCTCAAAATACAAAAATACATGTAGCAATAGCAACATGGGAGTGGGGAACTTATTTTGATCCTAAGTTAAAATTAGAAGGAATAAAATTAAATATATCCAAATGGAAAAGGCCTTCTCCAGAATCAATTCCATGGGATACCAAGGCATCAGGTCTTTATATGATTTGTACTTTATCCAAACATGAAGCTGAAAAACAAGGCTACACAGACTCTTTAATGTTAGACCACGAAGGAAATATAGCAGAAACTACTGGCGCAAACATTTTTTTTAAAGATAAAAATGGTGATTTGCATACACCGATTCCAGATTCTTTTTTAGATGGCATAACTAGAAGAACTGTTATTGAAATTGCAAAATCTAAAAATATTAATGTAAATGAAAGAAAGATTAGTTCCAATGAACTTTCTAATTTTGTTGGATGTTTTTTGACAGGAACCGCAGCAGAAATAACCCCTGTTTCTAAAATTTATAATCAGGAATACAAAGTCTGCAATGTTATTTTAGATTTGTCAGAGAGCTATGATAAATTAGTTCGTAAAAAAAGAGCTACTTAATTTTTTGATCCTCAGAAATAGCATGATCAATTCCTTTTCTTAAATATTCATAGCCAGTATAAAGAGTTAAAAATGCAGAAAACCAAAGCAGTACTATTCCAATTGTTTGAGCATTGTAATCCTGAAAATTTATAATTTTATTTCCAGTTTCTCCGGTAAGCAATGTTGCAATAGCGAACATCTGCAAAAATGTTTTCATTTTTGCTAAATTTGAAACTGGAAGTCTAATTCGTCCCATTGCCAAAAACTCTCTTAAACCAGAAATTAATATTTCTCTTGTTAATATAATTATTGCTGCAATTACCTCATAGTTTTTAATAGTTCCATTCATTACCAACAATATTAGAGCAGTTGCAACAATAATTTTATCAGCAATTGGGTCTAGCAACTCACCCAATTTAGATTCTTCTTTGTAGATTCTGGCTAATAAACCATCTAAAAAATCGGTAAATGAGGCAATTAAAAATAAAGTAAATGGAATAATGTCTCCATAAAATCCTGGCAAATAAAAAGTAATTACAAATATTGGAACAATTATTATCCGACCTATTGTTAAGTAATTTGGCATTTTAAATTTCATTCGTGAAAGAAGTTATATATTTTTTTTGCAACTTTTTCCTCCACTCCTTCAACAGATTTGATCTCTTCTAAACTAGCTGATTCGACAGCTCTTGCAGAACCAAAATGATTGAGTAACGACCTTTTTCTAACTGTTCCAATGCCATCGATTTGATCAAGAAGAGATTTACTAATTCCTTTACTTCTTTTTAATCTATGAGAGCTTACAGCGAATCTATGAGCTTCATCTCTTAATCTTTGTAAAAAGAAAAGAGTTGGATCATTTTTTTCAAATTTATATTCCCTACTATTATAAAAAAAGGTCTCATTTCCACTATTTCTTAGTCTTCCTTTTGCAATTGCTATTATTGGAATATCATGTTGCCCAAGATCATTTAGCAATTCTCTAGCCACAGAATATTGTCCTTTGCCACCATCAATAAGAATTAAGTCAGGAAAAGTTAGGTAATTTCCTTTTTCTTGTATTGCCCTCTTAAACCTTCGATTTAAAACTTCTTTAATCATTCCATAGTCATCTTGCATATTCTTTTCAATTTTGATGTTAAATTTTCTATATCTTTTTTTAATGAATCCCTCTTCATCAAAAGTAACCATAGCTCCAACACTATTTGTTCCTTGGATATGACTGTTATCATAAACTTCTATTAAGCTAATATTATTTTTTAAATTAAATTTTTTGGATATTCCCTCAAATAAATTTTTATTGTTATTTGTTTCGTATAATTTTCTGTTTAAAGACTCTTTTGCATTTTTTTCTGCTAAAGAAACAACTTTTGCTTTTGCTCCTTTTTTTGCAATTTTGATTAAAATACCTTTATTTTCTTTTGTACTCAAAGTTTGTTCAATCAATTTTTTGTCTTTAACATCAAGATTTAAGATTATTAATTTAGGAACGTTTTTATTTTCATAGAATTGCATTAAAAAAGAAGACATAACTTCAGAAATATCTTGATCAGGATCATGTTTTGGAAAATATGATTGATTTCCCCAGTTTTGTTTTGATCTATAAAAAAATACCTGAATGCAAGTTATTCCAGATTCTTTATATGCAGCAATCACATCTGCTTCTGTAAGATTGGCTTCATTAATTCTTTGAGAGGATTGAATTATGTTTAAGAATTTAATCCTATCTCTAAAAATTGATGCCTTTTCAAAATCTAATTTTTCACTTGCCACTTCCATTTGTTTAGATAAATTTTTTTGTATTTCTGTTGATTTTCCGGAAATAAATTTAATAGCATCATCAACTGAATTTCTATATTCTTTTATTTCAACGTATCCCACACAAGGAGCTGAACATCTTTTAATTTGATATAATATACAAGGTCTTTGTCTATTTTTAAAAGTAGTTTCATCACAAACTCTTAATTGAAAAACTTTTTGAAGCATTTTTATTGTCCAATTTGCAGATCCAACTGATGCAAATGGACCAAAATAAAATCCTTCTTTATTCTTTTTGCCTCTATGTTTTGTTATTTGGGTCCATTGATCTTTATTTCCTATAAAAATAAATGGAAAAGATTTATCATCTTTAAGTAAAATATTAAATTTTGGTTTAAATTTTTTTATTAAATTGGCCTCTAAAAGAAGAGCCTCACTTTCATTTGTGGTAGTTGTAATTTCAATTTTATGAGTTTGAGATAACATTCTTTCAGTTCTAATTATGTGATTTTTTTCCGAGATATAATTTTTTAGCCTATTTGGCAAGTTTTTTGCTTTACCTACGTATAAAATGTTGCCTTTGTGATTTAACATTCTATAAACGCCAGGGCTTTTAGGAATTAACGGAAGCTCTTTTTTGATTACTTCTTTTCCCTGATCAGAGCTTTTCATGACTTCTTTTTTTAGAAATTTGAATTCCAACAGACGAACATTGTTTTAAAATTTCTAATTTTTCTATTTGAAGAACTATTTTATCAATCCTTTTATCTTTGAACAGCTCATCAAATACATCTTCTGCTAAAGTTTCTAGAAAATTATAATGTTTATTTTTAACTAATTTTTCGACCAATTTTACAATTTTTCCATAATTTACAATTGATTTAAAATCTTTATCATCAGTAGGTTTTTTATTTTTGTAGTTAGCTTCCAGATTAAATTTTACTTTTTGTTTTTTTTTCTTCTCAAAATCATAGTAGCCAAGCTGTAAATCTAGAATTAAATCTTTGACTAGAATTTTTTTTTCGTAATTAAATAATTTATTATTTTTATTTATTTTAATAATTTTAAAATTATTTTTTTTCATTCTTTCAAACCTATTATATCAGGTGTCTGCCAATTTAGATTTTGACCACTATCAACGGCAACAATTTGCCCTGTAATTGATCTATTTTTTATAAAAAAATCAATACTTGAACATATTTGTTTCAGATCAACTTGTCTTCCCAAAAGAGTTGATCGGTACTGTCTTTTAAAATGTTTATTACTCTGTCTCTTATTTTTTAAAGTAGGTCCAGGTGCTATTCCATTTACTCTAATTTTTGGAGCCAAAGTCATAGCACTAGTTTTCGTAAGTGTAAATAATCCAGTTTTACTTAATGTATAAGAAAAGAAAAAAGGCGTAAGCTTAAATACTCTTTGATCAATTATATTTATAATATTAGGGTTTTTGCTTTTGCCAATATTTTTTGAAAATTCTTTTGAAAGATAAGCTGGGGCCTTTAAATTTGTATTTAAATGCATATCCCAGCTTTTATTTGAAAAGTTTAAAAGATTATCATTTTCAAATAATGAGGCATTATTTATTAGACAATCAAAATATTTTAATTTTTTTTTAGAGAACTGAATTATTTTTTTTAGATCTTTTTTTTTACTTAAGTCTCCTTTAATTAAATGAATTTTTGTTCCATTTTCAGATAATTTTTTTTTTAACTTTTCAGCATCATTTTTAGATTTGTTGTAATGAATAACAATCTCAACACTTGGACCTGATAGATTTTTTGCTATTGCCGCACCTATTCTAGCACCACCACCTGTAATAATTATTTTATTTGCTTCCATTTCTTTTTACCTTTTTGTGCTCTTGTTCCAGGCATACCCATTGTGGATCTTCCTTTAGGGTAAATCTTATTATTTATACTATACTGTTTAACTTTAGGATTTAGTGTAATCTCTAATTCAGTACTTTCAAGTTTTCTAATTTCATCTCTAATTTTAGCTGCTTTTTCAAATTCAAGATTTGATGCCGCTTCTTTCATTTTTTTATTTAATGCTTTAAGATGTTTTTTTAAATTACCTCCAATATTTTTCCCAGTTCCAACTTTTACATAATCTTTTTCATAAACACTTTCTAATATGTCGCTTATGTCTTTTTTAATTGTTTTTGCATCAATATTATTTTCTTTATTGTATTTTAATTGGATAAATCTTCTTCTATTTGTTTCTTCAATAGCCTTTTTAATACTTTTTGTTGCATTGTCTGCGTATAAAACTACTTTACTATCCAAGTTTCTTGCTGCTCTACCAATTGTTTGAATTAGCGATGTTTCAGATCTTAAAAATCCTTCTTTGTCAGCATCTAAAATTCCAACTAATGCACACTCGGGTATGTCTAGACCTTCTCTTAAAAGGTTTATTCCAACAAGAACATCAAACACTCCAAGTCTTAGATCTCTTATAATTTCAATTCTTTCAAGAGTGTCTATGTCAGAGTGTAAATATCTAACTTTAATCCCATTTTCGTGTAGATATTCTGTTAAGTCCTCAGCCATTTTCTTTGTTAAGGTTGTAACTAAAACTCTATAATTTTTTTCAACGGTTTTTTTGCACTCGTACATTAAATCATCAACCTGATTTTTTGCAGGCCTAATCTTAACTATTGGATCAATTAATCCAGTAGGTCTAATTACCTGATCAATAAATTTTCCTTTGACTTGTTCTAGTTCCCAAGGACCTGGGGTTGCAGAAACAAATATTGTTTGGGTTCTCATCATTTCCCATTCTTCAAATTTGAGAGGTCGATTATCCATACAAGATGGCAGTCTAAATCCATACTCTGCAAGGGTACTTTTTCTTGATCTGTCTCCTTTATACATCCCATTTAACTGAGGTACGGTAACGTGGGATTCGTCAACGAATATTAATGTATTATCTGGAAAATATTCAAATAGTGTCGGAGGAGGCTCGCCTTGCTTTCTACCTGATAAAAATCTTGAGTAATTTTCAATTCCAGCACACGCCCCTGTGGCCTTAATCATTTCTAAATCAAATTTGGTTCTTTCTTCAAGTCGCTGCGCTTCAAGCAATTTATTTTGTTCTTTATGTTTTTTAATGGTTATTTCTAATTCTTTTCTAATATTAATTATTGCCTGCTCAATTGTTGGTTTAGGAGTGATATAATGACTATTGGCATATACTTTGACTAAATTTAAATTTCTTACCAAATCTCCAGTTAACGGATCAAACTCTTCTATTTTTTCAAGTTTATTGTCAAACAAACTCAATCTCCATGCACGATCTTCCAAGTGAGATGGGAATATTTCCAAATATTCTCCTCTTGCTCTAAAAGTTCCTCTATAAAAGTTTTGTTCGTTTCTTTTATATTGTAAACCAACTAAAGATTTTATGATTTGCTCTCTATTATATTCATTGTTTTTTTGGAGAGTTATAGTCATCTTGCTATATGCCTCAACTGATCCTAAGCCATAAATACACGAAACACTCGCTACTATTAAAACATCGTCTCTTTCTAGCAATGATCGAGTTGCCGAATGTCTCATACGATCTATTTGTTCATTAATAGAAGCTTCTTTTTCAATATAGGTATCTGATTTTGGAACGTAGGCTTCCGGAGTATAGTAATCATAATAAGAAACAAAATATTCAACAGCATTGTCTGGAAAAAAAGTTTTCATTTCTCCATAAAGTTGAGCTGCTAAAGTTTTGTTAGGAGCCAAAATTAAAGCCGGTCTATTAGTTTGTTCTATGACCTTTGCCATTGTGAATGTTTTTCCAGATCCCGTAACTCCTAGTAGAACTTGATTAAAGTCACCCTTGTTTGCACTATTAACTAATTTTTTTATTGCTTCAGGTTGATCCCCAGCAGGTTTAAAATCAGATACAATTTTAAATTTTTTACCACCTTCAAGTTTTCCATTTATTTGTGGATTTTTACTTTGAATATCTGTAATTAAATCTTGATAAGTATTTTGCATATAATAAACAAAGTATTAGAATAATAACATTTTTCAATGAGCATTATATCTGACAGTCTTAAACGGATAAAACCTTCTCCAACTATTGCTGTAACTCAAAAAGCAAGAGAATTAAAAGCATCTGGTAAAGATGTTATTGGATTAGGAGCGGGTGAACCTGATTTTGATACACCAGATAATATTAAAGAAGTAGCTATCAAAGCCATAAAAGATGGGGACACTAAATATACAGCAGTAGATGGAACGCCAGCTTTAAAACAAGCAATAGTTCAAAAATTTAAAAGGGAAAATAACCTTAATTACACAACTGAACAAGTAACAATAGGGGCAGGCGGAAAACATGTAATTTATAATGCTATGATGGCGACTTTAAATGAGGGAGACGAAGTAATTATCCCCGCACCTTATTGGGTATCTTATCCTGATATTGTTCTTTTGACTGGTGCCAAACCTGTAATTATAGAATGTTCCGAAAAACAAGAATTTAAGTTAAAAGCCACAGATCTTGAGAGTAAAATTACTAATAAAACTAAGTGGGTTATAATAAATTCTCCATCTAATCCAACAGGAGCTTGTTATTCAGAAAATGAAATAAAAGAGCTAGCTGAAGTTTTAAAAAAACATTTGCATGTTCACATCTTGAGCGATGATATTTATGAGCATATTTCATATGGAGGATATAAATTTTTTACAATTGCGCAGATACCAGAATTAAAAAATAGAGTTTTAACAATGAATGGCGTGAGCAAATCATATGCAATGACAGGTTGGAGAATTGGTTATGCTGCAGGACCAAAAGAAATAATTAAAGGAATTGCAAAAATTCAATCTCAATCTACAACTAATCCGTCTTCAATTAGTCAAGCAGCAGCCGTAGAAGCTTTAAATGGAACTCAAGATTTTATATCTCAAAGATCAAAAGCATTTAAAGAAAGAAGAGATTTTGTAGTTGATGAATTAAACAAAATTAATGGAATAAATTGTTTAAAACCAGAAGGTGCATTTTATGTTTTTCCAAGCTGCAAAGAATTATTAGGAAAAAAAGATAACAAAGGAAATGTTCTTAAGACTGATGTTGATTTTGTTCAATCATTGCTTGAGAATGCTGGAGTAGCTGTAGTTCAAGGTTCTGCATTTGGATTAAATGGATTCTTTAGAATATCTTATGCAACTTCCTTGGAAAATCTAAAAAAAGCTTTAAACAAAGTTTCAGATTTTTGTAAAAGTCTTAAATAATTTAGTGTGATAAAAACTTTTCAGCCTCTATAGCAGCCATACAACCCATTCCTGCCGCAGTTACTGCTTGTCTAAAAACTTTATCCTTTACATCTCCTGCAGCAAATACTCCAGGTATGTTTGTTTCAGTAGAATCTGGTTTTGTAATTAAATATCCCTCTTTGTCCATTTCCAATTGGCTTTTAAACATTGATGTTGCCGGATCATGACCAATTGCTATAAAAAGGCCATCAATTTTTAGTTCCTCTATCTTATTTGATTTAACGTTTTTTATTTTAATTCCTTTTACATTTCTAGGTTCTTGATCTCCAATAACTTCTTCAACAACTGTATCCCAAATTATTTCAATTTTTTTATTTTTCATTAATTTTTTTTGTAATAATTTTTCAGCTCTTAACGAATCTCTTCTGTGAATTAATTTTACTTTTGATGCAAACTTTGTAAGAAACATTGCTTCTTCAACAGCAGCGTTACCTCCGCCAACAACTGCGACAGTTTTATCTTTAAAAAAAAAACCATCACATGTGGCGCAAGCAGAAACCCCAAAACCTCTAAATTCTTCTTCAGATTTTAAATTAAGCCAACGAGCTTGAGCACCTGTAGAAATAATAATTGTATCTGCCGTATATTTTTTGCCACTATCTCCTACTGCCTCAAAAGGAGAAGATTTAAGATTTACAGAAGATATATGATCTTCAATCAATTCAGTTCCAACTGCTTTAGCTTGTTCTTTCATTTGTTCCATTAACCATGGACCTTGAATAGCTTCTGCAAAACCAGGATAGTTTTCAACATCCGTTGTTGTTGTAAGCTGTCCACCGGGTTCAATTCCATAAACCAAAATTGGTTTTAGCATTGCTCTTGCAGCATAGACAGCTGCAGTGTATCCAGCTGGACCAGATCCAATTATTAACACTTTTGTGTGTTTAGTTGGATTTTGATTCATATCAAAGCTATATAGTAATTCATGAATAAATTGAAAGGGCTAATATTAACAGAAGGAATGCATGGAATGATTAGCCAATCCTTCGGCTTGGCTAAAGCTTTAGATTTAGATTTTTTTCATGAAAAGATTGAATTAAACAATTTTTGGAGCTTTGTTCCTCCAAAATTTACCCCCATAAAAAAATTTGTATTTAAAAATGAAATTAAAGAAGATTTTGATATAATTATTTCTTGCGGGAGAAAAAGTGTAATTCCTTCTATTTATTTAAAAAAGAATTCAAAAAAAAAAGTATTTAACATCCATATACAAAATCCAAAAGTTAAATTGGGTAATTTTGATATTATTATTGCGCCTCAGCATGATAATTTAATTGGAGATAATGTAATTGAATCAAAGGGAGCTATTCATTATTTAACTTTAGACGAGATAGAAGAAAATGGTCATTATTTATCAAATAGGACTGATGCTCAAAAAGAAATTGCTACTTTAATTTTAGGTGGACCAAATAAATATTATAAATATTCGAAAAAAAATATTGAAAATATCTTTTCATTAATTGATCAAAACTTTATTTCAAAAAATTTTCAACTTATAGTAATTCCATCAATAAGAACTCCAAAAAATATTATTCAACTAGCAAAGAATTCTTTCAAAAAAAATCATTTGGTTATTGAACATGTTGACAAGAAAGCTTATTTATCCGGGTTAAATTTGGCTAAATATATAATAGTTACTTGCGATTCAAGTTCGATGATTTCAGAGGCAGCTTTAACAGGAAAACCAATTTATGTTGCTCAAATCCCTTCATCAATAAATGATTATAGGTTTCAAAGATTCAGAAATTTATTTAAAGAACTAAATATTATTAGAGATTTAGGTAGTAATATAGAAAATTGGAACTATAAACCGCTAGATGAATCCAATAGAACTGCTTCAGAAATCAAAAAAAAATTATTTTAAATGTCATTTTTAAATTCTGTATTAAATAATTCTAAAAAATTTGACAAACCGTTTATTCATTGGGAATTAAATAAACCTCTTACAGAAGGTGTGATAGAAGAAATAGCAAATGCAGATATTACAAATCCAACAAAATATCAAATTACTTATGACGGCACTAGAGCAATTGATGGGGGTGAAGGAAAATTTAGAGAAGGAATTTCTTCTGGAGGCAAAGCATTAAAATTTAGATGTTTTATTAATAAAGAAAATGCAAAGAATTTTCCTTATCTGGCAAAATTAATTGAAGAGCTACAAGCAAAAGAAACTCATCAACAAATTTCAAAATTGATCGGCAAAAATTTGTCAAACTCATTTGTAAGAGTTGAGACAATTTGTGATAGAAAAGGTTTCTGGTTAAAACCTCACTGTGATATTAAAGAAAAATTATTATCGTGCTTGCTTTTTGTAAATAAATTAAATGAAAATGAAAATTTAGGAACTGATTTTTATGATGAAAATTTAAATAAAATTAAAACAATTTCTTACAGACATAACTATGGGTACTTTTTTTCCAGCGGACCAAATACATGGCACGGCATGGAAAAAAAAGAAATTGTTAAAGAAAGAAGAAGTCTATTAGTAAATTATGTTACTTTTAAAACTGATTGGCCAGTTGATTAATGAAAGATATTTTGGATTGCTTTAACGTTCATTTTTTTTGATTTAAGAGATTTAATACCTTCTAAACAAGCATAAGCAGTAGACATATTTGTACAATATGGAACTTTATTAATTAATGTTGCTCTTCTTAAGGAAGTTGAATCTTGAACACGATAAGCGCGCTTTCCACCGCCAGTATTGATTACTAAGGTAATTTTTTTTGCATTTAATATATCAACAATATGAGGAGAGCCTCCACTTACTTTATTTACTTTTTTACATTTGATGCCATTTTTTTTTATTACATTTGCAGTACCTTCGGTCCCACACAATGTAAAATTTAATTCAACCAATTTTTTTGCTAAATTTATACCTTCATTTTTATGTTTATCTTTTAAAGAAATAAATGCTAACCCTCTTGTTGGCAATGAATTTCCAGCAGCAATTTGGCTTTTAGCATATGCAAGACCAAAATCTTTATCTATTCCCATTACCTCTCC
>Ga0066854_10000535_pt1 | contig 13514 bp, 9 predicted proteins | sample ETNtaG_8_FD_65494 | JGI IMG/M metagenome (GOLD analysis project Ga0066854, IMG submission 65494) | Marine microbial and viral communities from oxygen minimum zone, Eastern Pacific Ocean - ETNP201406SV75 | ecosystem: Environmental > Aquatic > Marine > Oceanic | place: Pacific Ocean: Eastern...
TAATCCGTGGTGGTCGTGTTAAAGATTTACCAGGTGTGCGTTATCACACCGTTCGTGGCGCACTAGATTGTTCTGGTGTAAGCGACAGAAGACAGGGCCGTTCTAAGTACGGTGCTAAACGACCTAAGTCTTAACCGTTTCTTTTTCTCTAGTAGAGATGAAACACGTTAAGTAAGGCCAAATTAAAATTTTTTTAAATTATATATTTTGGGTAAAACCTGAATAACACGGAGAATTAAGATGCCAAGAAGACGCGTCGTAGGGCAACGTAAAATATTGCCAGATCCTAAGTTCCATAACGAACTTTTAGCAAAATTCATCAACATCCTTATGGTTGATGGTAAGAAATCTACTGCCGAAAAAATTGTTTACGGTGCACTAGATATTTTAACTGAAAAAAACTCTGAAAAAACTCACTTAGAGTTATTTGAAGAAGCACTTGATAATATCCGCCCACAAGTAGAGGTTAAGTCTCGTCGTGTTGGTGGTTCTACTTACCAAGTACCAGTTGAAGTACGTCCAGTACGTCGTAATGCACTAGCCATGCGTTGGTTAGTTGAAGCAGCTCGTAAACGTGGTGAAAAATCAATGGCTCAGCGCCTAGCTAACGAAATGTTAGATGCGTCTGACAGCAAAGGCTCAGCGGTTAAGAAACGTGAAGACGTTCATCGTATGGCTGAAGCTAACAAAGCGTTTGCTCATTACCGCTGGTAATCTAGTTGTATTGATTAAACGTATTGCCTGCTTTAGGGCATATGTCCTAAAGCAAGCATATGGCTAGCAAGAGTTTCTTTTGCTAGCCATACTTGTTTTAAAGGACTCAGTTTTAAGCTAGTTTTATTACCTAAATGTTTTCGTCAAGTATTTAGGCAATAAAACTATTGATTAGTTACAGATATTAAAGAGGATACTAAATTGGCCCGTACTACTCCTATTGAGCGCTACCGTAATATTGGTATTTGCGCGCACGTAGATGCAGGTAAGACTACTACAACAGAGCGTGTATTGTTCTACACTGGTCTTTCTCACAAAATTGGTGAAGTACATGACGGCGCAGCTACCATGGACTGGATGGAGCAAGAGCAAGAACGTGGCATTACCATTACCTCGGCGGCAACCACCTGTTTTTGGAAGGGAATGCAGGGACAGTTTGACTCCCACCGCATTAATATTATTGACACTCCAGGTCACGTTGATTTTACCATTGAAGTAGAACGCTCTTTACGTGTACTTGATGGCGCGGTATTAGTGTTATGTGCTTCTTCAGGCGTTCAACCACAAACGGAAACTGTTTGGCGTCAAATGGAAAAATACCAAGTACCTCGAATGGTGTTTGTCAATAAAATGGACAGAACGGGTGCTAGCTTCCTGTCGGTCGTTGAGCAAATGAAAGATAGGCTTGGCGCCAATGCGGTACCTATGCATTTAGCTATTGGCGCTGAAGATGAATTCACAGGTGTTGTTGATTTAGTCAAAATGAAAGCCATCAACTGGTGTGAAGAAGATCAAGGTATGACTTTCACTTATGAAGATATTCCTGCTGATATGCAAGAATTGGCTGAAGAGTGGCATGATAACTTGATCTCAGAAGCCGCAGAAGCTAATGATGATTTAATGGAAAAATACCTTGAAGAAGGTGAATTAACAGAAGAAGAAATTAAAGCCGGCCTACGTGCTCGTACCTTAGCGAACGAAATTATTTTATGTAGCTGTGGTAGTGCCTTTAAAAATAAAGGGGTTCAGGCTGTACTTGATGCAGTAATTGAATATTTACCCTCTCCAACTGAAGTGGCTGCAATCACAGGGATCAATGATGACAAAGAGGAAACAGAGGGTACTCGCCCAGCAGATGATAACGAACCTTTTGCTGCTTTAGCCTTTAAAATTGCTACAGACCCCTTTGTTGGTACCTTAACGTTCTTCCGCGTTTATTCAGGTGTAGTTAAAACTGGCGATACTGTTTATAACCCTGTTAAAGGCAAAAAAGAGCGCTTTGGTCGTATCGTACAAATGCATGCTAACGACAGACAAGAAATCAAAGAAGTGTGTGCCGGTGATATTGCCGCTGCAATAGGCTTAAAAGAAGTAACTACTGGCGATACGCTTTGTGATAGTAATAAAGTTATAACATTAGAGCGTATGGAATTTCCTGAGCCAGTTATTTCTGTTGCCGTTGAGCCAAGAACCATTGCCGCTCAAGAAAAAATGGGTATAGCCTTAGGTAAGTTAGCTGCTGAAGACCCTTCGTTTAGAGTAGCAACCGATGATGAAACCGGACAAACGATTATTTCAGGTATGGGTGAATTGCACTTAGATATATTAGTGGAGCGCATGAAGCGTGAATTTGGTGTTGAGTGCAATGTGGGTAACCCACAAGTTTCATACCGGGAGACCGTCCGTAAAACGGTTGAAGCCGAAGGTAAATTTGTTCGTCAATCTGGCGGTAAAGGTCAGTATGGGCACGTTTGCTTAAAAATGGAGCCACTTGAAGAAGGCTCTGGTTTTGAATTTGTCAATGAAGTCGTTGGCGGTGCCGTACCAAAAGAGTATATACCAGCAGTTGAAAAAGGCTGTAAAGAACAAATGGATAGCGGTGTATTAGCTGGTTTTCCATTACTTGATATTAAGGTAACCTTATTCGATGGCTCTTTTCATGATGTAGACTCGAATGAAATGGCATTTAAAGTCGCGGCATCGATAGGTTTTAAAAATGCTGCACTTGAAGCTGATCCTGTTATATTAGAGCCAATGATGAAAGTAGAAGTGACTACCCCAGAAGAAAATATGGGCGATGTAGTGGGCGATTTAAATCGCCGCCGCGGTATGATAGACGGCATGGATGAAGGTCCAGCCGGGTTAAAGATTGTAAATGCATTAGTGCCTCTAGCCGAAATGTTTGGCTATGCAACGGACCTGCGTAGTGCTACCCAAGGTCGCGCATCTTACTCTATGGAGTTTCAGCAGTATAATGAAGCGCCGAAATTGGTAGCAGAAAAAATTATGGAAACGCGGTAAGCTTTCCATTTAAATAGTTATAATTTAACTCAATAGCTAGCTCATTTTGACTGGCTTACTTTTATTTAACAATAAGCTTTTTAACATTTAATTTTAAGGTAATTTAAAATGGCTAAAGAAAAATTTGAACGTACGAAACCACATGTAAACGTTGGTACAATCGGCCACGTTGACCACGGTAAAACAACTTTAACAGCCGCTATCTCTGCGGTATTAACAAAGACTCATGGTGGTGAAGTAAAAGACTTCTCACAAATCGATAACGCCCCAGAAGAGCGTGATCGTGGTATTACAATCAATACATCACACATTGAGTATGACACAGCGTCTCGTCACTACGCACACGTAGACTGTCCTGGTCACGCCGATTACATCAAGAATATGATCACAGGTGCTGCTCAAATGGATGGCGCTATCTTAGTTGTTGCTGCGACAGATGGTCCAATGCCACAAACACGTGAACACATCTTATTATCACGTCAGGTAGGTGTACCTTTCATCATCGTATTCATGAACAAATGTGACATGGTTGACGATGAAGAATTATTAGAATTAGTAGAAATGGAAGTTCGTGAACTTCTTAGTGAATATGAATTCCCAGGTGACGATTTACCAATCATCCAAGGTTCAGCTTTAGGCGCCCTTAACGGTGAAGCACAATGGGAAGAGAAAGTTATTGAGTTAGCAGACGCATTAGACTCATACATTCCAGAGCCAGAGCGTGCAATTGATGGTGCATTCATCATGCCAATTGAAGACGTTTTCTCAATCTCAGGTCGTGGTACAGTTGTAACCGGTCGTGTTGAGCGTGGTATCATCAAAGTAGGTGAAGAAGTAGAAGTAGTTGGTATCCGTGATACACAAAAATCTACTTGTACAGGTGTAGAAATGTTCCGTAAGCTTCTTGACGAAGGTCGTGCTGGTGAGAACTGTGGTGTTCTTTTACGTGGTCTTAAGCGTGAAGATGTTGAGCGTGGTCAAGTACTATGTCAACCGGGTTCAATTTCTCCACACACTAAGTTTGAGTCAGAAGTTTACGTATTATCTAAAGATGAAGGTGGTCGTCATACTCCATTCTTCAAAGGATACCGTCCACAGTTTTACTTCCGTACAACAGACATCACAGGTGCTGTAGAGCTTCCTGAAGGTGTTGAAATGGTAATGCCTGGCGACAACTTGAAGTTTGTTGTTGAGCTAATCAACCCAGTAGCGATGGACGAAGGTTTACGCTTCGCGATTCGTGAAGGTGGTCGTACTGTAGGTGCAGGTGTTGTATCTAAGATTATCGACTAGTTTTTGATTAGCACTGCTAATAAAGAAAAGGGTCGCTATGGCGACCCTTTTTGTATTTATAGCCCTGACACTTCGCGGTGTATTTGTAATGCCAAAATGTACATAAAACCGTGTGCACCAGAGCTGTATTTTGTAAATTTTGGCGCGACACGTTAAAAAATAAAATCTCCGCTTTCTACATTTTCTGCATATGAAGGCTGTTTAAGCTACCACAAAACCACATCAATAATTTTTAAATTAAAGGCTACTATAAGCCTAAAGTGTATCTTTTATCTTTCCTGAGCAACCATTGAGTAATACCCGTTTCATTAATTAAGTGATCTATTTTATTTGTAGAAAAATCGAAAAATACAAGGTATTTATTTCAATCACTAGTTGTTCTCATGTGAAAAAAATAACGTATTAGTTAGTGATTATTATAGGAAGTAGAAATGTTCTTGTCATTAGTGAGATGGAGGTAAGTCGTGTTCACAACTTATCTGCTGGCTTGATAGAGTGTGGTATTTGTGTAGGTAAAAATTGTCTGTTTTTTTACACTTCTGACATTACATGCCATTGCATCCTTGACTTTGTCTGAACAATATTTATTAGGTTATTAAATGAATACCATAAAGACTTATTGTTGTTGGGTTGGTTTGATTTTTGCCTATCCTTTGTGAGCTGATACCGTAATAGATTTTAGCTAACAATGGAGCTCTGGGGGGCAGCTAATCAAACTTTAGGCGCTCCTGATATTTTGTCTTACGGTGATATAACCACCGCTTGGGCACCAAGCACAATGAATGGAACAATGGAGTATTCAACACTCGGTTTTAATACCTCAGTCTAAGCAGATGGTGTCATGATAAGAGAAACATACGGTAATGGTTTTGTTACCCAAATAGATGTTTTAGACACGGCGAATGTTGCTATATTTGCGTTAACGTTAATAGGGTTGGCGGTTAGAAGAAAGGCTAACACAGGTAGAAATCCAGCTTAGCAAAATTGTTAATTTTCGTGTTTGGGTAATTTTCCCCTTTCGGGGGCAGAGGTGCCTTACAGTTTTTATAGATAGGGCGTCATATATTTAGTCATTATGTTTTATTAGTTATCACTCGATGCCTTTTCTACTGCATATCCTTACGACCACATTGTCCACTACAACCCGTGAATATCTCCATAAAATTAATAGTGAGCTAATGACAACAAATTACTTTGAATTGTTGTCGATGAAGATCCATTTTGGCTGTGTTGTTGCAAAACGTCTCTTGGAGTTATCTATTACAAAAAATTAGACCTTGAGTTATCTGCTGCCATCAGTATAATAGCGCCTCACTTCTAGAGTCTCTCTTAATCCCCAAAAAAACTAAGATTCACTCAACAAGTGTAACTATTTAATCACAAACATTGATTAGCTAGTGTATAGGGGTGTAGTTCCAATTGGTAGAACAGCGGTCTCCAAAACCGATGGTTGGGAGTTCGAGTCTCTCCACCCCTGCCATAATATTTAAAGAGTCTACGTGAGGTAGAGCTCTTAGCAACCCCTAAGTATGAGGTTGTGTGTTTCAAAGTAGACAGATAATTACGGAATAGAAATATGAATGCGAATACTGAAGAGCAACCAAGCAGTTCTCTAGATGGCTTAAAATGGGGCGTTATCGTCTTATTATTGGCGGCAGCAATCGGCGGGAACTACTACTATGGTCAAGAATCCGTTTTATTGCGTGCTATTGGCGTTGTAGTCGTAGTAGGTATTGCGGGCTTGTTAGCTTTGCAAACACTAAAAGGTCGCACGGCGATGGCATTTGCAAAAGAGTCACGTACCGAAGTGCGTAAAGTCGTTTGGCCTACGCGTCAAGAAGCGATACAAACAACAGGTATTGTTTTGGTGGTTACTTTATTGATGTCACTACTACTGTGGGGCCTTGATTCAGTTCTATTTTGGCTGGTTGGCTTAGTTACAGGTTTGAAGGTACTATAAAATGTCTGAAGAAAATTTCTCTGAAGAAAATTCAGCACCAGCAGGTGAAGAAAAAGCAGTAAACCCAAAATTAAGATGGTATGTGGTACAAGCCTTCTCAGGTTATGAAGGGCGCGTACAAAAGACTTTAATTGAGCATATTGATATTCACGGTTTACAGGACAAGTTTGGTGAAATTTTAGTACCCACCGAAGAAGTTGTAGAAATGCGGGCAGGTCAAAAGCGTAAAAGTGCACGTAAATTCTTTCCAGGTTATGTTTTAGTGCAAATGGAAATGGATGAAGAATCATGGCACTTAGTGAAAAGTGTACCACGTGTGCTTGGTTTTATTGGTGGTACAAGTGATCGCCCAGCACCTATAACACAAAAAGAAGCGGATCGTATTTTACAACGCTTAGAAGAAACTGATAAACCTAAACCTAAAACCTTGTTCGAGCCAGGCGAAGTTATTCGTGTTATTGATGGACCATTTGCTGACTTTAATGGCGTGGTTGAAGAGCTTGATTACGAGAAGAACCGTATTAAAGTATCTGTTCTTATCTTTGGTCGCTCAACACCAGTTGACCTAGAATTTGGTCAAGTTGAAAAAAGTAGTTAAATTGTAATTACTCTTTGTTCCTCATTTCATTTAAAAACCAAAGTATTTCTTTGGTTTTTTTTTGGTTGATTTACAGACAATTTTAAAAAATCCTTGAAACTAAAAGACTGATTAATATATAATCCGCTGCCTCGTTTTTTTAACGAGCGTTAATTGCGTTTTATTTTGTTAACTTTTAGCTTCAGCTATTTTGGTAACATTTCGATAAATAAAGCGAATTTGAAAACAGGGAAGCGATAATTACTAAGGTAATAGATCGCGTTAATCACCCACAATAAAGGTATTTTAAAATGGCTAAAAAAGTCCAAGCTTTAATCAAGCTACAAGTAGCTGCTGGTGCAGCGAACCCGTCACCACCAGTTGGTCCTGCACTAGGTCAACACGGTGTTAACATCATGGAATTTTGTAAAGCATTTAATGCAAAAACAGATTCAATCGAAAAAGGCGCTCCGGTTCCAGTAGTTATTACTGTATATAATGACCGTTCGTTCACGTTCGAAACCAAAACACCACCGGCTTCTTTCTTATTGAAAAAAGCGGCTGGTGTCAAGAGTGGCTCTGGTCGTCCTAACACTGAAAAAGTTGGTACTGTAACAACAGCACAACTTGAAGAAATTGTTAAAACAAAAGAACCTGATCTTACTGCTGGCTCGATGGAAGCGGCAGTGCGTACTATTGCGGGCAGTGCTCGTTCAATGGGTTTAGTGGTAGAGGACTAATCAATGACTAAATTAACAAAACGCGCTCGTCTTATCCGTGAAAAAGTAGACGTAACAAAAGAATACGATATCAATGAAGCAGTTTCTTTATTAAAAGAGTTTGCTACAGCTAAATTCCGCGAAAGTGTAGATGTTGCTATAAATCTTGGTATTGATGCTCGTAAATCAGATCAAAACGTTCGTGGTGCGGCTGTGTTACCAAATGGTACAGGTCGTGAAGTTCGTGTCGCTGTATTTACTCAAGGTGCAAATGCAGAAAAAGCTAAAGAAGCTGGTGCTGACGTTGTTGGTATGGAAGATTTAGCTGAACAAGTTAAAGCGGGCGAAATGAACTTTGATGTTGTAATCGCTTCTCCAGATGCAATGCGTGTTGTAGGTCAACTAGGCCAAATATTAGGTCCACGTGGCTTAATGCCTAACCCTAAAGTTGGCACTGTAACTCCTGATGTAGCTGGCGCTGTTAAAAACGCTAAATCTGGTCAAGTTCGTTACCGCAATGACAAAAACGGTATCATCCATACAACTATCGGTAAGGCTGATTTCGAACCTGAACAATTGCAAGCCAACTTAGAATTTTTGCTAGAGGCGCTTAAAAAAGCAAAACCAGCAAATGCTAAAGGTCAATATATTAAGAAAGTTTCACTTTCTACAACTATGGGTGCCGGCGTTGCCGTTAACCAAGCTAGCTTAACTCAAGCTTAATATTGATTCTTTACAAGGGCGAAATTATAACCTATAATTTCGCCCCTTAAATTTTGGTAGGAGTTGTTTGTTTTCCACTTTAATAGTGGAGAAAATAAACAACCCCCGTCCAAGACCGTAGGTGTAGTTAACTACTTAATTTCCTACGTAGATGGTGATTACCCAGTATTTCCTAAATTCTGGTCCTCGCCGTAATGGTCTGAGTACAAATATTGTACTCAGGGATTGTAAATACCGGTGCTTTTATAATTAGATGCCCGGTGAACCAGGAGTTAAAGCCAATGGCTATCAATCTTGATGACAAAAAAGCAATTGTTGCTGAAGTTCAAGAAGCTGCCGCCGGCGCTCAATCAGCTGTAGTCGCGGATGCCCGCGGTGTTGCAGTTGAAGCAATTACTGTATTGCGTAAGCAAGCACGTGATAATGGCGTATGGATGAAAGTTGTCCGTAACACATTAGCACGTCGTGCAGTAGAAGGTACGGAATTTGAGTGTGTTAATGACACATTTAAAGGCCCTACTTTACTTGCATTTTCAAACGAACATCCAGGTGCTGCTGCACGTTTATTCACTGACTTCGCTAAAACTAACGAAGACTTTGAACTAAAAGCAGCTGCATTTGAAGGTAATGTTGTAGACGTAAACATGTTAGCTAAGCTACCAACTTACGACGAAGCAATTGCCCGTTTAATGAGCGCTATGAAAGAAGCATCTGCCGGCAAATTATGCCGTACGATTGCTGCAGTTCGCGATCAGAAAGAACAAGAAGCCGCTTAATATTTACTCTTTTTTTAGTGAAATTAAGCATACTTTTTGTATTAATAGTTATTCAAACAGCACTTTATGTTTTTACAGAGTTAAAACAAAGGCTGTTTCTTAAAAACAGGAAATTTTATAATGTCTATTTCTAAAGACGATATCCTAAATGCTATTGCTGAAATGTCAGTAATGGACGTAGTTGAACTAATCGAAGCAATGGAAGAGAAGTTCGGCGTATCTGCTGCTGCTGCTGTTGCTGTTGCTGGCGGTGACGCTGGTGCTGCTGCTGAAGAGCAAACTGAATTCGACGTAATCTTAACTGGTTTCGGTGAGAAGAAAGTTGCAGTAATTAAAGCCGTTCGTGGCGCTACAGGCTTAGGCCTTAAAGAAGCTAAAGACTTAGTTGAATCAGCTCCTAAAGCACTTAAAGAAGGTGTTGAAAAATCTGAAGCTGAAGAACTTAAGAAAGCTCTTGAAGAAGCTGGTGCTTCTGTTGAGATCAAATAATCTGTTTTTAAACAGATTATTTGCCTGAAAAGGCAATGGCTGGTGATTTAAACGTCACCGGCCTTTTTGCGCTTTTCTTGTTAGAGAAAGTTGTACTTTTTATCGAGAAATAGCGCATTATATAGTGTTGAGTAATTCTGATGAATTACTCTGTAGTGTTTAGACGTAAACATTACAGCAATACCCTGTCTAGTTGAATGAAATTCACTAGGCAGATTTGGCCAAAACCAGCAAGCTGAGGAACCCCATGGCTTACTCATACTTTGAGAAAAAGCGAATTAGAAAGGACTTTGGTAAAAGTGCACAAGTAATGGAATATCCATTCTTGTTGTCCATTCAACTCGATTCTTTCCGCAAGTTTATTGATATTGATCCAACAGGTGAAACCGGTCTAGAGGCTGCTTTCCGTTCTATTTTCCCCATTAAAGCTTATTCAGGTAGCTCAGAATTACAATATGTAAGCTATCGTTTAGGTGAACCGTTATTTGATGTTAAAGAATGTCAAATACGTGGTGTTACTTATTCAGCACCACTCCGCGTTAAATTACGCTTAGTGGTATACGATAAAGACGCTCCGGCAGGTACTGTAAAAGATATCAAAGAGCAAGAAGTGTACATGGGTGAAATCCCGTTGATGACAGATAACGGTACTTTTGTAATTAATGGTACTGAGCGTGTTATCGTTTCACAATTACACCGTTCGCCAGGTGTATTCTTTGATCACGACAAAGGTAAAACGCATTCATCGGGTAAAGTATTATATAACGCACGTGTTATTCCTTACCGCGGTTCATGGTTAGACTTTGAATTTGATCCAAAAGATAATTTATTTGTTCGAATCGATAGACGTCGTAAATTACCTGCTTCAATTATTCTAAGAGCACTAGAGTACTCTTCAGAAGAAATTTTAGATATTTTCTATGACACAACTAACTTTGAAATCAAAGGTGATAAGTTGGTTATGGATCTTATCCCTGACCGTCTTCGTGGTGACACAGCCACTTTTGATATTTCAATCAAAAAAGGTGAAGTCTTAGTTGAATCAGGTCGTCGTATAACTGCGCGTCACATTCGTGCGTTAACTAAAGCAAATGTTGAAAAGTTAGAAGTACCAGCAGAATACATTGTTGGGAAAGTACTATCTAAAGCTTATGTTGATGAATCAACAGGTGAAGTGATTGCAGAGGCGAATGCTGAAATTACTTTAGAGTTATTAGCAGAGCTAAGCCAAGCCGGACATAAAAGTTTATCTACTTTATATATGAATGAATTTGATGTTGGTTCATACATGTCAGATACCCTACGTGTCGATAGCTCAACTAACCGCTTAGAAGCATTAGTTGAAATTTACCGTATGATGCGTCCGGGTGAACCACCAACGAAAGATGCCGCTGAAACTTTATTTGGCAACCTTTTCTTCTCTTCAGAGCGTTATGATTTATCGACTGTTGGTCGCATGAAGTTTAACCGTCGTGTTGGTAATGAAGACGGTAGAGCAGAAGATACTGGTGCTGGCGTATTGTCCAATGACGACATTATTTCAGTCATGAAAACTCTTATCGACATTCGTGACGGTAAAGGTGAAGTAGATGATATTGACCATTTAGGTAACCGTCGTATTCGCTCTGTGGGTGAAATGGCTGAAAACCAATTCCGTGTTGGTCTTGTTCGTGTTGAGCGCGCTGTTCGTGAACGTTTAAGTCTTGGTGACTTAGATGCGGTTATGCCACAAGATTTAATCAATGCTAAACCCATTTCTGCGGCAGTGAAAGAATTCTTTGGTTCATCACAATTGTCACAATTTATGGATCAAAACAACCCGTTATCAGAAGTTACACATAAACGTCGTATCTCAGCATTAGGCCCAGGTGGTTTAACGCGTGAACGTGCAGGCTTCGAAGTTCGAGATGTTCACCCAACTCACTATGGTCGTGTTTGTCCAATCGAAACGCCAGAAGGTCCAAACATTGGTTTGATCAACTCGCTTTCATGTTACGCACGCACGAACGATTACGGTTTCTTAGAAACGCCTTATCGTAAAGTGATTGACGGTTTAGTTACCGATGACATTGATTACTTATCAGCAATTGAAGAGGGTAATTTTGTTATCGCTCAGGCAAATGCTGAACGTGATGATAACAATAAGCTAACGCAAGATTTAGTTAATTGTCGTTACAAAAATGAATTTACGCTGAAATCTTCAGCTGAAGTTCAATATATGGATGTCTCTCCACAGCAGATTATTTCCGTTGCAGCATCATTAATCCCATTCTTAGAGCACGATGATGCTAACCGTGCCTTGATGGGCTCGAACATGCAACGTCAAGCGGTACCAACGTTAAAAGTTGATAAGCCTTTAGTCGGTACAGGTATGGAAAAAGTGGTCGCTGTTGATTCAGGTGTAACCGCTGTAGCTAAACGTGGTGGTGTAGTGAGCTATGTTGATGCATCTCGCATCGTTGTTAAAGTGAATGAAAATGAAATGCATGCTGGTGAAGCGGGTATTGATATTTATAACTTAACTAAATATACACGCTCTAACCAAAATACTTGTATTAACCAACGTCCAGTGTGTCGTATGGGTGAGCCAGTTGTCCGTGGTGATGTGTTAGCTGATGGTCCTTCAACAGATATGGGTGAACTGGCCTTAGGTCAAAACATGCGTATCGCTTTCATGCCGTGGAATGGTTACAACTTTGAGGATTCAATGTTGTTATCTGAGCGCGTTGCAATGGAAGATAGGTTTACCACTATCCACATTCAAGAATTAACATGTATTGCTCGTGATACCAAGCTTGGTAGTGAAGAAATCACTGCTGATATCCCTAATGTAGGTGAGTCAGCTTTATCTAAATTAGATGAAGCGGGTGTTGTTTATATTGGTGCTGAAGTTAATGGTGGTGACATCTTAGTGGGTAAAGTTACTCCTAAAGGTGAAACACAATTAACACCAGAAGAAAAACTATTGCGTGCTATTTTTGGTGAAAAAGCAGCTGATGTAAAAGACAGCTCTTTACGTGTGCCTAACTCAGTTAAAGGTACCATCATTGATGTACAAATCTTTACTCGTGATGGTGTAGAAAAAGATGCTCGAGCTATCGAAATCGAAGAAATGCAACTTAAAGAAGTTAAGAAAGATCTTGGCGATGAATTAAGCATTTTAGAAGACGGTATCTTTGCACGTACTAAAAAATTACTACTATCTTCTGGCTTAAATGACGCTGAACTAATTGGTATGTCTCGTGATAAGTGGTTAATACAAAACTTATCAGACGAAGACCAACAAGCTGAACTTGAGAAAATTGCTGAGCAATACGACAACATTAAAGAAGATTTCGATAAGAAATATGAAATTAAGCGTCGTAAGATCACCCAAGGTGATGATTTAGCACCGGGCGTGTTAAAGATTGTTAAAGTCTACTTAGCCGTTAAACGCCGCATTCAGCCAGGTGATAAAATGGCAGGTCGTCATGGTAACAAGGGTGTTATTTCGAATGTAGTACCTGTTGAAGATATGCCATACGATGAGCATGGTGTACCAGTGGATATCGTTTTGAACCCGTTAGGTGTTCCGTCACGTATGAACATTGGTCAGATCTTAGAAACTCACTTAGGTATGGCAGCACGGGGTATCGGTGAAAAGATCAACCGTATGCTAGAAGCACAGCAAGAAATTCATAAACTACGAAACTTCTTACAAGAAGTGTATAACGTGGGAGAATCTCGTCAAGAAGTCGATATTGCAAGCTTCTCAGATGAAGAAGTGTTGCGTTTAGCAGCTAACTTGCGAGCTGGTTTACCTATTGCGACTCCAGCATTTGATGGTGCCGCTGAAAAAGAAATCAAAGAGTTATTTAAGCTTGCAGATATGCCAGAAAGTGGTCAGTTTAATTTAACTGATGGTCGCACTGGTCGTAAGTTTGAACGTCCTGTAACGGTAGGTTACATGTATATGTTAAAAC
>Ga0066854_10000538_pt1 | contig 13480 bp, 9 predicted proteins | sample ETNtaG_8_FD_65494 | JGI IMG/M metagenome (GOLD analysis project Ga0066854, IMG submission 65494) | Marine microbial and viral communities from oxygen minimum zone, Eastern Pacific Ocean - ETNP201406SV75 | ecosystem: Environmental > Aquatic > Marine > Oceanic | place: Pacific Ocean: Eastern...
ATTCGAAATAATAGAAATCATAAGTATATATAATTTTTATTATTTAAATTTTAATTAATCTTATTATTTTTTTTTAGAACAGAAAGGTAAATTATTACTTTGGGGTTCTAAAATAATAGCATTATTAATTTTTTTTTCTAAAATTTTTATACGATCATATAAATAACTAGAATCACTACCCTTTCTTTTAATCATTTGATATTGATCTCTAGAATTAATTTCTAATTCAGTTAATTTATTTGTTAAATTTTCAACTTTTTTTTCTAAAATTTTAATTCTATTTTTATATGATTTTCTTTTTACTTTAATATTTTCATATTTTTCTCTTAAATCATTATTATCTAATAATAATTGATTAATATTATTAGAAGGTACAATATTATCTGAAGAAGAGTTCCCCATCATTGTTACTATATAATTAGTAAATTTTATTAATATTCATTAATTAGTTTAATATTGAACCCTAATTCATCATAATCATTTTTAACATTATTAATATTTTTTTCTAATAAAATACCTTCAAATTCATTTTTGGGAATTTTATTATTTTCATTATTTAATCTACAATAATCAATAAATTTATTATATAATACTAATGATGATGTGAAATATTTTTGATTTTCATCAGTAGTTAATTCACATTCATTATCTAAAAATTTATTAATAACATTACAATTATGTTGGAATTTTTTATTATATTTTTTAATTTTATCTGGAATTTTTAATTTTTGACCAGATTGATACCATTTAGTTGCAAATCTAACAAAATAAGATAAAACTTCATTATTAGAAATTTTATTATCAATATCAGAATCTTTCCATTTATGTCTTGGATTATTTTTATCATATTTAATATCAGTTTCATCATCTAAGAATTGAGCTTCAAATTCAATTAAAATCATTCTACGAAATAATGCTGGATCATTTGAGAATTTTGGTTTAAAATTAGTAAGAATAATTGGAACTAAAACAACTTCAATTAATTCACTTTCTTTATGTAATTTTCTAATTCTTAATTTAGTACCACCAGTAATTCTTTTAACTAATCCTTCATTCATTTCTTCATTTTTATTTGATTCATCCATAATACCAAATCTCTTATCTTGTATATAATTTAAATGAGTTGTTGCAGTACCAGCAGTACCTTTTTTAACACTAAATATTTCAGAATCTAAAATAGTAAAATATTCACCAAATGTTTTATCTAATAATTTTGCTAATACAGATTTACCATTACTTCCTTTATCACCATACCAAACAGAGAATTTTTGTTCTTTATTATGACCAGTAATAGAATAACCAATAAAAGTACTTAAGAAATTAATAATTTCTTCTTGTTCTAACATAATATCAGACATAAATTTATCCATATTTGGAGTTTTCATAAATTCATCAAATTCAATATCTAAAAAGAATGTATTATAATCATCAAAACGACGATTAACTAATTTACCAGTTCTTAAATCAATATTACCATTTCGTACAGCAATTGAATCAGGATTACCATTAATCATATCTTGGAAATCAGGATTATTTAATAAATTTGCACCTAAAGTATTTCTAAAACATTGTTTGGAATATTTTGATCTATTACATTGTTTTCTCATCATAGTAGAATTTTTTAATAAATCATAATATTGTTCTACTTTTGGATCAGATGGATCTAATTTTTTAATTTCATATAATAATTGTTTATTAAAATAATCTAAATTTTGACTAACAAAATGTTGAAATAAATATTGACACATTTGATTTTCATCTTTTTGCCAAATATCACCGTTCCAAAAATATACTTCTAAATTATCTTCAGGTCCCTGAGTAATAATTCTTTGATGAAATAATTTATAAAACATTTCACACATTCCTCTTTCATCATTATTTAAATGAAATTTAATTTGATTAAAATTCAATACTTTATATTCATATTTTGATAAACCAATAATATATTCATTAAATTTTGTAAAATTATCTTGTTTTGCAAGATTTAGTAATGCTTTATATTGATCATAAAAACTAAAATTTTTTTCTCGTGATTTTTTAATCAAACTTTTAATATTAGATATTGTAGTTTCATCAAATTTTGAAGAAGTTTTTGACCATTTAATCATTATTCTTTTTGGAATTTCTAAACTAGCTAAAATCATTATAATTTTAGACCATTCACCATAATCATCACATTTTTCTATTCCAATAACTTCAAATAATAAAAATTTAATATATTCATAATCTTTAATTTGAATAACATTTTTTTTAATCCAACCATCTCTTTTATAATCAACATAATTAGTTTTATTTTCATCTAATTCATCCAAATCAATAATATCATTTGCATTAAGTTCTTGTAATTTTTTCTTTTTTTGTTGTCTATTTTTTTCTTCTTCTTTAATTTTTTCTTTTATACTATTTTCAAAATCAACATTTAATTCAGTTTTATCAGTTTGAATACATAATAATTGAAATTTTTCAATATCGTTCAAATTTACTTCATCTAAAAAATCATAATTACTATCAGGTAAATATTTATTCTTTTTTCTATCAAATTTTTGAACATGATACATTCTAAAACATGAATTATATGCATTATCATCTAAAATTTTATCATCAGTTTTACTATTTAAATATTTAACTAATTTTCTACAAAATTTTTTATCAACTAGAATATTAGGAAAATATACATGATAATTTTCTTTTGATTGATTTTTTAAAATATGATATGTAAAATCTAATTCTGGTTCTTCTTGATTTTTTACTAATATTCTTGATAATTGTTCTGATAATACTTTTACTGTATCATGAATATCAATATTTAATGTATATTTATCAATATCAAAATATAATTTAAATACATCTGTAATTTTTTCACATAATGAACTTTTTTTAATTTTTAATAAATGTTTATATAAATCATCATATTCATTACTAGGTATATTAAATAAACCACCTTTTAAATCTTGATGTGTATAATTTTTTGTACCACTAGAAACTGTATATTTTTTTAATATATTGCTCATTATTTTATTTTTTTTTAAGAAAGAAATTTTAAAAAAAAAAAATTAAAAAATTTAAATTTTTTTGATAATATTAATGTAAAGGTGAATTATCAACAACCATACCACAAAAATTAGTTTTATTTTTAGAATAATCTATATTTTGATAAATACCTATTTTAATAGCATTAATTAATAAAAATTTAAAATTATTGTTAAATTCTTGATTATGACCATAAGTTCTTGACATAATATGAGCTAATTCATGAATAGTAACAAACATTAATATATTTATGCTATGTAATTCTTGAGTTTTTTTACTTCGTAAACATAAATTAACTTGTTCGCCTTTATCAATACTATAAGAAGTTCCACCATCGTTTAAATTTGTTTCTTGAATATTATCTTCATCATATCTATTAAATAATCTTTTAATACGATCATCATTAGGATGATTTCTTTTTAAATAATTTAATAATAATTCAATTCTATCTTTAATTATAGCCATAATATTAGCTGCTTTTCTTTTATTAGGTAAATTTTGAACTAAATGAAAATCTTCATCTTTTTTTGATTTAATATAAATTAAATTATTATCATTAAAAATTAAATATTTTAAAACAATAAAAACTCCAAAAAAAATTATTAAAAATTTCACAAATTTATCATCTTTCATATTTGAATATATAAATAGAAAATAAATTAAAATAATAATTATATTTTTATTATATATGTCATCCGAAAACAATACAGAAAATAATGAAGAAGATTTAAGATTTTCAACATCATCGCGTTATTTATTAAATCAACCAAATCAAGAAGAATTTAGAAGTCGAATAGAAAATATATTATTATTAATTAATCGTTATAATAATCTCCGTGATTTTGATAATAATTCCACAGAAAATAATAATAATAATTATTATAGAAGAAGAATGAATGAATTTGAATTTCCTACTTATCAATCTAAAGAACTCGAAACAAGTTTAATACCAGCTTTAAAAGAGAAAATAATAACATTTAATAATAAAAAATATTCATATTATCATTTATGTCAAATGAATTTAATTTTTACAAATAAATATAATATCATAATAAATATTGATTTTACTGCTAAAAAAATATTATTAAAAACGAAATATATAATTTATTTAAATATATTAGATAAAGAAATAATTTGTAATAATATGGATTGTGAAAAAAATTTTTGTAATGGGAAAATTCATTTAGGATCAAAAAAAAGAAAATTATTAATAAAAATAGAAGAAGAAACTACAGAAAAATTAATGGAAGAATTAGAAATTAAAATACATGATTATAAATATTGTATAGAATGTGAAAAATTATGGGATATTAAAACAAATGAAAGATATAAAAATATAGAAGTTAATTATGATATAAAAGAAGAAGAAGAAGAAGATTATGATGTATGTGATAATTGTATTATTCAAAATTCATTAAATCATAAAACTTTAAAAATCAAAGATACATGTGCTATATGTTTAAAAACCATATATGAAAATGATTTTACAAAAACTTTATGTAAACATATATTTCATAAGAAATGTATTGATACTTGGTTAGTAAGTAAATCAACATGTCCATTATGTCGATATAAATTAAAAAATAATAATATACTTATAGAAGAACTTTAAACTAAATTTGAAATTAAACCATTATCTCTTTCGAAATATTCAATATTTAACATAAACATAGTTTGTACACTATCTTTAATACTACCAACATTATCAACACCAAAATCCATTAAAATACCATTAGGATTATAAAAACTAATAGTTAATTTTTTTAAATTAGATAATGGATTTTTGAATGTTTGACATTTATGTTTAATAGTACAATTTACAAAAGCAGAACCTTGTGCTTTATTTTTTTCTGGTATTATAATAGCAAAAGCATCATCAGTAAATCCATTTGTACTAAAAACATTTTTATTATTTAATTCTTTGATTTTTAAAATAAAATAAGGATGATCCAAAGCAACACTTGGTAAAACAACATTTTCTATATTAATTTTAATAATATTTTTAATATTAGTATTAATAACTGCACCAATTGCACTAGGATCAGGATTAAAAGAAACAATAAAATAATTAGTATTAGGATAAAAATCTTTATCTCTATGTCTAGAATCAATTAAAATACATTGAGAAGATAATTTATTTTTTTTTTGAGGTAAATCATCATTAATAATTTTTTGATAAGATGATTGTTCAACTTCTTTTTGTTTATTATTTTCAGTTTTTTGTGTATGTTCTAAAAAATTTTTAAAATTCATAATTATATATATGATATATTATGATTTTTATTTTAATTTAATTAATTTATTCTTTATCAGATTTTTCTTTTTCTGAATCAGAATCATTTATTGGATCTGGTTTACGACGAACATCAAATTGTCTCTTTTTTTTAGGTTTAGTTTCTTCTTCACCTTCACTATCTGTAGTTTCTTTTTTAGATTTTCTTGCTTTTTTTCTTTTTTTTCTTCGTCTTCGTCTCTTTTCTTCTTCATCAGAAGATTCATCAGAAGAAGATTTATTAGAAGAATTAGATTCAGAATCAGAAAAATCATCAGTAGATAAATCACTATCATATTTGACATCTTTAAATTTATCTTGTTCTTTCATTCTAGCTCTTTCTTCGTTCTTTCTTTTTCTAATTTTATCCATTTTTTCTTTAGATCTTTTATCTTCTACTTTTTTATTTTCTTCAATTGCTTTTTCAATTAATTTATGTAAATCAACTTCTTCACCATTTTTATCAGATCCAGCAATTTTAACGGGTAATAATTTTTTAATTGATTTTTCTTTATCATATACTTTTACATAATCAATTAATTCTCTTTTAAAATTTAATTTTAAAATTCTTTGATTATTTGTATATTCTTCTAATTTACTATTATATTGTTTAATAAATTCAATAGGAACTTCTTGAATACTTTTATTAATAATTAAATCATTAGTATGTTCATAATCTCTATCAATAAAAGTTTCTTGATGATCTGTTAAGAATAACCACCACATTTTATTAGCGAAATATTCTTTTAAAGTTTTGATAGGTAAATTTTGATAAAAGAAAATACTTTGCCAACTGATATATTCTTCAAAATCTTTTAATTGAGGAACAGTAAATTTATAATTTTTAGATAAATTAGTCCAATCTAAATAATCTTTAAATTCTTTAATATGATCAATTGTTAAATATTTATTTCGTGATAAATTAGCGAAATTAATATATTTTTTAAATGTTAAACAAAATTCAACATCTAATTTATCATAAAGAGACATATAATCCCAATTAATTTTTAATTTACTTACTTTAACATTAAATTGTTTAATTAATTTAACTAATTTTTCTTGTTGATCAGTTCTAACATATTCACAGAAGAAATTTTCATCGATATTTGGTTTTTTCATTTTTAAGATGTTATATTTTAAGAAACTCATTGTATTTATAGTATTATATTATATTTTTATATATTAAAAAATATTTAATTTATTTTAAGTCCATTCTTATATACATTTTTTTAAAAAAATACTATTTAACATTTATCTCTTCTTATTTCTTTTTTTCTTTATCTTCTTCTTTATATCATTTTTCTCTAATAATAATTCTTTTGCCAAATTTTTATTATATTTTTGATTTTCTATTAATATATCTTTTAAATCCTCTAGCCACATATTTTTAATATTTTTTAATTTTAATTCTTTTAATTCTTCAATTCTTAAATTACATTCTTTTTCTAATTTATTTGCTCTTTCTAATGTTAAACTTCTAATATGCATAGTTGTTAAATAATTAAAAGATAATTCGTTTGAAGAATTTAATAATTTTTTAAAATTATTTTTTACCAAATCATTTTCTAATTTTTCATCTGTTGTATCTAAAATATCAATTTGTTTACTTTTAACCATTCTTATAAATCTCACTTTATTTTTTAATTCATCTACAATATTCTCTAATATTTCTATCATTTTTTGTTTTCTTAATCCATAATATTTTAAACGAATTTCATAATATTCTTCCATTATTTTATCTGCATTTTTATATTTTTGAATGATATTATCTTTATTAAATAAATACATATTTCTTTCAGATAAATTAGATGTTAATTTTAAAGTTTTTAAAATATGTTCTTTACCTTTAGATGTTAATCGAGTATATTGAATTCCTGAAAATTCTAATTCAAAATTAATATTTGATTCAGTTGAATGATTATTATAATTTTTAATACATTGTAATTTCAATTCTCTTTTATTTGATACTGTTTTATCAATTAATAATTTTTCTAAAAATATTTTATATTTTTCTGTCCAAGTACCAATCGGTAATTCTTTTATAATAATTGTATTATTTTGTTTATTTAATTCATAAATACCTACACTTTGATATTTATTATTCTCTAAACTTTTAATTTCTCCTTTAAATGAACGATACCAAGGTGTTAATTTTTTAGGAACTTCATCATTAATTCGATCTTTGATATTTTTTACTAAATCTTCTAATTTATGTGGCAAAACTGTTGTTGAAAATCCAGTACCAATTCCATTTGTTCCATTTAATAATATTAATGGAATACAAGGTATATACCATTCTGGTTCAATTGATAAATTATCTGACTGGAGATATTTTAATAAATTATTATCATTAACATTAAATATTTTTTTAGTGATTGGTGATACATTTGTAAAGATATATCTTTCACTTGATCTATCTTCACCTCCCAATAATCTTGTTCCAAATTGTCCATTTGGTAAAAATAAATTACAATTGTTTGATCCTACATAATCTTGTGCCATTTTAATTACAGTTGATACAATTGATGCTTCACCATGATGATAATCAGTTTTTTGACCAACTAAACCAGAAAATTGTGCTACTTTAATTTCTTTTGATGTTAAATGATTTAATCCAGTATATAAAATTTTTCTTTGTGTTGGTTTTAATCCATCTACTAATGAAGGAATTGATCTGTGAATATCATAATTAGAAAAATGTATTAATTCTTTATTAATAAAATCAGAAATTGGAATATCTTTTAATTTTTGATCCAATACATCTTCTTTATCAAATTTTAATAACCATTTTTTTCTTTCATCTGCTTGATCTTTTTTAAATCCTAAATTTAATGATTTATTTGCAAATTCATCCCATGTATATGTTACTATTTTTTCTTCAATATTTTCTAAACATCCTTTCGCTTCTTTTGCATTTGATGTACCCAATCCCTTATAATATTTTGTCATCCATTTTTTTAAATTTACATTTTTTTTCCAATTTTCAAAATCAGTTAAGGTATAAAATTGTAATGTTTCCTTAGTTCCCTTTTTAAATGCTTTTACAATAGGTGTTATTAAAGATTTAATAAATCCTAATTCTAATAATTCTGGCCAAAATGTATGGAAAAAATTCATTACTAAACCTTTGATATGTGATCCATCTGTATCTTGATCTGTTAAGATAATTATTCCACCATATCTTAATTCATTCAATGACTGATATTTATAATTTTGTTTTAATCCTAAAATTTTTTTCAAATTATTAATTTCTTCATTTTTTAAAATTTTTTCTGGACTTTGATCTTTAACATTTAATAATTTACCTTTTAACGGAAAAATACCATATTCATCTCTTCCAATTTTACTTATTCCTGACATAGCAAATGTCTTTGCAGAATCTCCTTCTGTTAAAATTAATTTACATGTTTCACATTTTTTTGTTCCAGCCCAATTAGCATCTTCTAATTTTGGTATTCCAGTTATTCTTCTTTTGATTTTTCCATCTGTTTTTTCTAATTTTTTTTCTTCTTTAAAACGAGCAAAACTTAATACTTCTTCAATTATTCCAATTTTATTTAATCCATTTACAAATTTTTTTGGTAAATCATATGATGAACCAAATTTAGATGATCTAGTTTTCATTGATTCTTTTGTTTGAGAATTAAATGATGGATTTTCTATAAAAGATTTGATAAAAATATGCATTTTATCTTTAATATATGATTTTTTAACATCTACATTTTTCTTTTTTAATTTTGCCATATATTCTTTAATTATTTTATTTGTTATATAATCAACATGTGTTCCACCTAAATTTGTATTAATTCCATTTACAAATGATATTTGTTCGAAATTATCATCATTCATATATAATCCTACACTCCATCTGTTATTTGTATCTTCATCTACTAAAATTTTTTTATCTTCACCATCTTTTAAATATAATTTAATATAATCTTCGAATTTTTTTATTGCTATTTTTTTACCATTATAATATACTGATACTTTATCATTTGTATTTACTGCAATATCATATACTCTTTTTTTCATTAAAGATATAATATCATCAGATAATTCAGCAATATTAAATCTTTCCAAATCAGGTTTAAATACAATTTTTGTATATCCAGATTTATCTGTATCTGTAATTTTTTCTTTACTTTTTTTCCCCATATTATTTTTCCAAGTCATTTGAAATTTTTTCTTTCTTTCATCATCTACTGTTTCTAATTTAAATTCCTCTGAAAAAATATTAGTTAACTTTGCTCCATAACCATTTTTACCTCCAGTTATTCTCTTTTCATTTTTATCATAATTTCCTGATGTTAATAACATTCCAAAAATCATTTCCGGTATATATACCTTCTCACTTTCTTTATAAATTACTGGTATTCCCTTACCATTATTCCATATTGTTATTTCATTTTTTTCTTTATCAATTTTTACTTTGATTTGTGTAGTATTTGTTCCTTTTCTTACTGTTTGATCAAATGAATTTAATAAAATCTCTTCGAAAATTCTTTGTAAACCAGCAATATAAGTTATTTTTCTTTTAGTAATTTTATTTTTTGTTTCATTGAAAATATATAATGATTCTTCTTGTTTTTCGATACTTCCAATATATGTATCAGGAATATCTAATATATGTTCCAATTGTGATTTTTTTTGATACTTATCAGCAATTTTTTGATGAGTCATTTTAATTATGTTTCAAGTAGTATAAGTTATAAATTAGTTTTTAATAAATTTTAAAAAAAAAAATAATTTAATACTATATAATAATAAATCATTATGGGTGGATCTCAATCATCAGAAACAAATAAAGAAATTTTAAATGATACTAGAGTTCAAAATAGTATTAAAAAATTTAATGAAACTATTACTGAACAATCTGTTAGTATGATGCAATCTACTATGGTTAATGCTGCAGCAGGTGCAGAGGTTAATAATTCATTAAAAATAAAGGGAGTAAAAACTGATGGTGCATTTGTTCTCAGTGATATTTCTCAAAAAAATATGGTAAAAATGAATTTATCTGTTCTTTCTAAAGCTGATATGAAAGCGGATATGGTTTCAGATATGACTAGTAAAATCCAATCACAATTAGCAAATGAAGCAGAATCTACTTCTGATTCTTCTAATAAAGAAGGAGAACAAATTTTAAGTGGTATTGCAAATGCTGTTGGTGATACTATGCAAGGTCTTGGTCAATCTGTAACTGGTACTGATTCTTCTAGTAAAGACAATCTTTCTATTAAAAATCTTATGAATGTTGAAAATAATACTGAATTAATAAATAAAGTTAAAAATAGTGTTACTAGTGAAATGGTTAATGAATCTGTTACTAATGTTTCTATGAAAATTAGTGCAGGTAATGAAGTAGAAATTGCAGATATTGAAGCAAAAGATGGTGTTGTAATTTCTAATTTAAATCAAGAAAATGTAATTGATACTATGATGGAAGCTGTTGCCGAATCAGGTTTAGGTAATAAAATTTTATCTAAAATGATGAATATTGATGAATCTGAAATTAAAAATGCAGCAGATACTGCTGTCAAAAATGAAGAAGAAACTGTTGGTACTTTAGATGCTGCAGGTGAAGCTGTAAAAGATGTAGGTGAAGCCGCTTCTGGTGTAATAGATTCTGGTGCTGGTGCCTTAACTGCTGGTATGACTGCAATGCTAATGCCTTTAATAATCATTGGTGTTATTGGCGTTATTGGTTTAGTTGTATTAAAACCTTTATTATCAAAAGGTATGGATAAAGCAAATGTAAAAAATGGTAAATTTAGTTTTGGAGGTCAAAAAGGAGGAAATGCTATGAAGAATTTATTCAAAAATTTACAAAAACAATTTATGAAATATGCTACTATTGATAATTTAATTATTATTTTATTTTTAATGGTTGGATATAAATTTTTACCTAAAATTATTAAATGTATTAAAAATAAATTTCAAAAAAAAGAAAATTTCAATGATGATGATAAAGAAAAAATTATTAAATTAAAAAACCAAAAAGGTGAATATTTATCACAAGGTAAAAAAAATCTTGAATTTAATGATAAAAAAAAACCTTTACATTTTTTATTAGAAGTTCTTGAACCTGGTAAAAAATTACAATTAAGTTTTAAAGATAATAAAGATCAACTAAGAGTTCTTGGTTTAAATAGAAAACAAGGTATAAAAATGGTTAAAGCAAAACCATCAAAACCTTTAAAAGGACATTTACAATATCATCAAGATGGTAATAAATTTAAACTTCAAAAAAAAAACAAATGGGTTGGATATAATAAACAACAAAATAAATTTTATAGTTCTAAAAATAAAAATGAAGCATTTGATTTTTATTATGAATTTAAAGGTGAAGAATCTAAACAAGAACCAGAACCTGAACCAGAATCTGAACCAGAATCTGAACCAGAATCCGAACCAGAATCAGAAGAAGAATCTGAACCAGAATCCGAACCAGAATCAGAACCAGAATCAGAAGAAGAATCCGAACCAGAATCAGAAGAAGAATCTGAACCAGAATCAGAAGAAGAATCCGAACCAGAATCTGAACCAGAATCTGAAGAAGAATCTGAACCAGAAAATTAATATTTTTAGTTAAAAATTTTAAATATATTATTTCAAAAATAATATATTTATTTTATATATAATAAATAAAATTATGGCTTTAATTAATGGAAATATGGATGAGAATTATTTTAGAGGTATTATAAAAAATATCGGTTATATTTATGATGATCTTTTTGATAAAAAAGATATAGAATTGATTGAAAAAAATACTTTTTTTGATGCTGAAGAAGATGATTTCCCAGAAGAATTAACTAGTAGTGGTTTAAAAAAATCAGATGCAAAAAATTTAGATACTACTATGTGGCAAAATTGGAATAATAATGTTAGTCACTCATTTGAAAAAATTTATTCAAAATTAATTTGTTGTCTTGGTAGAAAAAGTGGTACAAAAAAAAATTTAGCATTAGATATACCTGTTTATAAAAATGGTAAAATTGAGTTAGATAAAAGAACATATAGTATTGAAAGTGCAAAAGAGTCATGTAATTTTGGTGGTAATAATTTTTATGATGATAATGCTACACCAGAAGGTTATAATTTACATTGTGAAGCTTTAATGAATAAATATTGTTTATTTTTACAAAAATATGATCCAGAAAATCCATTAATTGATGATTTATGTGGTTGTATTTTAGGTAAAAAATATATTTCACCTGCTTTATTAGAACCCGCTAATGCAGCAGCATTAGGTATGGTTGTAGGTCAAAGAAATTGTGGTATTGGACAATGTATTGCACCAAATGCATATAAAAGACAAGGTGATAGAGAACAATGTGCTAGTGAAATTAATATTTGTTCTAATAATATAGATGTTTCTGATATTACAGCAAATTCAGCAGAATTTGAAAATATTACATTAAATAATGATTGTGGTGGTAATAAAATAGCAGCACCGCCATCAAATAATGTAAGTATACCAGATCCAGAACCAGAACCAGAACCAGAACCAGAACCAGAATCATCATCAGAACCAGCACCACCATCATCAGAACCAGCACCACCATCATCAGAACCAGCACCACCATCATCAGAACCATCATCATCAGCACCATCATCAGAACCAGCAGCACCATCATCAGCACCAGCTGAACTTGGTTTATGGGCAAAATTTGTTAGATGGATTAATAGTTTATTTGGTATTGAAGGTTTTTCACCAAAAAATAATAAATTTGATCAAATATATAGTGTATTTTCTATTATTGTTATTTATATGTTAATTTTTAAAGATCCATTAAATGTTCAAAATAAAATTAGAAAAATGTTTTAATTTAAGTCCTTAATTTAAACTTATTTTTTAAAAATAAATTTAAATCTTTACATCTTTTTATAAAGATCTAACAAATCCATAATCATAAATCTGTATCTTGCACTAATTCTTTCTTTTTCTCCTTTCAATCTTTTTAATACTTCTAATTTCTCTTCAAATACTTTTTTATCATTAATTTTTGTTAAAAATTTACATAAACATTCAATATATTTCTCTGTATCTGTATCTTCGGATTCTAATTTATTAAATAAATAATCAATATAATATCCTAATGTTGTTCTGTCTACAATATTAATATGATATAATGATGTGATAAAATTAAATAATCCAATAAATCTTGTTTTATCTTG
>Ga0066854_10000550_pt1 | contig 13354 bp, 10 predicted proteins | sample ETNtaG_8_FD_65494 | JGI IMG/M metagenome (GOLD analysis project Ga0066854, IMG submission 65494) | Marine microbial and viral communities from oxygen minimum zone, Eastern Pacific Ocean - ETNP201406SV75 | ecosystem: Environmental > Aquatic > Marine > Oceanic | place: Pacific Ocean: Eastern...
TTGATATGGTTCAGGAGATCAACGCAGGCTCCCCCAATATCAAAGTTATGGGGATCGGCGGCGGCGGCGGTAACGCCGTAAGCCGCATGTTCAAAGACAAACTGCCCGTGGTTGAGTATTTCAGCGTGAATACCGACGCCCAGCACCTGTTCCGCTGTGACGTTTCTCACCGCCTGGCTATCGGCCAGAACCTGACCAGAGGCCTGGGTTCCGGTGCCAATCCCGACCTGGGACGGCAAGCAGCCGAAGAGAGCCGCCACGACATCGAGAAAGCGCTTGAAGGCGCAGACATGGTCTTCTTGGCCGTGGGCATGGGTGGCGGGACCGGCACCGGCGCCGCTCCGGTGATCGCTCAGATCGCCAAAGAGTCAGGCGCTTTGACCGTGGCCGTGGTGAGCCGCCCCTTCTCCTTTGAAGCCAATATGCGGAAGAAGAATGCTGAAGAGGGCATCGCCCGGCTGAAAGACCAGGTTGATACCTTGATCGTGATCGATAACGACCGGCTGCTGCAGCTAAACTCCCAGGGTGAGCAGACCTACACCTGGGAAGACGCTCTGAAGATGGCCGACTCCGTTCTACAACAAGGCATCCAAGCGATCGCTGAAGTGGTGACCGTCCCCGGCGAGATCAACGTTGACTTCGCTGATGTCCGCACCATCTTGAACAACGCCGGTCCAGCCTGGTTGGCCATCGGCCGGGGCAAGGGCGAGAACCGGGCAGTGGATGCGGCGCGCCAGGCGACCAAGAGCCCCCTCTTGGATATCTCCATGGACGGAGCCAAGCGGATTCTCTTCGTCATCTCCGGCGGACCGACCCTGACCCTTCAGGAAGTCCAGGACGCCGCAAAGGTGATCCAAGACATGTCCGACCCCGACGCCAACATCATCTTCGGCACCTGCCGGGATGCCAAGCTGGACGATGAAGTCAAGATCACCATGGTTGCCGCGTCGTTCCCGGTCATGGCCGAGAACCAGCAGCTACGTGAGGACGAACTGGAACGGTTGCTCCAAGACGTCGTCCCGCAAACGGAAGAAGAATTGGATGTGCCGAGCTTCCTGCGGCGCCAGTCCGGTAACAAAAACCGGGGCTTTTTCCGCTAAAATCCGTCCGTGACTCAAAGGCTCCCGGAATCACCGGACATGCTAAGGTAGAAAAACGGAACCGCTACATCAGTGGTGGTGTCGCACCGGGCCGGGAGCCCATCAAAAACAGAGTAATGTTCTCGGAAGCCTAAACGCACTACTCTCCTTTATATACAGCACCCAATCAGGCGCCGGGAATCATCTTTCGACCGCTCTCCTTAATCGGAGAGCGGTCTTTTTCTGTGTTTTGAATTCTCGTGGAGCACCAAACGGCAGGCATGTTACGAATAACGATGGGGATTGACAAGTTAATTATCGGTATTTACACTCAAGGCACTATAGATAGTAGGTTTAGTTAACAATAACACTATATCTAGTATTTAAAACGAATTTAAAGAAAGTATAAAAAAGCAACCAAAGAATGCACTGCCCATTTTGCGGCCACCCCCATTCCAAAGTCACCGACTCCCGGGTGGTGGAGAGCGGGATCCGGCGACGGCGTGAGTGCCAGAGCTGCGAACTACGGTTCACGACCTACGAAAGAGTCCAAGCCGCTCCTCTGATGGTGTCCAAACAAGACAACCGGAGAGAGGAGTTCAACCGTGAAAAACTTATATCAGGAATCAGGAAAGCCTGCACCAAGAGACCGGTGGCCTCTCGGACGGTGGACAAGATGGTCGAGGACATAGAGGCCGAATTACAACATCTAGGAAATGCGGAGGTATCAACCACGACGCTGGGCACCTTGGTGATGGAAAGGCTCCGCGAACTGGATCGGGTGGCTTACATCCGTTACGCCAGCGTCTACCGAGCCTTCCAGGACATAGAGAGTTTCGAGGACGCGGTCCGGGACCTGCGGGATGATGCACAGTTGCCCCTACTGGACATGCCGCCGGTCCTGCCCAAGAAAAAGCGCAGGCGGGCGGTTGAACCGGAAGCACAGTTCCACCCAACTCAGAGGCCCGCTCCAAGGAAGCCCTCAGGCAAGGAAGACGCTGGAGAAAAGGACACGGACGGCCGGGAGACCGGCAGTTCTCAACCGGGCCTGATTAATCAGGGATAGATATACACTATGAAGCACTATTCGAACATTCCACCCAAGGAGGCCCAGAGATGAACAGAAGCTTACAGTATTCAGCCCTGACCAGACTATTGACCCTGAACAACCAGGTCCATGACCTGGAGAACGAGATGTTGGCGGAGTCAGTCCCTGTTGGCGCCAGGGGCGCTATGATCGCGGCCCAGATGGCTTCGGGAAGCCGTATCGCGGAGATCCAAGAAGAGATCGACCGGACCACCCGCGCGAGCCTGGCCACCTGTTGGCTCGGCAACTCGGATGACGAGGACGAGGAATACGGACTTTAATCTCTTCCTTATATAAAGGGAGGTTCCGATAGATCGGGACATCTATGGGATGTGTTTAGGATAGTGTGATGATTTGGGGCGTCCCATAAATTGGGACGCCCCCCCTTTGATTAAAAGCCCTTGCGGCAACCGCCCGCCAGCCCCAGACCCACTGGAAAATGGACGACCTACCCCCTTCTTCTCCCGAATTTTAAAATAACTCAGCCGCTGATTTTCCTCCAAATTCCCCGCACATACCGCTCCCAAAAACCCCGGAACCAACCCTCCGATTTTGGTGTTTTCGGCCTATATTTTTCCTCGAAATTCTATTGACTTCCCCCAAACCCGGAAGTAGAATTCGCCTACTACGCTTTGTAGTTCGGGAAACACAAACCACATCATGTTGTGGTATGTGACATAACCTAGACCCCTATATGTGGTATGTTGTAGACAGTATTTAACACTGGGACACCTTCGCTGGAACCAGTTGTCGATTCCCTGCCTGGACTGACAATCCGATGGCGAAAATCCCGACCTCCGATGCTACAAATAAAGGACAGTTTTGGGGCGGGGTCGACCCACTGTCCATCTCCTTCTGACATTAAAGAGGAACATCGAAATGACCGCCACTCATCAAGGACTAGGAACGCAATCCGAGACCAACCTAAGTATCCAGGAAAGACGCCAACGCATCGCGACGGCTCTTGAAGCCGCTGGTATAGCCCAGCAGACCAACGAACGCGCCACGGAGCTGACCACCAACGCCAACGTGGTGTTGGAGAGGCGTTATTTTTCCAAGGACCGTGAGGGCAACATCCTGGAAGACTTGGTGGGCATGTTCCGACGAGTGGCCAAGAATTTGTCCGAAGCGGACATGAACTACGGCGCCACCGAGGCAGAGCGAAAAGCCACCGAGGACAAATTCTTCATGGCCATGCGGCGTCTGGAACTTCTGCCCAATTCCCCTACGTTAATGAATGCCGGACGGGAACTCCAGCAGCTATCGGCGTGTTTCGTGCTGCCCATTGACGATAATCTGGGGTCCATCTTCGACAAGGTCAAGCAGACCGCGTTGATCCACAAGAGCGGCGGCGGGACTGGATTCTCTTTCAGCCGTCTCCGACCGGAGGGGGATGTTGTTGGTTCCACCGGCGGCATCGCCAGCGGCCCGGTCAGCTTCATAAGGGCATTCGACGCCGCCACCGACGTGGTGAAACAGGGCGGGACCCGCCGCGGTGCCAACATGGGCATCTTGAACGTCAACCATCCCGACGTCGAGAAGTTCATCAAGGCCAAGGAAGACGGCAAGAACCTGAGTAACTTCAATATATCTGTTGCCGTGAACAAAGACTTCATGGAGCGGGTCAAGGCCGATCAAGAGTATGACCTGGTTAACCCGCGCACCGGGCGGATCACCGGCCAGCGCAACGCCAAAGAAGTGTTTGACCTGCTGACCAACATGGCCTGGAAGACTGGCGACCCGGGCCTGATATTCCTGGATGTGATCAACCGAGACAACCCCAACCCCCAGTTGGGTGAGATCGAAAGCACCAACCCGTGCGGCGAGCAACCCCTACTGCCCCACGAGTCCTGCAACCTGGCGTCGATCAATGTTGCCCGGATGGTCACCATCGCCGACGGCGACACAGTAATGAACTGGGATCGGTTGGACGAAACCGTAGATATTGCCGTTCATCTGTTGGATAACGTCATCGACATGAACGACTACCCCATCCCTGAGATCGAGGAGATGAGCAAGAAGACCCGGCGCATCGGCCTTGGCGTCATGGGACTTTCCGACCTCCTTATAGAGATGGGCGTCCGGTACGACTCCGACGAGGCCCTCGAGCTCACCGGACAGGTGATGCGCCGCATCCAAGAGCGGAGCCACCAGGCGTCCACGGACCTGGCCGTCAAACGGGGTTCCTTCCCTGCCTGGGAAGGCAGCATCTACAACCGGGACGGCAACTCGCATCCCATGCGCAACTCAGCGCCGACCACCATCGCGCCCACCGGCACCATCAGCATCATCGCTGGGGCCTCCAGTGGCGTAGAGCCTTTGTTCGCCCTGAGCTATGTGCGCAACGTCATGGACAACACCAAGCTGGTCGAAGGCAACCCTTACTTCGAGGCGGTGGCCCGTCAGGAAGGCTTCTACTCCGAAGAATTGATGGAAGACCTGGCCCGCACCGGCAGCCTGGAAGAGATGGACATCCCCGATTGGGTCAAAGACGTTTTCCGGGTCTCCCATGACATTGCCCCCGACTGGCACGTAAAGATGCAGGGCGCTGTCCAGGAATACATCGACAACTCGGTCTCTAAGACCATCAACTTCCCGAATGACGCAACTGTCGAAGAGATCGCCGGCGCCTATATGATGGCCTACGAACTGGGCTGCAAGGGCATCACGGTCTACCGCGACGGCAGCAAGGACGGGCAGGTGCTCAGCACCGGCGGGACCGGCGCTTCAGAGACCGACGAAGCCGAGGATATCCTGGCCCCCCGCAAACGGCCCCAGTCCATTCGTGGAGTCACCGAGCGAGTGCGCACCGGCCACGGCAACATGTATGTAACCATCAACTTCGACGAGGCGGACACGCCCTTCGAGTTATTTGGCAACCTGGGCAAGGCCGGCGGCTGCGACTCGGCCCAATTGGAAGCCATCTCCCGGCTAGTGTCCCTGGCATTGCGCTCGGGCATCGAGCCGACCACGGTCATCGAGCAACTACGGGGCATCACTTGTTGCCCGGCGTGGGACGAAGGCACTCTGGTGCGCTCCGGCCCTGACGCGGTGGCCCTGGCGTTGGAACGCCACACCGGCGGCTCCCATGGACGTGACAATTCCGGACAGCACACAAGTGAAGTCCAGTTGAAGTTCACGCCCCAAACCGTAACCAATGGAAACGGGAACGGCCACGCCAAAGGGATCTTGAACGCTCGCAAGTGTCCGGAGTGCAATACCCCGGTCATCTTTGAAGAGGGATGCATGAAGTGCGTTGCGTGTGGCTGGAACAAGTGCGAATAACGGCTTAGGGCCAGCGCAAGTAGATACCGGGCAAGCGGGTATTGGATAAGAAGTGTAGAGGGGAGAGACCTTAAACGGACATTAAGGGCGGCCTGGCTGGTGCAGGGTGGGTTGTGTGGAGGCCGACTGCTGCTGTGGCTAATCGAGTCTCATGGGTGGTGCGGTTCTTGTACCAGCCTGGCTGCCTTCCCAGAGCCCCCGGCGGCCAATGCCGGGGGCTCTTTTTTGGGCCCGTTTGATCTGAAGAGAACCAACCAATTTATCTAAGTACTCGGTTCCCTTTTTTCGAAGAAAACCAACCATACCATACAAATCAAGGGGGATAAAACCCTGCCCGTGCTATAATTCCGGCCCGTCTGGGCCTCTTGATTACATAACTATTCAAAAACCAACTAGATTCGTCGGATAGCCCATTAAGCTGCGATCTGTGCCCGATGATTGGGGCCGAAGGAAAACGTCATGACTTCCGCAAAGAAACCAGCCATAGCCATCACCATGGGTGACCCCTGCGGCATCGGCCCGGAGGTCGTGGTCAAGGCCATGGCCGACCACCAAGTTTACGCCACCTGTCGTCCGCTGGTCGTGGGCAACGTCTATGCCATGGAACTGGCCGTGTCTCTCACGGGAGCTCCGGTAAAGATTAATGAGGTGGGCGATCCTGCCGCGGCGGGACTGGAGCCGGGCGTGATCGACGTTGTGGACATCCACAACCTGAACCCGGAAGACATCACCGTAGGCGAGATCAGCCCCACCTGTGGCCAGGCGGCCATGGAGTGGGTGACCAAGGCTGGAGAACTTGCTCTGGCCGGCGTGGTTGATGCCCTAGCCACGGCGCCCCTGAACAAAGAAGCCGCCAGTCTGGCTGGCTACAAATCCATCGGCCACATGGAACTGCTGCAGGAACTGTCCAAGAGCACTTTGGCCGCCACCATGCTGATGGCCAAGAATCTGCGAGTCGTCCATCTGAGTACCCACCGGTCCCTAAGCCGGGCCTGCGATCTGGTCAAGAAGGACCGCATCCTTGAGTACCTGAAACTTACCCATGAGAGCTTCGTGACCTACGGATTCAAGAACCCTCGGGTAGCCGTGGCGGCCCTGAATCCCCACGGAAGCGACGGCGGCCTGATGGGTGACGAGGAAGCGTCAGAGATCGCCCCGGCTGTAGAGGCTGCGATAGCTGATGGCATAAATGCCATCGGACCCATTCCGGCCGACATCATTTTCCATCAGGCCATCCAGGGCCAATATGACGTAGTGCTATGCATGTACCATGACCAGGGACACATCCCGGTTAAGGTCTATGGCTTTGAAGAAAGCATCACCGCCAACCTGGGCCTCCCCTTCGTGCGGACATCCGTCGACCATGGCACGGCCTTCGACATCGCGGGCAAAGGGATAGCCAGCCACGAGAGCATGTTGGAGTCCATCCGTCTGGCGGTGGCATTGGCCCAGGGCAACGGCCTGGCCGATTTCTGAGGAGCTTCCCAAGGCCATCAGACACGGTACGACGCCTTTGGCTCCCAGCTTCGGTGATATAATGGTGCCCGGCATCTGACTGTGGTTTTAATTAGGCGTAGACCCACCGCCCGTTAGGAAAAAGAAATGAAAGTGGCGTTTATCGGTGGAGGCAAGATGGCTGAAGCCATTCTCCACGGCGTCTTGTCCGGCAAAGTGGCGGCCCCTCAGGACGTCAGCGTAGGTGAGCCTGTGTCCGAGCGGCGCGAGTACCTGATTAACGAATTCGACGTCCTTGCAGACGCCGACAACCTCAAAACAGCTAAAGATGCCGACCTGGTGGTCTTCGCGGTCAAACCGCAGGACCTGGGCTCGGTCATGGGCCAGTTGAAAGGCCACCTAGGCCCTCAGCAGGCCGCTCTTTCCATAGTTGCCGGTGCCAAGATGGAAACGTTGGCCAAGGGGCTGGGCCACCAGTCAGTCATCCGCGTGATGCCCAACACCCCCGCTCAGATAGGCGAAGGCATGACCCTTTGGACTTGCTCTGACGGCGTAGACGACTCCCGACGAGAGATGACCAAGTCTGTCCTTGGAACCATTGGGCAGGAGATCTACGTATCAGATGAGAAGTACATGGACATGGCCACCGCACTCAGCGCCAGCGGGCCGGCCTACGTGTTCTTGTTCATCGAGGCCCTGATCGACGCCGGGGTTTACGTTGGTATGCCCAGAAACATGGCCCGCACTCTGGCGCTGCAAACCGTTTTCGGCAGCACCAAGCTGGTCATGGACACCGGCATGCACCCGGCGGAATTGAAAGATATGGTGGTCTCTCCGGGTGGCACCACGGCAGAGGCTTTGAAAGTGCTGGAAGACCGGGGCGTTCCCGCGGCCATCGTCAGCGCCGTGGACGCGGCATACCGTAAATCCGTACAACTGGGACAGGGGTAAAGAGGTTAGATATTGGCCGGACTGATCAACGCGATAATAACCCTGTTCACCATCGCCATCTTCAGCCGGGTGATCCTAACTTTCATAGCCCCCCTTAGCGGCGCCCGGCCCCATCCCGTCCTTGTCACCATCAACTCCTTTGTGTTTCAGATCACCGAACCGGTCCTCGGACCCATCCGCCGCAGCCTGCCCAGCTTTGGCGGCTTCGACTTCAGCCCGATGGCGGTGCTGATCATTCTGATACTGTTGCGCCGAGTAGTGGATTCAGTCCTTTAGACGCTGTTTCGCGACCTCCGCCTTCCCGCCTTGACCAAGCTACCTCAGGTTCCTAGAATGGCCTCATATATCCTATAATTGGTCACCATTTCTGCTCTGGATCTAAAAGAAGATGCACCGACAAGAGATGCTTAAAGGCAACACCGACACCCTGCTCCTGGCCCTTCTTGAGAATGAGGCCATGTATGGCTATCAGATCGTGAAGGAAGTCGACCAAAGAAGCAGCGGTTACTTCGCCTTCAAAGAGGGAACCCTCTACCCAGCGCTACACCGACTGGAGAAGGCCAAGCTGATCGAAGGGCGCTGGGAGGGCACTCCCAACAATGTGCGCCGCCGTTATTACCTGATTACCGCCAAGGGGCAAGAGGCCCTGGTAGACCGCCTATCGGAATGGCATCGCTTCACCAACGCCATGGACTCCATAATGCGTCCTGGGGCCAGCCCCGAGGCCCGGTAGGTACACGCCATGCCATTTGAGGTGACGAACTACTTGCATGCGCTGGCCCGGAGGCTCCACCTTGATCCCGCTGAGAAGGATGAGATCATCCAGGAGCTGGAAGCGCACCTGGAAGACAAGGCCGCCGAGTTGGAGACCCAAGGGGTCGACCCCGAGACGGCGATGGCCCGCGCCGTCGAGGAGATGGGCGCTCCCAACGCGGTCGCCCGGGGCATGTACGAGGTGCACAGCCCAGGAGTCTGGCGTGACGTTCTCCTGTCCACCATCCCCCACTTTCTGTTGGCCGCTTTCTTTGCGCTCCACCTATGGAGCCATTACTTCTTGGTCTCGTTGCTGCTGATCGCCATCGCATTTGTTACCTGGCGCAACTGGTGCGCCGGCAGCCCCAGCAAATGGTCGTATTCGTGGATGGGTTACTCCCTGGCGGCGCCTGCGCTATCCTGGCTCTTATCGTTAATAACTCTCGGCTATGGCGCCTGGACGCTGCTCACCACCGGGCGGTTGCCATTCAACATGGTGCTATTCTTCCTGCTCATCGGATATGTGCCCTTCTCCATGTGGATCATGGCCAACGTCATTTTCAAAATGGTCAAAAGAGACTGGCTGCTGGCGTCCCTCACAGCATTGCCTTTCCCCTTCCTCACTTCATGGATATTGTTCCTGAACTGGCAGGGTGGCCTCTGGAGCGAGCACGCAGAGCGCATGCAGGATTCCGATACCGCCAGGGCGTTCATCTTCGTGGCCATGGCCGTGACCACCGCCGTATTCTTGAAGGTGGGGCCCCGGTTGTTGCGGATCGGACTGCTCACGGTGACCACCTCCATCCTGGTGATAATCACATCTGCGTCATTGCCGGTGAGCCTGAGCGCGTTGGCCGTGGTCTTGATGATCGTCGCCTCTCTAGCCTTCCTGCTGAGTCCGGCGATGCTGGAGTCCAAGTTGGATAGCAGGCGGTACGGGGCGGAGGACATCGGTGAATTGCCGGAGGCTTGGCCCCCCGACGAAGGATATTCGTCGTCATAGTTCTCTGCCGTATTCCTCGAAAACTTCTATTGAATCTATCGAAGCATTGGACGTAACAGATTGGACGACCAATTAAACAAAGATGTGGCGTTGCTGCGCCAAACGTTGGACGATGACCTGTCCATATCCCAGCCGCGGATGCCACAGCAGCCCTTGCTGGTGGCCATGTGCGGTCTGCCGGGCACGGGCAAGTCCTATTTCGCGGCCAAACTCATTGAACAAGTCCCGTTTCTCATCCTGGAGACCGACCGGCTGCGCAAGGTGCTGGTTGAGCACCCCAGATACTCGACACAAGAACACCGCCGGGTGTTTCGTTCCTGCTACCAACTCATTCAGTACTATCTGATCAACGGCTACAGCGTCCTCTTCGACGCCACCAACCTCAATGAAGAGTTCCGGACTTATCTATACGACATCGCGGAGGCAACCCACGCGCCCCTGGCACTGGTGCACGCCACGGCGCCCGAGAACACGGTCAGGCGCAGGCTGAAGCAACGCAAAGCCGACCGGCACGCCAACACTTACTCCGATGCGGGGTGGCTGATCTACACGCGGCTGGCTCCGGTGGAAGAACCTGTGCAGCGTGACCATTATGCGCTGGACACCTCCAAGGACATCTCGCCGGTGCTGGACGAAGTGGCTGAGTGGGCCAAATCCAATGGCCAGCTAAAACTAGACTGATAGACAGGTGCATAGTCTCTATGACGACAACGAAACCCGAGGCAGCCAAAGCTAAGAAATCTACCAAATCCGCTAAGACTGAGGTGCTGGCGATCGATGTTCAGTTAGCCGACCTCACTGACATTGAAACCCCGGCACTGGTTGTAAACCTGTTTAGGGGCGTCAAGAAGCCGGGCGGCGCCACCGGGGCTGTGGACAAGGCGCTGGACGGGATCATCACCCAGTTGATCGAGGACGGGGAGATCAGGGGCAGCGCCGGCGAGACCACCCTGATCCACACCTTGGGCAAGATCAAGCCCAGCCGGGTGCTAGTGGCCGGACTGGGCCCACGGGACAAATTCGACGTTCAAGTAGTGCGCCGAGTGTCCGCGGAAGTCGTCCGGTTCCTGCGCCGCAAGGGAATCTCCAGCACCGCTACCATCGCCCACGGGGCCGGCATTGGCGGGCTGGACCCCCAAGAGTCGGGCCAGGCCATCGCCGAGGGCGCGCACCTTGGCCTTTACAAATTCGGGACCTACCTGACCAATAATGGCGATGCCACCACCGAGTTTGAACGCCTGACCGTGGTGGAATTGGATAAAGCCCGCGCCAAGGCCATCGACGCGGGAGTAAAGCTGGGCTGCACCGTGGCCCAGGCAGCCATAACCGCCCGCAACATGGTCAATGAGCCCGCCAACCACATGACACCTTCACGCATGGCAGACGCGGCCCGGAAAGTGGCTTCAGAACAAGGCCTCAATATAGAGATAATGGAAAACGCCCAGATGAAAAAGATGGGCATGGGCGCGTTCATGGGCGTGGCCCAAGGCACCAACGAACCGGCAAAGCTGATCATCCTGCGCTACGACGGAGATCCCGGCCACCCGGAGAACAACCTGGGGCTCATCGGCAAGGGAATCACATTCGACACCGGCGGCATTTCCCTGAAACCCCCCGGCGGCATGGAAGCCATGAAGGGCGATATGGCCGGTGGCGCCTCAGTCATCGGCGCTATGGAAATCATCGGTCAGACCAAGCCCAAGATAAACGTGCTGGCGGTCATCGCCGCTACTGAGAACATGCCCGGTGCCTCCGCCCAGCGTCCTGGAGACGTGGTCAGGGCCATGAACGGCAAGACGATCGAGGTCATCAACACCGACGCTGAAGGCCGCCTGGTGCTGGCCGACGCCCTTTGTTACGCCCGGGAGCAGGGCATCACCCGGCTGGTGGACGTGGCGACTCTGACGGGAGCCATGGTGACCACACTGGGCAAGGCCTGCACCGGAATTATGGGCAACGACGACACGCTGGTCCAGCAGACCATCGACGCCGGAAAGAAGACCGGCGAGAAGTTCTGGGAACTACCCATGTTCGACGAATACAAAGACCTGATCAGGAGCGACGTCGCCGACATGAAGAACAGCGGTGGACGGCAGGCTGGCTCCATCAGTGCGGCCCTGCTCTTGGCCGAGTTCGTGGATGGCGCCGCCTGGGTCCACCTGGACATCGCCGGCACTTCCACCTCAGACAAGGTGTCCGGATACCTGGTCAAAGGCGCCACCGGAGTGCCCGTTCGCACCCTGGCACAATTGGCCGCGGACCTGGCGGCAGCATCCAAACCCAAAAAATCAAAAACCAAAGCCAAGTAAGGGAGATAACCCGTGACCAGTTCATATGAGACCATCGGCCGTCCGGTGGGCCGCGCGGAAGGACCCGCGAAAGTCACTGGCCAGGCGATTTTCCCTGCCGACGTGAACTTGCCCGGCACTCTAGTGGGCAAGTGCCTGCGCAGTCCTTTCCCCTACGCCAAGATCGTGTCCATCGACCCGGACTCAGTCACGGCAGCCCGGCAGGTGCTTGGCGTCCATGCTGTCTTGACCGCTGACGATATCCCGCCCCATCTGGTGGGCCGAATGCTCCGCGACATGCCCATCTTGGCCCGGGACGTTGTACGTTTCGCCGGCCAGAAAGTGGTGGCGGTGGCCGCAGAAGACGATGACATCGCTGAAGAAGCCTTGAACCTCGTCCAGATCGAGTACGAAGAACTTGAACCCATCCTGGATCCGTCGGACTCGATCAAACCCGGCGCGCCCGTGCTCCATCCCAATTTTACTGACTATGTCGGCATCCCCGACGGCGCGCAAGCCTACCCCAACGCTGCAGGCCATGGCCAATGGAAGAACGGCGATGTTGAGCAGGGATTCGCCGAGGCCGACCTGATATTCGAGCATACCTTCAAGACTAACCACCAACACCAGGCCTACATAGAACCCCATGCCTCGGTGGTCTTTCTGGATAACACCGGACGGGTGCAGACCTGGGTCAACAGCAAGATGCCGTTTCAGGTGCGCCAGCAGCTCTCTGAAGGCATCGATATGCCCACCGACCAGATACGCGTAAATCCGACCACCATCGGCGGGGATTTCGGCGGCAAGGGCGGGTTCATGGACACCCACCTGGGCTTCTGGCTGTCCAAGACCACGGGCCGCCCCGTGCGCATGGCCATGACCTACATCGAAGAACTGATGGCCGGCAACCCGCGCCATCCGGCGGTGATGACCTTCAAGACCGGGGTCAAGAAAGACGGCACCATCACGGCCCGGCAAGCGCACCTGGTCTATGACAGCGGCGGATACGCGGCCTTCAAGCCTCAGAGGGGTGTGACCTACGGCTCCCGGTGCCTGGGGCCCTACAAGATTCCCCATGGGCATATTGATTCGTACGTGGTCTACACCAACCAGGTGCCCTGCGGCAGCATGCGTGCGCCCGGGGATCCCCAGTCCATCTTCGCCGCCGAAACCCAGATAGACCTCATCGCCCGTGCATTGGGTATAGACCCCCTCGAATTTAGGCGCAAGAACCTAGTCCAGGACGACGACGCATCCCCCATGGGCCATTACTGGCAGAACATCATGGGTCTCCGGACCATGGACGCCGCCGTGAAAGAGTCCGGATATGTAGATGCAAAACCAAAGACGCCAGGCAAGCTCACCGGACGGGGCATGGCCGTCTGCGAACGGCACGTCGGGGCTGGAAGCTCGACCGTCAGGATATCCATCGACTCCGGCGGGGTAGTCACCC
>Ga0066854_10000554_pt1 | contig 13330 bp, 8 predicted proteins | sample ETNtaG_8_FD_65494 | JGI IMG/M metagenome (GOLD analysis project Ga0066854, IMG submission 65494) | Marine microbial and viral communities from oxygen minimum zone, Eastern Pacific Ocean - ETNP201406SV75 | ecosystem: Environmental > Aquatic > Marine > Oceanic | place: Pacific Ocean: Eastern...
AAAAGGGGGCTCCCTTGGCTGGCGGTTGCCCCGCTTCTTGCCGTGCATTAATATCTATCCAGCGTAGGCCGAGGCGGACTGACCTTGGCTCCTCCAGGAGGCACACTTGGCCACATCAATGGTTATGCCCCAGATGGGCTACGACATGCACGAGGGCAAGGTGGTCCGCTGGCTCAAGAAGGAAGGCGAGGAAGTGATCCGGGGTGAGGTCATCGCCGAGATTGAGACAGACAAAGCCACCGTTGAATATGAAGCTTACACCGGCGGCGTGATGGCAAAGATCGTTGCCGAAGAAGGAGCCACCATCCCGGTGGGCGGGCTCATCGCGGTGATAACGAACCCCGGCGAAGCGATTCCCGAAGACATTCTGACGGATGCTGCTCTGGCCGCGCCTGCGGAGGCTCCCGCTCCTGCGGCTGCCCCAGAAGCTTCGGCCCAAGCGCCACCTGCAGCAGCGGCTTCCGCAACCACCGACGGTGAAGTAAGGGCATCTCCCCTGGCCCGCCGCTTGGCCAAAGAGCGCGGCGTAGACCTTTCCACCATCACCGGCACCGGCCCGGGCGGCCGCGTCACTGAAGCCGACATTCCGGAACGGGGTGCGTCCGCCCCGGCATCTGCGGCCGCATCAGTGAATGGCTATATCAAGGCGTCTCCCCTGGCCAAACGGTTGGCTAGAGAGCGAGGCATCGACCTGGGCACGCTCTCAGGCACCGGCCCCGGCGGGCGGATAATCGAGGAAGACGTCCCGGAACATGCTGCTCCCGCAGCGGCCGCAGCCCCTTCAGATTCATGGGATACCGCCGCGCAGGCGACATCTACCTCTGAGAACGTTGAACTTACGCGGATGCGTCAGGCCATCGCCAAGGTGACCGCGGACAGTTGGGGAGCCGCGCCTCACTTCTATGTCTCGGTCGATATCGATATGACCAAGGCCATGGCGTTCCGGCGGGACGTGAACGACGAGTTGGACGCCGAGAAACGGGTCAGCGTCAACGACCTGATCGTCAAAGCGTCGGCCATCGCCATCGGCCGTCACCCGAAATTCAATTCGTTCTTTCGAGACGACCACCTACAGATGAACGCGTCCATCAATGTGGGGATCGCCATCGCCTTGGAATCGGGGCTGATCGTGCCGGGCATCAACGGCTGCGAGAATATAAGCTTGGTGGAGATTGCCGCCGCCAGCCGCGACCTGGCTGCCAGGGCCAACAGCGGCTCACTGCGAAACGACGAGTACAGCGGCACCACCTTTAGCGTCAGCAACATGGGCATGTTCGACATCGAGAGCTTCACCGCCATCATCTTCCCCCCCCACGCGGCCATATTGGCGGTGGGGACGGTCAAGGAACAGCCGGTGGTGCGTGACGGTGAGTTGGCCATAGCCCAGATCATGAAAGCCACCCTCTCCACGGACCACCGAGTGGCCGATGGAGCGGAGGCAGCCCAGTTCATAGTGGAGATCAAGAAACTCCTGGAAAACCCGGTCAGCTTAGTAATTTAGAGCTATCAGCAGTCAACGTTCAGCATTCAGCTATTTGACGGGCCAAAGGCCCGGCGACTCCAAGCTGACCGCTGAAAGCTGATGGCTGACCGCTTGAACAGAACAAAGGAGGGCATTTTGCCTAAACTAACCGGCGGTCAGGCCGTTGTCGAATCCCTCAAAACCCAGGGCGTGGATACTGTGTTCGGCATCATATCCATCCACAATCTGGACCTGTTCGATTCCCTGTTCGGGAGTCAGGACAGCATTCAGTTTGTCGGAGGCCGGCTCGAGTTGGGCTGTGGGTTCATGGCCGACGGTTACGCCAGGGCCACCGGCAAGCCAGGCGTTTTGTTCACCAGCACCGGCCCCGGCGCAGCCGACTCGGTGGGCGCCATCGGTGAGGCCTACTTTTCGGGCTCGCCCATCCTGGAGATCACCACCAACGTTGAGCAAGAGTTCCTCGGCAGCGGCAAGCTGGCAACCCACGAGACCAAGGACCAGCTTGGAATGTTCGAGGCCGTGACCGATTGGAACACCAGCATCCCCCAGGTGGAGTCCATACCCGACAACATCACGCAGGCTTTCGACCGCTTCCAGACCCGTCGGCCCAGGCCTATCGAATTGGAGATACCTACCGACCTATTGGGGACTGAAGCCGATGTGGAGATGCTGACCGCCCGGCAGCCCAACATCCCCCAGGGTGACCCAAACCAGGTCGAGAAGGCGCTGCAGATGCTGCTCAAGGCCAAGCGTCCCGCCATCTTGGTGGGCGAAGAGGTCCAACAGTTGGGCGGTACCCAGCAGATTGTAGAACTGGCGGAGAAACTGGGCGCGGCGGTAGTCACCAGTGACGGGGCCAAGGGGGCGTTCCCTGAAGACCATGCCCAGTCCCTGGGGCAGATCATGGGCCGGCGCATCTGGGGCGAGAACCCGGTGCAAGAATGGTTGGGCACCTGCGACTTGGTGGTTGTATTGGGGTCCATAATGCCCCACCGGTCCACTAGCGGCATCGGGCTGCAACTGCCCAAGGACATGGTCCACGTGTTGCTGGACGGCGAGGCCATCGGCAAGAACTATCCGGCCACCGTGCCCATCGTCGCCAACTCCCAGGCCGTGGTGCAGCAATGGCTGGGCGCCATCGGCGATCAGGACGTCCATAAAGGCGCAGCATTCCAAGACGACCTCAAGTCGATCAGAGGCAACATGCGCAGCCGGTTGGAAGAGACCTGGAGCAACGAACTCAAGGTCTTCGAGACCGTGCGTGCAGTTACGCCCCGTAACACCATCTTCTCGCTGGACCCGACTGTGGGCGCCAGCCGGGCCACCCGCTGCCTGGACATCTACGAGCCCAGGACCTACATGCACCCCCATGGTTGGCTGGGACTTGGCTTTGCCTTCCCGGCGGCCATCGGCGCGAAGGTTGGCAAGCCGGACAGCCCGGTCGTCTGCGTCACAGGCGACGGCGGCTTCCAGTACAACTTCCAGGAACTGGCCACCTGCGCCCAGTACGACATCCACCCGGTGGTGCTGATGTTTAACGACAACGCCTGGGGAGTGCTCAAGGGCTTCCAGAGCGACCGCTTCGGCGACAACCGCCGGTTCGCCACCGACCTGGTCAACCCCGACTTCGTAAAGATCTTCGAGTCCTACGGCTTCGAGGGCACCAAAGTCACCAACGTCAACGACCTGGGCAAGGCCTTGGAAAGCGCCATCGCCTCGGGCAAGACCCACCTGGTAGAGGTCCAGACCCCGGACGGTTTCAGCGCGCTTACTTAGGCTGACAAGGGGCGGGTTTCTAACCCGCCCGGGTTTGCTGCTGCCCATGCCGACCAGGGAGGCAAGGTCTTGATTTGCTAGCCGAGGTACCCGTTAGTCCGCTCATGGTGAGCCTGTCGAACGACGTGCTATGCATAAGCCATCCTTCATCGATGGTCCTTTGACAGGCTTAGTATGAGCGGTTGCGGTGGATTGCGGTAGCCACCCACTCCCTCCATCATTCCTGCGAGAGCAGGAATCCAGGCAGCTCTGCTGGTCAACACAGGTGCTAAATCTCCCAACATAATTTGAGAACTGTCCCCATGGATTCCCGCCTTCTCGGGAATGACGAGTAGGGCGGCCCTGGGGCACTGCCCCAAGCCTCTTGTCTAAACGCGAGTGGACGGCCACAATTGACATAAAGTTGGGACATGGCGTCCTTGACGGCCACGGCTGAATCCAGGCAAATAGCTTATGCAACTTACTCGCTAACTTCGTGGGAGTTTTCACCGCCCTATGCCCGATCAGACCGCAGACACCGGGGCAGCCGGACAGACCTATTCCAGGCGGGTCTATCCGCTGGATGCCCATGACTTGAGCGAGGAGCAGATCGCCGTCGCCTTCGCCATGACCTCCCGCCGTCCCGAGGCTTTCGACGAGATTGCCGAGCAGGTCAGCAAGGAGAAAGCGGCCGATTTCCACGAACGTTGGGTTCTGGGCTACGGCCACGCCTCGGTTGCGGAACACGCTGTGGTGCACCTGGCCGTGGAGAACGTGTCGCGCCTGGCCGTCGACACCCTGGAGGACAATCGGCTGGCGTCCTACACAGAGAAATCTTCCCGCTACCAGGTGATGCCCGAAGACTATTTTTATATCCCCGAGGAGTTGGCCAAGCACCCGGCCCTGAAAAAAGAGTACGAAGCGGCCTGCCAGGGCCTGTTTGAGGGGTACTTCAATCTGATAGACGGCTGTATGGACCATCTGCGAGAGACAACTCCCAGAATCGCCACGGAGCGGGACGGAGCGTTCAACGGCCGCCTCAGCCGGATCGCCACCGACCACTGCCGGGCGGTGTTGCCGGCGGCCACGCTGACCAACGTCGGCGTCACAGCCAACGCCCGCACCCTGGAACATGCCATCGCCAAGCTAGTGTCTTCGGAACTGACTGAAGAACAGTATTTGGGCGATGCAGTGAGAGAACAGGGGCGCCTAATCACTCCGACCCTCATCAAGTACGCCGACAAGGTTGACTACCTGGCGGGTGCGTCCGGATTGCAACTGGACCAGGCCCGACGGTTGGGCTTTCCCGATGAGGAGCCTGCGGCTGATGGCTCGGTGTCCGGGGCGAGCGCTCCCGAGGTGCGGCTGGTTCACTGGGACCGAAAAGGCGAGGAGAAGCTGGCCACTGCCTTGCTCTACCGCCACTCCAACCTGTCCTATGACGAGGTATGGGAGCGGGTGAAAGACCTGGGACCGGAGTCGCGGCAAGCGATCATCGAAGAAAGCGCCGCTGGGCTGGGCCCCCATGACGCCCCGCTACGCGAGTTTGAAGTTGTGGACTACAGCTTTGAGTTCATCCTGGACTACGGCGCCTACAGGGAGTTCAAACGGCACCGGATGATGTCTTACCTGCCCCAGCCGTTGACCGTGGCCCACGGCTACCGCATCCCCCCGGTGGTTGCCCAGGCGGGACTGGAGTCCGAGTTCGAACAGACGGTGCGACCGGCTGAAGAGGTCTATTGGAAGGTGAGGGAAGCGTCCCCTCTGGCGGCCCAGTACCTGGTGACCCACGCGCACAACCGGCGTGTGGTGAGCAAGTTCAACCTGCGGGAGTGCTACCACTTGTTCAAGATGCGGACCTCAGATGAGGCCCATTTCTCCATCCGGGAACCCATGGTGGAAGCCATGCGCTTGGCGGTGGAGGTACAGCCCCAGTTCTTTCGCCACCTGAAGCTGCGCAACTACCCGGACTGGTGGCCGCACCCGGTCGAAGGCTAGGCCGCGGAGAACTCCCGCGCCATTGACCGCGTCGCAGGTTTCGACTCCGCCCGAATTGGCTGTCTCTAGTCTGGAGGCCCCCTCGAATTCTGTCATTCTGAGACTGACGCAGCGGCGAAGAATCTACCAAGCTACGTGGTCGCACCGGGCATCTGCGCCAGTGAATTGGCCGGAGAGCAGAACTTTGCTAGATCCTTCGCTTCACTCAGGATGACAAATTAGGCGAGTAATCTCCAAGACAAATTGTCATTCCGAGGAGCGCCGAAGGCCGACGAAGAATCCCGTTCCGTGATGCAGAACGGTTAGACCAGAGCAATGAGACCCCTCGCTTCACTCGGGGTGACAGCAAGATTCATGGCCCATTCCGGATGTTGGGCCGAAACTAGCGACTAGGCCAGCTTCGCAGCCACCTCAGCCAGGCGGGCGCCCAGCTCGCGGGCTTGGGCCAGGTCTTCGGTGACTGGTTCCCCTACGGCTGTTGCCCCGTAGTATGACCCTGATTTGAGCATGCGCTCGCCCCAGGGCAGCCCCACCACAACCATGCCGCAGGCCAGCATCCAGTGGATCATCTGCAGTAAGGTCATCTCAAGGCCCGAGTGTTCACCGGAGCCGGAGGTGAATGCGGAGGCGGGTTTTCCGGCCAGCGATCCGTCTTCCCAGAGGTCGCCCTGGTCGTCCAGCCACGTTTTGAGCGAGCCGGTGATGCCGCTCCAATTGGGAGAGCCCAGTATCAGGCCGTCGGCAGCCAACAGGTCGGCTTGGGTGGCTTCCGTGGTCCGTTTCAAGGTGACTGTGGCCCCGGCCAGGTCCACTCCCATGGCGGCGGCCCGCGCCAGGTCTTCGATGGCGGAGTTCTTGCGGTCGTATAGGACCAGTATCGTGACTGGCATTAGGGGTCTGAGCAGTCGCGGGTGAACCCGCAGTTGGGGCACTTGATCTTGCAACTCCGCTCGATCATCGTGCTCCCGCAGATCTCGCAGGTCAGGTCGTAGGGCTTATCGGAAGTGGCACTTAGGAACATCACGCCCACCACACTATTCACATGATTCCCAGGGCCGGGGGCCAGAGGTTCTGGAAGTATAGCAGCGGGCGGCCAAAGGGCCCAAGAACGGTGGCCTAAAGTTTGGTCCGAAGTTTGGATTCGGCCATCCCGATCAATTCAACCTACTGAGCGTGGACCAGAGGCCTTTGATCTGGTCTTTGACCTGCTTGGAGTCATCCGGGCTGCCCGCTTCTTGAAGATATGCTTCCAGCGTCTCTATCGCCAGCCGGTACTCTTGCTGCTCGGCGTGGCACCAGGCCTGTTCTTGGTAGAGCGACGGCTCGCCAGGATTGATGATGGTCATGCGCTGGATCACGCCCACCGCCTTTTTGTACTCCCGGTTCTGCATGTAAACGGCCTTCAGATTGTTCAAGATCCTGAATAGGATATCGCGCTTAGTATACGGCGCCAGAAATGTGTCTTGCCATTCCAGGCTGCCGGCGAACATTCGGCTCACCAGAGCCCGGCAGTCTTCCAGCGAAAGAGTCGCACCCGAGTTGAAGGGATCCAGGTATTCCCCCGTGTCGTCCAAGCCGACGATGAAGTGACCGGGCAGGCCCACCCCGGAGCATCTGAGGCCCAGGCGGCGCGCCACCTCTAGGAACAGCAGTGATAAGGTGATGGGTATCCCGGCACGTGTTTCCAGCACCCGGTTCAGGAAGCTGTTGTCGGGGTTGTAGTACTGGCCCGAGTTGCCTTGAAAGCCCAATTCTTCGTAGAGGTAGGCGGCGATTGCGCGAGCCACGTCGGCCGGTGCAGCCTCATTGGTCACACGCTGGGATACCTCGGCGGCAAAGGCATCCAATTGGGCTAGATGGGAAGGGATATCGATCTCCGGGTACTCCTCACCGGCCAGATAGAGGGCCGCCCGGTCTAATTCGATATCGTCTTCCGGCATCTGTACTAGCTCGATGAACATGGCCCTGAACCCGGGGTTGGCGGTCATATACAGGCTAGACCACCAGGCCGTCGAATAAGTCATCCATGTCTGTCGCTTCGTCGATGGCCCAGAGGGTCTCCAGCGCCTGGTCGCACTGCATGTCGGAGAGCACCCCGGAGGCGAAGCTCCGGAACTTGCCTTCCAGCTCGGCGTCGTCCAAGGGATTTTTCTTGTGGCCCTTGGAGAAGGATGTATGGGCGGTGTGGACCTTGCCTGCCTGATCGGTGACCGTGATCCGGCAGTTGTACTCAGATGGGAACTTGGCCGTGAAATCCGAGTCTTCTGACAGGGTCATCTTGGACATGGTTTGGCGTTTGGTTGGGTCAGCGATGCCCTGGGGCGTGAAGCTGCCGGGGGTAACGGCGCCCTCTTGAAAGGCCGCAGCCACCAGGAAGGGTATGCTGTGGTCGGCCGTCTCCCTGGTCTTGGGATCCCATTTCTCGGGCTCGCTGGAGGCGCTGCTGGCGGCGGTGTGGTAAGTGTCGATATGGATCGACTTGATGTCGGCCAGCGAGACCTCTTTACCCAGCTCAAGGGCCAGGCCGATGGGCGCTTGGGTGTGTATCTGGGAGGGGTAGCTCTTCACGATCGTCTGGGTGATGCGGAAGGGGTCGTCATCGCCGCGACTTCCGCCCAGCGGGAAGTCGTCGATCTTGACCGGTTTGCCCACGGCCTGCTCCCAGAGTCCGTTTTTGCCGTCAAAGGCCTCGCTTGGGCCGCTCATGCCTTCTGCGGCCAACATTGCGGCGAACACGGCGGAGCGAGTTGCGGCGGCGCTGGCACAACCCTTCCACATGGAAAGCTCGCCCTTGCGGGTCACTGCCAGGGGGAGGGAAGGCGTGACGGCCAGGGATATCGCCTGGCCCATCTGATCCTGGTCCAACCCCAGTACCTTACCGGCCCCACAGGCGGCGCCGATGACGCTGAACATACCCTGGTCCCAGCCCAGGTCTCCGGCCACCACCTGGTCTGACAGCCGGCAGAAGACTTCGTAGGCCAGTGCGATGGCCGTGATGACGGTGTGGCCGTCGGCGATCATGGGGTCGGCCATGGCCAGCACTGCGGGGATCATGTCGCTGGGGTGACCGCCACCGGGAGAGAAATAGGAGTCGTTGCAGTCCAGGTACCGGACCATTACCCCGTTGGCGAACCCGGCCATGTCCGGCGAGGTGTATTCGGTTGTGCCCAGGACCCGCGACGGAGTGGTGCTGGTGATCGACGACGCCATGCCCCTGGCAATCTTGGCCGGCTCGGACACGAAGCCGCCCATGGCGCAGCCCATGGTATCCACCAGGGTTCGTTTGACCTGGTGCACGGTCTTGGGCCCCAGGTCTTCATAGCTGAGCCGGCAGGCATATGACGCCAGCATTTCGGCGGTGCGGTCCATGGGTGTCTCCTCTCGTTTCCGTCATTCCAGCGAAGCTGGAATGGCATATAGGGCACGGTTGTACCGCTATCGCAATACGGCTTCGGCCATCCGCTCAAGTTGGTCGCCCATCTCTTTCTCGGTTTCCACGTGCTCGGGGCGGACCACCACGCGGTCGGCACCGGCGTTGAGCAGTGAATGGACTATGTCCCGCTCGGGAAGTTGGCCGTAGACCGAGATGGTGATCGACTTGGGGTCGCGGCCTGCTTCGGCGGCCATGGCGTCCAGCTTCTTGCGGCTCTCTTCAACCTCGGCGGGCGTCACCCGGTTGGGCAGCCAGCCGTCGGCGTGGGTCACCACCCGGCGTAGCACATTCTTGGCCATGCCACCCAAGATCACAGGAGGGTGGGGCTTCTGGAACGGCTTGGGGTAGGACTTGACCAATGGGAAGTCGAAATACCGGCCGTGGTACTCGGCTTCTTCTTTGGTCCAGAGCTCTTTCATGACTTCGATGGCCTCGCGGGTCTGGGTCCAGCGGTGCTCGAAGTCGCCGCCCATCATCTCGGTCTCTTCCTTGAGCCAGCCGGTGCCGATGCCGAACAGGAACCGGCCGCCGCTGAAGCGGTCCAGGCTGGCGATCTCCTTGGCCAGGAGGATGGGGTTTCGCTCAGGGACCAGGGTGATGCCGGTGCCCAGCAGGATCTTGCTGGTGGCGCCGGAGGCCCGGGCCAGGGCGATGTACGGGTCGGTGAAATGAGAGTAGGTCCAGGGAATCTCGCCGCCGGTGGCGGGAAAGGGGCTGTCACTGTGGACCGGCACTGCCGCGTGTTCGGCGTACCAGATGGACTCGAAACCCAAGTCCTCGGCCTTTTTGGCCATGAATGCCGGGTCGATGGTGTAGGCCGGCAGGGGCACCGATGTTCCGATGTTCATCTTCTTCTCTCCAGTTTCGATTTTGGTTCTGGTGTTCTTTTACGGATGTTTTGGAAATAGCCGTTGTTGTGATTCGTTCGTCCTGAGCTCCGTCGAAGAACCTTGGCTTCGGCGGGCAGATGGTTCGATGGGGCTCACCAAGAACGGAGCTAGCAGGGCTCATGGCAGGCGGAGCCAGTTGTTAGGGGACTTTCTACATCAGATATTTCTAATCCGCGGCGGTCTGCGCCTGTTTCACTTGGGACTCGATCAGATCGTATCTTTCTCCGGCCATCTCGCCGACCCTGGGCACATCTTCATCGAGCATATAGCCTTCGGAGACCAGGTCTCGAGCGACCCGTCCACCCGGTCGAGATAGTCCTCTTTGGATGCGTAGCGCTCTTCTATGGACGCACGAGGGTCCGAGGTGACCTGACGCTCTTGTTTGGTGAAGGCGAAGGGCACGGTGGAGCCCATGGTCTTATGGGTCTGGCCGCGGCCTCCGGTGTCCGGGTGGCGCAGGTTCCAGCCGGTGACCGTGGCCAGAGGTACTGCCACGTCCGGAAGCCGGATACCGGCCACATCGTTGCCGTCTTGGTCCACGTTGGATACAAGTGCGGGGTATTGCTTACCGGTGACCGGCGGCAGGTTCTCGGTGATACCCTCATTGGGGCCGAAGTCGTACCGGGCCAGTCGCCTGAAGTGGTCAGGGAAACCGAAACCTGGGAATGCTTGGAATACGGACTCTAACGATTCGGAAGGGACCGCGGTGCCGTCGTCCAAGCGTGCGTGTTTGCTGGCCGGGGGCTTGGTGTTATTGCTGACCCAAGCGTCGAGATTGACCACGGCGGCCCGCATCAGAGGACGCCAGTCCACCCAGTTGAAGGGGTGCAGTCCGCTGGCTCCGGTGGGCTGGGTATGGCCCAACGGCAGGACTCCAGCGTTGTGCTGGGTGCCGGCGAAATGGTAGATGCGCACCTGGTCAAAGGACGCTATGTCACGGGTCCCGGTGGTCTCGGTATGGGTCAAGGCCGCGTGCCCGGCCCAGTACTCGCTTGAGGTGTTGGTCAAGAATATCTTTGGGACCTTGGCCCTGGCCTTCAAGCGGGTCAATAGTCCGTCGTTTTGGCCGGTCTCCGGGTCGGTCTGGTCGATGTCAGCGAAGGGGAAGACGCTGCCGGTGCTGGCCTCGACCAGATTGGAGGGCTGGCCAAATCTTTGGTTGAACTCGCCCCGGCGGCCACCGGCGATGTTGGCGATGATGCCGTCAAAAACTGTTTGGTCGTGCTCATCTTGGTTCATTGCCAGGTAGAGCATGTGGCGCAGGAAACGCCCGCTCTGGGACGACCCAAATGCCAGGGAGTGTTGGATGTCGCCGGCGCAGGGATTGTCTTGGTTGTCCGAATATCTGAGGTGTGAGATAAGATCTCTAACCCCCGCTAGTCCCAGGCCAATCACGGGCGCGGTGGCCGTTGCGTAGATGCAGCGGTAGACTTTCCCCGGCTCGAACCCGCTTGCCATGCTGATGTGACTGGCGGCGGGAGACAAGCTGCCGTTTTCCAACTTGCCGAACGACCATTCGGAACGAGGTATGACGGTTGAGGGGCCGCCGTCGTATTCGTGAACAGTGAGTTCAGCGTCGGGCTGGTCCAATTCGCTGGCTGGGTAGGGGAGATGTCCTCGGTCGGAGAGCATCTGGGTTGTGGCCGGTTGGTTCGGTTGGAAGGTTACAGCGATGCGGCCCGCCGTAACGGCGGCGTTGGGCACGTCGATACGAAGGGTTCCCGGCTCCTGGGGGACATCATGCTGCCAGCCGCTCCAGACCAGGGTGTAGCCTCGGCGCAACAGGAACCCGTTGCCAGGGCCCATGCGGTCGCTATCGGGCGTACTGTTGATGCGGGCCAGGGATAGGGGATTGCCCCGGTTCACCACATCGAAGAACAGCTTGTGGCTGCCCTTCTGCTGGTCGGCGGGTTTCAATACCCGAAAATCGGCCGAGAATTCCACCAGTCCCGCCGAGTTCTTGGGGGCCAGTTCTAGGTCGGTGATCAGTCCGTTGGCTGGGTCCGACGGATCAACCGCGAAATGGGCCGTGCCGTCCAACTGCTCATACGTGCCGGTGTCTCCGAAGGCCATGCTTTCGGCGTAGGGACCGCGCTCCTTGATTTCGATGGATGTAACCGCCATTGGTTGCCTCCAGATGATTTAAAGGATTGTCTCGGGGTCCACGTCTAGGTCGGTGGGCGCGTCTTCTCCGGCGAACTCTTGCCACCAAGCGGCGAAGTTGTCGTCGCCGTGTTTCTCTTTCAGGCGGGCTAGGTGGGCTTTGACCTGGACCAACACCTGCAGGTTGTTGCTCTTGGCCAGTTGGTAGGTGCGGCCGGCCCAAAGTAGCGCTCCGGGGATGTCGTCCCGCTCTTCCGCCAGCATGCCTAGTTGGCCGTAGGTGCGGCAGATGCGGTTCAAGTCCTGAAGTTCTTCAAAGATGTCCCGGGCTTTTCCGTACCATCCCTCGGCCGTGTCCAGGTCCTTCTGCTCGTGAAATAGCACGCCCAGTTGGCGGCACTCGTCGCCCTCGGACCTGCGGTCGCCTACCTCTTGCCACTTTCCCAAGGCCATCATGTACCAGTGCTCGGCGTCATCGACGAACATCTCCCGGGCCTGCTCAACCAGTCCCAAGTGATGAAATTCGACGCCCATCTGAGCGGCGTTGCCCATGCGGTCGCTGACCTGAAGGGCCTGTTGGTACCAGTTCTCGGCTTCGTCGAACTGGTACTGAGCGTGGCAGACCGTGCCCAAGGAGTGGTAGACCAGGACGGCGTTCTCCTCGTCCCGGTTTTCCTCCAGGATCTCCCGAGCCCGCTGATACCAACTGGCGGCCTCGTCGTATTCGAACTTGTACTGGGAGCACAGGCCCAGGGATCGGTAGTCCTTGACCATCTCCTCGGCGTCGTCCACTCGCTGGTGTATCTCCAGGGCTTTGCTGAACCATTCCTTGGCTTCGGTGTAGCGTCGGCGGTACTGGCAGACCATGCCCAGGCCGTAATAATTGTCGGCGACCGGCTCTTGGTCTTCTCCGTCTTCGATGATGGCCAGCGACTGTGCATAGAGCTCCTGGGCTTCCTCAAGCTGCCAGCGGTTCTGGGCTACCTGGCCCATCTGGTGGAAGACCGCGGCGGTGCGGGGGTCGGTCTCGCCGTCTTCCTTTTGCGCAAGGTATTCAAGAAGCGCTTTGTTCAGGGTGTCAGCTCTTTCGAACTCCTTGGTCTCGATGCACTCGCTGGCCTCGGTGCCCATTAGATACAGCCAGAGTTGTATGCCGCCGGACTTCTCCGCTTCTTCAGCGGTTACGCCCGTGGTCTCAAGCAACTGGCGGCGCAGACGGCGCAGTTCTGGGTAGCGCTTCTGCATGCGGAAGACCTGGGCCAGCGGCTGGACCAGCAACTGAGCGTTCTCCCACTGGCCTGCTTCAAGGGAGAGGGCCAAAGCCTGGGTGATGTTTCCCTCCTCGGCCAGGATGGCGGTGGTGCCGGCGTCCTGGTTCTCGTAGAGGGTCTCCATGAAGTAGTCGGCGGTGTCGGCGTAAACGCGCACGACCTCGTGCTCCAGTTGTTGGATGGCGCTCTGAGGGAACTGACGGTAGAGGCTGCGCCCCAGGAACCAGGGCAGCGACGGATGTATCTGGTAGACGCTGGGGGTGATGGGCTCCAGGAAACCGCCGGAGCGGGCGTTCCGGAGGAGGGTCCGGCAGGCGCCGTAGCCAAGCTGTTCGCCGGTCACAGACTTGTAGGCCTGTCCCTCGCTGGTGATGTGGGTTAGGACGTCCATCATGAC
>Ga0066854_10000557_pt1 | contig 13308 bp, 9 predicted proteins | sample ETNtaG_8_FD_65494 | JGI IMG/M metagenome (GOLD analysis project Ga0066854, IMG submission 65494) | Marine microbial and viral communities from oxygen minimum zone, Eastern Pacific Ocean - ETNP201406SV75 | ecosystem: Environmental > Aquatic > Marine > Oceanic | place: Pacific Ocean: Eastern...
ACGCGCAGCGGGCGCTGGTGACGGTCGCCCAGGACGAGGCCTTCACTGCCTATTTCGAAACCCATGAGAATGGCGACCGTCATCTCCACAAGGCGCGCATCGACCAGGTGTCGCTCGCCACGCAGGACCGGTTCCACGTCGAGGAAATGTGCCTGATCGACCCCAACGGTGCCGAGATCTCGCGCATCGTCGGCGACCAGATCGCGCATGACCTCGCCACCGACGAGGCCGATGCCTCGTTCTTCGCACCCGGCTTCGCCACCGCGCATCGGCAGGTCTATACCTCGCCGATCTACCTGTCGCCGGATGCCGACAAATGGGTGGTGGCCTATGTCACCCCGGTGATGGTCGGCGACGACAAGCGTTCGATTCTGCATTACGAGCACGCCTTCACCGCCTATGGCGACGTGCTGCAGCGGCTGGCCGCGAACGGCCCGGGCGAGTTGATGATCGTCGCCGATACCGGCCACGTGATCTATGACAGCCGTCAGGAGATCCCGACCGCGCGGGTCGGCGATCTCGAGGCGCGCGACGACTATTTCGAGCGGTTCGAGTTTGCCGGTCTCGACCTCGCGGGGTTCCGCGCGGCGATCGGCCAGGACGCGACCAGCGGTCAGGGCCGCATCGAGGCCGGTGACGTGGCGCGCGACGCCGCCTTCCGCGTCATCGGTCCCTGGACGCTCATCGGCTGGCAGGACAGCTGATCATGGCGAGGCGCATCCCCGATCTCGGTTGGGCGCGGGCGGGGCTGCGTCTCAAGGTCTCGGCGACGCTGTTCGCCTGCGCGGTGGCATCGCTCGGCATCGGCACGGTGGTCGCCACCCAGTTCGGCGAGCGCGCCCTGCAGACCGAGATGGCCGACAAGGTCACCCGCGCGCTGCAGGCCGACATGCATGATTTCGAGCGGCTGCTCGACCGCGCGATGTACGACCTGACCACCCTTTCCGAAACCGCCGCGATGCAGGACGTGCTGATCGCCGACGGCATCGGCGAGATCGCGCGCTCGCTGCGGATGGTGCGGACCCGCTACCGCGAGTTCGGGGCCTTCGTGGTGACCGACGACACCGGCACGGTGATCGCGGCCGAGGGCGCCGACACCGCGCCCGGCGACAGCTTCACCTTCGATCAGCTGAGGCGCAGCCTCGAGGGCCTGCCGATGGTGGGCCAGTTCGACGCCCATCCCGAGCTTGCCGACGACTCCTTCCTGTTCAGCGTGCCGATCCGGGCCGAGTACGACCCGCTGACCGTGATCGGCGTGCTGTCCGGCGTGATCGACATGTCCCAGCTGCAGGCGCAGCTGGCCCGGATCCAGATCGTCGACGAGGCGCAGGGCGCCGAGCGGGCGCTGCTTTTGTGCGACGGCGAGGGGCGGCTGATCTACCGCACGCCGGACCCGGCCGCCGACGCCATCGTCGGGCGGCTGATGGACGCCGCGGTCAAGGCAGGGGCGGCCCAGCCGGTGGCCCGTGGCGGCGACCTCGTGACCGCGGCGGACATGCCCCGCGGCAGCGCCTTCGACCACCTCGACCTGCAGATGGTCGCCGGCGTCACCGAGCAGGCGGTGTTCGGCAGCATCGACCAGCTCAAGCGCAACCTCGCCCTGACCACCGCCCTGATCGCGCTGGTCATGCTGGTCCTCGGCCGGTTCGGCGCCCGCAGCCTGACCAACCCGATCACCGCCATGAGCGCGGCGATGAACCGGCTGTCGCAGCACAGCCGCGACGACGACCGCGTGCCCGAGGTCGACGGGCTGATCGCGCCCGCCATTCTCACCCGCAAGGACGAGATCGGCGTGCTGGCGCGCAGCTTCCGGCGGCTGATCTCGCAGCTCGCGGAGGCCCGCCAGCGGCTGATCGAGCAGTCCGAGGCCGAGATCGCCCAGCGCGCCATCCAGCTCGATGCCGCGCTCAACAACATGTCGCTCGGCCTGTGCATGTTCGGCCCCGACGGCAAGCTGGTGGTCCACAACCACCGCTTCGAAGAGATCTACGGCCTGTCCGCCGAGGCGCTCCAGCCCGGCATGGCGATCGGCGAGCTGCTCGACGTGATCCGCGGCGCCGGCCACGACCCCGATGGCGAGGACCTCGATTTCGTCTCGGTTCTGGCGCGGCGCGACGGGAACCGGGTGACGCGCAGCCACCTCGCCACCACCGGCGACGGCCGCTCGGTGTCGATCTCCTGCGTGCCGATGCCCACGGGCGGCTGGGTCGCCACCTTCGAGGACGTGACCCAGCGCAAGCATGACGAGGCCCGGATCGAGCACATGGCGCATCACGACGCGCTCACCGACCTGCCCAACCGCCTGCTGTTCTCGCGCCGGATCGAAGAGACCATCGCCAGCTCGGCGCGCGGTCGCGAGCACGCGGTGTTCTATCTCGATCTCGATCATTTCAAGTCGGTCAACGACCTGCACGGCCACCCGATCGGCGACGAGCTGCTGCGCCAGGTGGGCGCGCGGCTGCAGGGCTGCCTGCGCCCCACCGGCGTCGTGGCTCGCTTCGGCGGCGACGAGTTCGCCATCGTCGAGAGCGACATCTCCTCGGGCGAGGAGGCGCGCAAGCTCGCCGAGCGGATCATCGAGGAAATCTCCCGGCCCTTCGAGATCGACGATCACCTGGTCGTGGTCGGCACCAGCATCGGCATCGCGCTTTATCCCGGCGATGGCGGCGACGCCGAGACGCTGGTCAAGGCGGCCGACATGGCGCTCTACCGGGCCAAGGCCGATGGCCGCAACGGCTTCCGCTTCTTCGAGCAGGAGATGGACAGCTCGATGCAGCGGCGACGCCTGCTCGAGCGCGACCTGCGGCTTGCGCTCAAGAATGACGAGCTGGAGGTGTTCTACCAGCCGATCGTCAATATCGGCACTAGCCGGGTCAGCTGCTTCGAGGCGCTGCTGCGCTGGACCCATCCCGAGCGCGGCGCGGTCTCCCCGGCCGAGTTCATCCCGCTGGCCGAGGAGATCGGCCTGATCGGCGAGATCGGCCACTGGGTGCTGGAGCGCGCCTGCGAGGCCGCCTCCGGCTGGCCCGAGCATGTCCGCATCGCGGTCAACCTCTCGCCGGCGCAGTTCCGCGCCCACAGCCTCGTCGACCAGGTGGCGCGGGCGCTGGAGCGCACCGGTCTCGCGCCGCACCGGCTCGAGCTGGAGATCACCGAATCGATCCTGCTGCGGCAGACCGATCTGGTGCTGACGATCCTCAAGCAGCTCCGCGCCATGGGCGTGCGCGTCTCGATGGACGATTTCGGCACCGGCTATAGCTCGCTGGGCTATCTGCGCTCCTTCCCCTTCGACAAGATCAAGATCGACCGCTCCTTCATCCGCGACGTCGAGAAGGGCGGCGACGCGCTGTCGATCGTGCGGGCGATCACCGGTCTGGGGGCGAGCCTCGGCATGACCACCACCGCCGAGGGGGTCGAGACCATCGAACAGCTCAGCCGGCTGCGCTCGGAGGGCTGCGACGAGGTGCAGGGCTTCTATTACAGCCCGGCGGTCCGGCTCGAAGCGGTGCAGGCGCTGCTCGACGGCATCGGCGCGGTGCCGCAGCCCGGGTCGAAGGTTCCGACGGCGCTGACCGCCTGAGGCGGGCGCGCGTCATTATCGCACCGCCGGACCCCACCGGGCCCGGCGGTCTGGGCCGTGCCCGGGCCGCAAAGCCCCGCGACGCTCGAAACAAAGGACCGAAGACCGGCCCGACTTTGCCCCATTCAGCCCCCAATCGGGTGGTGATGTGAGCCTGACCATAAACGGCGGGGGCGCGTCATGGCTGTCTATCTCTTTTCGGGCTTCACCGAATCCGACCTGACGACCAAGGACCACATCGCCGTCGGTGACGCGATCGATGTGCCCGGCGCGACCACCCACAGCTACCGCGTCGAGGATGACGACGCCCGGATGTCGGGCGACACCATCACCGAGGGCCAGAGCGACGACCGCACCCAGAGCGTCAGCATCCGCAAGGGCGCCACGAATGTCGTCGACGGCACGATCTATCTCGACGAGGTCTACACGCTCGAGGACCCCGACGGGAACCGCTACACCATGTACGAGATGGAGGTGGAGGGCACCGGCGAGGACTTCTACGTCTTCCAGGATCCGCCGCCGCCGCCGGGCACCAAGCTCATGGTCGTCGGCCGCGAGGACGCCACCGCCGGCGACGTCTCCTACAACCAGTTCTCGGGCAATGACGGCTTCGAAGCGAACGACCGGGAGGTCGGGACGGTCTATGGCGGGCCGGGCAACGACACCATCGCCGGCACGCCGGGCGACAACGCCCTCTATGGCGGCGCGGGCGACGACAAGATCAGCGGCGGCAACGGCGCCGACCAGATCTATGGCGGCGACGGCAACGACACCCTGAACGGCGAAGCCGGCAACGACACGCTCTACGGCGGCGCGGGCAACGACGTGGTCGAGGGCGGCACCGGCGACGACCAGCTCTATGGCGGGGAGGGGGCCGACAGCCTCTATGGCGGCCATGGCAGGGACACCCTCAATGGCGGCGCGGGCGCCGACACGCTCTATGGCGGCGAGGATGACGACCTCTTCGTGCTGGAGGACGGCTTCGGCGCCGACCGGATCTATGGCGGCGGCGTCGCGAACGGCACCGATGTCGACCGGATCGACCTGAGCGGGCTGAGCTCGGGCGTCGAGATCACCTATACCGGCGAGGAATCCGGCACCATCCGGCAGGGCGACAGCCTCGCCCGCTTTGAGGAGATCGAGCGCATCGACGGCACCGCCCATGGCGACCGGATCGACGCCTCAGCCCGCAGCGACGCCGCCACCATCGACGGCGGTGCCGGCAACGACACGATCATCGGCGGGGCGGGCAACGACACGCTGTCGGGCGGCGCCGGCGCCGACCGGATCGCCGGCGGGGCGGGCAATGACCGGATCGATCTCGGCACCCAGCCAGGCGAGGCCGACACCGTCGTGCTCTCGGATGGCGATGGCCAGGACGTGGTGCTGAACTTCGAGCCGCCGGTCGAGAACCCGAATGGCAGCTGGACCGCGATCGACCAGATCGACGTGTCGGGCCTGCACGATGCCAACGGCCAGCCGGTCAACATCTGGGACGCGACCGTGACCTCGGCCGACAATGGCGACGCGATCATCACCTTTCCGGGTGGCGAGAGCCTCCGCCTCGTCGGCGTGACCGCCGCCCAGGTCAGCTCACCCGGCGCGATGACGGCGATGGGCATCCCACCCTCGGACGGCACCATCACCGGCACCGCGGGCGACGACGTGATCACCCCGGGCTGGGCCGATGCCGATGGCGACCGGGTGGATTCGAACGACGCCATCCTCGAACGCCACAGCGGCGACGACGACCTGATCCTCGCCGGGGCGGGCAACGACACCGTCGAGGCCGGGGCCGGCAACGACACCATCGTCGGCGGCAGCGGCGACGACGAGCTTTATGGTGGCACCGGCAGCGACCGCTTCGTGCTGTTCAACGGCTTCGGCCACGACCGGATCGCGGGTGGCGAGGACACGAATGGCGACGATGTCGACAAGATCGACGGCAGCCACCTGTCGCAGGGCATGGACGTCACCTTCACCGGCGACGAGGCGGGCCGCCTCGAAGCGGGCACCGACAGCGCCGAGTTCAAGGAGATCGAGGCGGTGCAGGGCAGCGGGCAGGCCGACCGGATGGACGCCTCCGCGACCACCGGGGGCATCTCGCTCTCGGGCGGCGGCGGCGACGACACGCTGATCGGCGGCAGCGGCGAGGACCACCTCGCCGGGGGCACCGGCAATGACGATCTCACCGGCGGCCGCGGCGCCGACCGGCTGAATGGCGGCGACGGCAACGACACGCTGCGGATGTCGCATGGCGACGGCGCCTCGGGCGGGGCGGGCGACGACCTGTTCCTGTTCGAGGATCTGGGCGAGACCGGGACCGGCGACACCACCGCCAATGGCGGCGAGGGCTTCGACACGCTCGACCTCGGCAAGGCCGCGCGGATGGAGACGCTCAGCATGACGAGCGGGCCCGACGGCTATTCCGGCTCGGTGCAGATGGACAACGGCTCCACCATGCGCTTCTCGCAGATGGAGCGGGTGATCTGCTTCACCGCCGACACCCGCATCGCCACGCCCTTCGGTCCGCGCCGCGCCGCCGATCTGGCGGTGGGCGACCTGGTGCTGACCCGCGACAATGGCCCGCGGCCGCTGCGGTGGGTCGGCAGCCGCCGCACCACCGCAGTTGGCCCGCGCGCGCCGATCCGGATCCGGCCCGGCGTGCTGCCGGGGCTGGAGCGCGACCTGCTGGTGTCGCCGCAGCACAGGATGCTGTTCGAAGGCTATCGCGCGCAGCTGCTGTTCGGCGCCGACGAGGTGCTGATCGCCGCGCGCTACCTCGTCGACGGCCACGACGTGACGGTGGAGCGGGGCGGCGAGGTGCACTATGTCCACCTGCTGTTCGACGCCCACGAGATCGTCATGGCCGAGGGCGCCGCGACCGAGAGCTTCCAGCCCGGCCTGCGCGGCATCATCGGTCTCGACGCGCCCTCGCGCGAGCGGCTCTTCACGGTCTGCCCGCAGCTGCGCGCGATGCCCGATGGCTGGGGCCGGTCGGCCCGCCCGACGCTCAGGGCGCACGAAGCGCGCGCGCTGCTCGCCGCTTAGATCAGGGAGTGTCTGCAAACCGTGTTGCGATACCAAGCGGACAAGGTCGACACTCGGCATCAATCGCAACAGATGTAAGACAAGAACCGAAAATGACAGCTGCCTATCGCCTGCCCGAGGCATTCGAGACCGAGCGCTATCGCCTCAGACGCCTTCGGGTGGAAGATGCTCCAGCAATCTTTGACGCCTACGCGTCCGATCCTGCGGTCACGAAGTATCTGACATGGAAGCCGAGCGAGACCGTGGCGGAAACTGCTGCCGTCCTCAAGATCCTGTCAAGCAACTGGGATCGGGGCGAAAGCTTTCCGATGGTCGCGTTCCATCGTGAGCAACCCGAGGACCTGCTTGGCATGTTCGAGGCCCGGCTGATCGGTTCGCGGGTGAACTATGGATACGTCCTGAAGGCCACTGCTTGGGGTAAGGGATGCGCTTCGGAAGTCATGCGCGCGCTCATTCCGCATGCGCTGTCCCATCCGGAGATATTCAGAACGGAAGCATATTGCGATGTCGACAATTCGGCATCGGCTCGAGTGCTGGAGAAGGCGGGCATGATCCGCGAGGGAACCCTGCGCCGCTACCTCGTTCATCCGAATGTTTCGGATGAACCGCGCGATTGCTTCGTCTATTCGAAAGTCGCGTAGAAGCCTTCAGGGGCACCCGCACGGTGTGCGGACACTCCCTGGAGAAGGCACGGGGGTCTCCCCCCGCGCCCTTGACCTTCAGAGCCGGATCACGAAGCGGGCGAAGCCGTCCGGCCCGTCGCCCGCAGGCGCGATCTGCACGCCCTTCACGTCGTTGAGATACTCGGCCGCGCGCGGGCCGGTGTCGAACAGCACCGAGGTGCCGTCGAGCGGCGTGAAGTGCCAGTTGGCGTCGGCCGAGGGGCTGATCGTGCCCTGTTCGACGATGTAGCGCACGATCACGTCGCGGTTGGTGTCGGGCGCCTCGAACACGATGGTCGAGCCGTCCGCGCCGGGGAAGCTGCCGCCGCCGGTGGCGCGGTAGTTGTTGGTGGCGACGATGAACTCCTGTTCGGGGTCAATGGGCTGGCCCTCGAACTGAAGGTTCTTGATCCGGCTGGCGTCGGGGTTCACCACGTTGCCCTCGCGGTCGAACTTCGACGGTTCGGAGAGATCGATCTCGTAGGTCACCCCGTCGATCACGTCGAAATTGTAGGACGGGAATTCGGGGTTCAGCAGGACCTGGTCCTCCTGTCCCGGCTCGACCTGGTTGAACATGCCCGCCGAGCGCTCCAGCCAGTCCTTGACCTGCGCGCCGGTGATCCGCACCGCCCGCACCGTGTTCGGGTAGAGGTAGAGATCGGCCACGTTCTTGATCGCCACGTCGCCGGTCGGCACGTCGGTGTAGTATTCCGGACCGCCACGACCGCCCGCCTTGAAGGGCGCCGCCGCCGAGAGGATCGGCAGACCCTCATGCTCGGTTCCGGCCAGCATCTGCTCGATGTACCAGCGCTGCGCGTTGGAGACGATCTGAACCGACGGGTCGTCGGCCACCAGCGCGAAGTAGCTGTGCAGCGGCGCGTCGGTCTTGCCTACCGCGCGGCGCACGTAGTCGAGCGTCTCCTGGTGCTCCTGCGCGACCGATTCCAGCACCGGCTCGAAGCTCTCCACCAGCGGCGTGATCGACCGGTCCTCGCCGCGCTCGTAGATCGGGCGCGCCTCGACCTCGGCCTCGGCCACGCGCCATCCTTCGCCGTCGCGCTCGATCATCAGGTCGACGAGACCCATGTGGCTGCCCCAGAAGCCCGCCATCACGCCCGGCTTGCCGCCGATCGTGCCGGCGGCGACGTCGACCCCCTCATGCCCTTCGTAATCGGGACCGGGGAAGACGAGGTGGCTGTGCCCGGTCAGGATCACGTCGATCCCCTCGACCCGCGCCAGCGGGATCGCGGCGTTCTCCATGCCTTCCTCGTGCTCGGCCGCACCGATGCCGCTATGGCTCAGCGCGATGACGATGTCGGCACCTTCCTCGCGGATCTTGGGGACATAGGCCTCGGCGGCCCGGACGATGTCGCGCGGCTCGACCTTGCCCTCGAGATGCTTGCGGTCCCAGTTCATGATCTGCGGCGGCACGAAGCCGATCACGCCGATCCGGATCGGATGGGTCTCGCCGTCGCCGGTGGTGATCTCGCGGTCGAGGATCACGTAGGGCGGCACCAGCGTCTCGTCCTCGACGATGCTCTCGCCCTTGGTCGTCACGACGTTGGCCGAGACGATCGGGAAGGCGGCGCCGGCGACCGAGTTCATCAGGAAGTCGAGCCCGTAGTTGAACTCGTGGTTGCCGAGCGTCGACGCATCGAAGCCGAGCGTGTTCATCGCCTCGATCACCGGATGCATCGCGCCTTCGGGCATGCCGCGCTCATAGGCGATGTAGTCGCCCATCGGGTTGCCCTGCAGGAAATCTCCATTGTCGAACAGCACCGAGTTGGTGGCCTCGGCGCGGATGTCCTCGATCAGCCGCGCGGTGCGGGCGAGGCCGACCGTGTCGATCTCCTTGTCGGCGTAATAATCATAGGGGTAGACGTGGACGTGGATGTCCGTCGTCTCCATGATGCGCAGATGCGCCTGTCCACCCTGGGCCCTGACCGAGAAAGGGTGCAGCGCCAGCATGGCCGAGCTTCCGGCGAGAAAGCCGCGGCGGTTCAGGATCAGTGTCATGATCGTCTCCCTGCTGTCGGGGGTCGTGCGCCCCCGTGTCATGCCGGCAGGGTAACGGCTTCGCGTTACAGGGGAATGACCTTTCGCATCTTGCCGTAGCGGAAAGGCGGCGTCGGGTCAGGCGTGGAGGCGCTCCGCGGTCTCAGGCGGAAAGGCGATCAGCGCCGCCAGCCCCTCGGGCCGCCAGTCGAATTCGAGCCGCCCGCCCGCCGCCTCGACCATGCTTCGGATGATCGCGGCGCCGTTGCGCCGCTGCGGCGGCGCCACCTCCGGGCCGCCGCTCTCGCGCCAGCGCAGCGCGAGGCCCTCGGCCTCGTCGACCGCGATCTCGACCCGGCCCGTGGCGCGGCTCAGCGCGCCGTGCTTGACCGCGTTCGCGGCCAGCTCGTGCAGCGCCAGCGTCAGCGCCGAGACAGCGGCCCCCGGCACCCGCGCATCCGCGCCCACCAGTTCCAGCTGCGCCGCGCCCACCGGCGCATAGGCCGCGAGCAGCGGCTCGATCAGCGGGCGCAGCCGCACCGTCTCGTCCGGCGGGGTGGCGAAGGCGCGGAAATGCGTGTCGCTGAGCGCCCTGAGCCGCCGCTCGATCTGCACGGCCAGCGCCTGCGGGTCGCTCTCGTCGCGGGCCGACATGCGGATCGTCACCGACATCACGTTGACGATGTTGCGCAGCCGGTGCTCCAACTCGCGCGTCGCCAGCTCGCGGCCGCGCCGCTCGGCCTCGCGCTGTGGGGCGGCGTCCATCTGCGTGCCGAAGAAGAACCGCGCCCGGCCATTCTCGTCCTCGAGCGGCCCGATCTGCAGGGTGTTGATGAAGGCCTCGCCATTCTTGCGGTAATTGACCAGCTCGACCGTGCCGACCCGTCGCTCCGTCAGGATGCGGCCGATCTCCTCGACGCTTTGCGGGGTGGTCGCCGGTCCCTGCAGGAACCGGCAATTGCGGCCCAGCGTCTCCTCGGGCGGATAGCCGGTCAGCTCGCAGAAGGCGGCGTTGACATAGACGATCGGGTTGTCGGGCAGGGTGGGGTCGGTGACGCAGAGCGGCAGCCGGGTGTGGCGGATCGTGGCCAGCAATCCCGCCTCGTCGAATCCCGGTGCGCAGGCCCAGAGCGGTTCGTCGGTTGCCAGCTTCATGTCGCGCCCTCCGATGTCGCCATCAGGACGGCCCCAAGGGAGAGTCGGGTCAACCCGAACGGCCCGGATGGAGCCGATGTGACGTAGCGTCACGAGCGCGCCGCCGGGCTGGCGCCGGGACGCGGCAAACCTATGGGGAGCTTGACATGCGAAAGGGGCCGCACCCTCGGATGCGGCCCCTTCCGGCGTCTCGTGGCGGGGGCTTCAGCCCTCCGAGCCCTCGTCGTCATTGGCGGCGCCGCCGATGTCGTCGAACAGGCCCTGGATCTCGAACTCGGCAGCGGCTTCTTCTTCCGCGGCCAGTTCCTGGATCGACTTGCCCGACGCCTGCAGTTCGGCTTCTTCGGCCGAACGCGCGACGTTGATCGCGATGGTCGCTTCGACCTCGGGGTGCAGAACCACGCTCACCTCGTGCAGGCCCAGCTCCTTGATCGGGCCGCGCAGCACGACCTGCTTGCGGTCGAGGGTGAAGCCGTCGGCGGTCGCCGATTCCGCGATGTCGCGGGTGGTGACCGAACCGTAGAGCGCGCCGCCGTCGGAGGCGGAGCGGATCACGACGAACTGCTGTCCGTCGAGCTTCTCGGCCATCTTCTCGGCGTCTTTCTTCGACTCCAGGTTCTGCGCCTCGAGCTGCGCTTTCTGGTCTTCGAAGCGGGCCTTGTTGGCCTCGTTGGCGCGCAGCGCCTTGCCCTGGGGCAGAAGGAAGTTACGGGCGTAGCCGTCCTTCACCTTCACGATCTCGCCCATCTGGCCAAGCTTGGCCACACGTTCCAGAAGGATCACGTCCATGTGTCGGTCTCCTTATTTCACGGCGTAGGGCAGCAGCGCCAGGAACCGCGCGCGCTTGATCGCCTGGGCGAGCTTGCGCTGGTTCTTGGAGCCGACGGCGGTGATGCGCGAGGGCACGATCTTGCCGCGCTCGGAGATGTAGCGCTGCAGCAGACGGGTGTCTTTGTAGTCGATCTTCGGCGCGTTCTCGCCCTCGAACGGGTCGGTCTTGCGGCGACGGAAAAACGGTTTGGTGGCCATTCTCTTATCCTTTCCTGGAGGCGATCAGCGGCGCTCGCGGCGCTCGCCGCGCTCTTCGCGCTTCTGCATCTGGACCGAGGGGCCCTCTTCGTGGGTGTCGACCTTGATGGTCAGGACACGCATCACGTCGTCATGCAGGCGCATCAGGCGCTCCATCTCCTGCACGGCGGCCGAGGGCGCGTCCGAACGCAGGAAGGCATAGTGGCCCTTGCGGTTCTTGTTGATCTTGTAGGCCATGGTCTTGACGCCCCAGTACTCGTTCTCGAGCACCTTGCCGCCATTGTCGGCGAGGACGGTCGAGAAGTGCTCGACGAGGCTTTCGGCCTGCGCGTTGGACAGGTCCTGACGCGCGATGAAGACATGCTCGTAAAGCGGCATGCGTTCTCCAGTTCGGTTTCTCGGCGCATTTCATAGAACGGGGCCTGAGCCTTCCGCTCCCCGTTCACGAGAGTCTGCGCGGTTCATGCGAATGCGCGGAAGGATGCGGCCTTATACAGACTGCGCGGCGCGGCGCAAGCCTCGCTCTGGCAGGGCGTTTGGACGCGACGTCGAAAACGCGGGACGCAACGTCATAACGCCTGTTTGGCGCCACAATCGCGCCCCGTTCGATGCTCAACCTCAAGTTATCCCGATCGTCACCGTCCAGAGGTGTCCATCATGACCGCAGCCGTCCCGACCCGCTCCATCCGCGCGCCCTTCATCCTGGGCGGGCAGCGCCGATGGCAGAGGATCGCCATGCTGACCGCGTTCGCGGCCTGGGCCTTCGCATTGGGCGTCACCGCGGCGGTCGGGGCCATCTGGCTGTCGCCGATGGGGCTGAGCCTCGACGGCGAGCTGTGGCTGCGGCTGGTCGTGGCGGTGACGCTGGGCGGCGGGTTGGTTTGCTACGGCGCGTTGGGGCGCCGCGAGGAGATGCATTTCGACGCCGAGCGTCGGATGGTGCGGGCGGTGCTGCGGCGGCCCTCGGGCCGGGTCGAGCCGGTGGCGCGCTGGCGCTTCGAGGATTTCAGCGGGGTCGAGATCCGCAGCCGGGCCGAGGCGCGCAGCATGGCGCTGCGGGCCGAGCTGCACCTGGTCGGCCGCGGCCTGTCGGTCCGCGTCGCCGAGGGCGACCTCGACGCGATGACCGCGCTGGCCCGGCGGATCGAGGCCGAGCTGGGCCTCTCGGCACCGCGCGGCGGCCGGCTGTTCCGCCGCGGGGCCTGACGCTTTCTTGTCGTGGCGGCGCCAAGCCGCTATGCGATGGCCCGACGCACCGCATCACAAGGGAGCAGGGCCATGCGCGCATTCGTTTTTCCGGGGCAGGGGTCGCAGACAATCGGCATGGGCCGGGCGCTGGCCGAGGCCTATCCGGCGGCGCGCGACGTCTATGACGAGGTCGATGCCGCGCTGGGGGAAAAGCTCTCCACGCTGATCTTCGAAGGCGAGATCGAGACGCTGACCCTGACCCGCAACGCCCAGCCGGCGCTGATGGCGACCTCGATCGCGGCGATGGCCGCGCTCAAATCCGAAGGCATCGACGTCACCGCGGCGGATTTCGTCGCCGGTCACTCGCTCGGCGAATACTCGGCGCTCTGCGCGGCGGGCGCGCTGCGGCTCGACGACACGGCGCGGCTGTTGCGGCTGCGCGGCGAGGCGATGCAGCAGGCGGTGCCGGTCGGCGAGGGCGCGATGGCGGCGCTCCTGGGCCTCGATCTCGACGCCGCCCGCGCGGTGGCCGAGGCCGCGGCGCAGGGCGATGTCTGCCAGGCCGCCAACGACAACGACCCCTCGCAGGTGGTGATCTCCGGCCACAAGGCGGCGGTCGAGCGGGCGCTCGACATCGCCAAGGAAAAG
>Ga0066854_10000564_pt1 | contig 13265 bp, 11 predicted proteins | sample ETNtaG_8_FD_65494 | JGI IMG/M metagenome (GOLD analysis project Ga0066854, IMG submission 65494) | Marine microbial and viral communities from oxygen minimum zone, Eastern Pacific Ocean - ETNP201406SV75 | ecosystem: Environmental > Aquatic > Marine > Oceanic | place: Pacific Ocean: Eastern...
CAATAAGGGGTATGTTTGGGATAGATCATAGGGTTTGCAACACTGAGTAAAATACTTTCTTATTTATCCTGTGATAGCAATTACATTGATAAATTAGTCAGCTTAGCTTTACGTTAGCGAGCTTGGAACAAACAAAATAGACTTCCTCCCTTTTATTTCTTTGCAAAGTGCTCTACACCTATTAAAAAAGAAATTTGTTTATCCTGTTTGCTTGTCATAGATCAACACATTCTCAGTGGTATTCATGTAAAACCTTTGATGAGATAACTTTAGCATTAGTTAAATAAGGAAGTTTTTAATGGAGCACCTTACAATGAGAATTGTTCGAGGGTTTATAGTTTTTTTTGCCTTAGCAACATGGGTATATTTACTAGCATATTGCTATGCTTGGATATGTGCACCAACACATTTTTTAAATCATTTTTCTATTTCTGAATATTTTAAAACTGTGCTCGGCATTGCAACAAGTTGGTGCGGTATTTTTCTTGTTAAAACTCGGGTTAAAATAAGTCATGAAAAAGCTCTGAAAAAAAAACACCCATAACTCAAATCTCAGACACGCGTAGGACATAGCTAAATAATAGTTAATAACAAGATATTTCTATATTACTCAGTTATCATCATCAGTTGGTTCAGTTAATTCAAAGGAAGAATGACATGCCCTTATATTCTTGGTTTTCAAAAGCACAACAAATTTATACTAAAAAGAGACAAGATATAGACAATAAATATCGAAAGTGCACAATAGAACATAGGTATATTACAAATTATACTATGTGGCCTATAGCATCGGTGATACAAGGGGAACAAATAACACCAGCTACGAAATATAACAAAACAACGAATGAAAAAACCTAAGCCCTTTGGCTGAACCCTCGGCAATTTCTTTTTTTGACAGCACTCACGGTTTATAAAGCTTAAGCTTTATTTTTACTAGCCAATTAAAAAACGCCTTGTAAAATATTATTCTTTCTTGCTTCTCTTTCTTCCCATTTTAGTGACTGGGTGAGCCAATATTGCGCTTGTTGTGTATCGCCATTTTGATAATGAGCCAAAGCAATATTGTAATGAAAGCTTGGCATGACGTATTTACCTTTACTTTTCTCAAGGTTTTCATAATAACTTAAAGGAAAATCAAGCGAAAAATATTGCATTTTAGTAGGATTATATATTGGCTTAACCGCGATGAATTCCACTTTCTTTTTTACTTTTTGGTTAACAGCCTTAGCGCAAGTTTGTGCATAAAAAACGCCAACTTCCTGCCTAAATTCTTTGGGCGTGCCTAGTTGCCACAATAGTTTGTTAACTGGCTGATTTTGCTTTATAGGTTTTAAAATGGGTGTATGTGACTTAATAGCTTCAGCCCATGATAACTGTGCTAAAACCTGTGCCCTCACCTCATTTCGTTGCCCTTGATAAACAGCAGGTAAAACCGCAATATTTTCTGAAAAAGGCTGTGATTGTACGGCCTGGCATTTTATATGTTCTTTTTTTAACGGATATTCATCGACAAAGCCTAATAAATGGCTAATTTCATGAGTTAAGACATCAAGTTCGTCTTGAGCATCGATATAAAGGACTCCCAAGTGAACATTAGCTCCTCCTTCAGGTAAGAGTAATGCAACAAACCGACTGTCTATTGTCTCTGCAAAATCCTGCCACTTAAGCTCGTTACAAGATATGGCTTTAGAGGTGTCTGATGAACATTCCAATGAGTCTATAGTTAAATATCGAACAGGAAGAAAACAGACAAACTTAGCCAATGCTTGTTGGTTAAATTGAGTGATTAATTGTTCAATATGCTTTAAGTGACGAAGGTTAGTAGAAAAAAACTGTATACTATTAGCACAATAATGATGATTTTCGCTAACACGAGTGTTTGTTTCTTGTATCTCTTGTTGGGCAATAATTTGGTATTTGTTGATGTTATTTAATAACGTGCGCCCAAGTTGAGTGCTTTTTATTAGTTTTTTTGACTCAGCGAGTTCTTGCTGAACATAGGCTATATTGCCACGGTGAATGGCCAGTTGAATAGATAATATTTTTGCTTCAACCCTTGTTGATGCATCCTGAACCTCAGATAATAAACTCAGTACGTTGTCGACTTTATCCAACTTATTTTGCTCAAAATATAATTGAGCTAAAGCAACAAAAGCGGGAGAAAAACCAAGTCGCATTGCCCTTTGATACCAAGCAGTAGCCTGAACGTTTAACTTTTGCTTTTGATAATAATTCGCTAATTGATGGGCGGCATTACCGTCAGTTTTTGCTAACTTTCTAGCAAAATAAAACCAGCGTTTACTGTTCACTTTACTGTTATTCCAAGCAGAGGCCAGTGCTGACTGGTTATCTTTCCCTAATGCATAGTTAAATTGAACTTTGCTATAGTTATTTTCAGTTATTTTTTCAGTTAAAAACGCTGTTAAAAAAAATGAGCTTGATGGAATTGCAACGACAATGCAAACGATCAAAATCATGTTATATAACCGTATATTCATTAGTAAACTTTTATGGTTAAACAATCAAGTGACATAAAATAGTGTTTATAACTAACTGGGTTCATTGACCTTAGGTAAGGTAACTTTTTTCGTACGCATTAAATCTAGCTCTAACTTAGCATACCTATGCTCTACAAATTCATAAACATTTGTCGCCATAGATAGCTTAAAGAAGTTCATCGCAGCACCAAGCCTGCCTTGCATTTGGTTATATTTACCTAAATAAAAATACGCCTCACACAATCTGTCTGTTAGCACTTTATTTGAAGTGACATCATGACTTAAGTTGCGAATAAACTGTTTTTGAGATAACTCCCCTAAATACAAGTAAACCACTTGTTTTGCCCATGTCTTTTCACTGATCAAACTAGCTCTTTGTGTGAGGTTATTTTTAGCTAATTCTGGATTTATTTGATACTCAGCAAGATATAGCCATATTAATCGATAAGGGTCGCTTTGCTTAGAATGATGAAAAGTAGCAAAATCGAGTGCTGCTAAGTCGGGTCTATCACCATAATAAAGGGCAATCCCTCTATTTAAATGAGCATACTCATGATTTGGTTTTAAATCTAATACAGAATCAAATTTTTCATAGGCTTGAGAAAATTCTCGTACTTGGGTGAAATATATACCAAGAAAGTTATAGGCATCAACAAGCCTATTATTGAGTGTAAGTGCCTGAGTAAAGTCAATTCTTGCTAAGGTTCTAAGGCCCACACTGTCGTATAACACACCGCGATCAAATAGTACTTTCGCTGTTTGTTCATCTGTTAAGGTTGCCCGTGTTAAAAAATCAGAATACCGAGCAATGGCTATTTCACTTTTATAATTAACCGGTGTTGGCTCAGCAATAATAAGCTGCTCAAGCCCTGACGATTGAGAATAATCTTGATGAGTACTACTTATTGCGCAACCTTGTACTAATAATATCGTGTAAATTAAACTAAGGTGCACCACTTTTTTGAAAAATAAATTCACTAAACAATCCTAACATCACAGGAAAAATCCAATAACTTGATTGTACTCGAATTCTTCCTTAAAAACACAAGAAAAAAGGAGCCAAAAGGCCCCTTTTAACAGGTTTTATCTATTAAAAAGTAAATTTTTATTCAGCAGAAGCTTCCGGCGCAGCTTCAACTGACTTTTCAGTAGCTTCTTTAATACTTAAACGAACACGACCTTGACGGTCAACTTCAAGTACTTTAACTTTTACTTCTTGGCCTTCAGATAACACGTCACTAACATTGTTAACACGCTCTTCTGAAATCTGTGAAATATGTACTAAACCATCCTTGCCTGGTAATACGTTAACAAAAGCACCAAAATCAACGATACGCACAACTTTACCGGTGTAAAGTGTACCCACTTCAATTTCAGCGGTTAGTGCTTTGATGCGGTTAATTGCATCTTCAGCTTGTTCACCAGAGGTGGCCGCAATTTTTACTGTACCGTCATCATCAATTTCAATAGTTGTACCTGTTTCTTCAGTCAATTGACGAATAGTTGCGCCACCTTTACCAATGATGTCACGAATCTTATCTTGGTTAACTTTCATGGTATGAATGCGTGGTGCAAATTCAGAAATTTCTTCTCTGTGACCTGCAATTGCTTCATCCATGACCGATAAAATGTGAGTACGAGCAGCTTTTGCTTGGTTTAAGGCAATTTGCATGATTTCTTGCGTGATACCTTCAATCTTGATATCCATTTGTAAAGCGGTGATACCTTCGGTAGTACCGGCTACTTTAAAGTCCATATCTCCTAAGTGATCTTCATCACCTAAAATATCAGAAAGCACAACAAAATCGTCACCTTCTTTAACTAGACCCATCGCAATACCTGCAACAGAAGCTTTAATTGGTACACCAGCATCCATGAGCGCTAAAGAAGTACCACAAACAGAAGCCATTGACGATGAACCATTTGATTCGGTAATTTCAGATACCACGCGAACAGCGTATGGGAATTCTTCAATGGTAGGCATTACCGCTAACATTCCACGTTTGGCTAATCGACCATGACCGATTTCACGACGCTTTGGAGAGCCAACAAAACCAGTTTCACCTACACAATATGGAGGGAAATTATAGTGAAGCATGAAAGCATCTGTTTTCTCGCCCATTAACGTATCTAAACGTTGTGCGTCTCGTTGTGTACCTAAAGTTGCAGTAACTAAAGCTTGCGTTTCACCACGCGTGAATACAGCTGAGCCGTGAGTACGCGGTAATACACCCGTCATTACATCTAAGGCACGAATTGATTCAGGATCACGACCATCAATACGTGGAGTCCCTTGAGTTATACGTCCACGAACCACTGTTTTTTCTAAATCATGGAATAAGTCTTTTGCTTCTTGAACATTAAGCTCTTGATCTGCTTCAAGTAGTTGTTCAACAACACTGTTACGAATTTCTGCAATTTTTTCATAACGGACAGCTTTTTCAGTAATTTGGTAAGCTTCATTGACTTGCGCTTCACTTAGTTCAGCAATTTTAGCAACGAGATCAGCATTTTTTTCTGGAGCAACCCAATCCCATGGAGTGTTATTGACTTCTGTTTTGAATTCATTGATTGCTGTAATGGCTGTTTGCATTTGCTCGTGACCATAAACAACTGCACCAAGCATAACTTCTTCAGATAAAACATCCGCTTCTGATTCAACCATAAGTACCGCAGAGTCGGTACCTGAAACAACTAAGTCTAACTCACTTGTAGGTAATTCCGATTGAAGCGGATTAAGAATATATTGACCATCAGTGTAACCAACACGGGCAGCACCCACTGGACCATTAAATGGTGCACCTGAAATAGCAAGTGCAGCAGAAGTACCGATTAATGAGATAATATCAGGTGATATTTCAGGGTTAACTGAGACAACCGTAATAATAACCTGTACTTCGTTAGTAAAACCTTCTGGAAATAAAGGGCGTATTGGGCGGTCAATTAAGCGTGCAATAAGCGTTTCTTCTTCTGAAGGACGACCTTCACGCTTAAAGAAACTACCAGGAATTTTACCTGCAGCATAAGTACGCTCTTGATAGTTAACTGTTAACGGGAAGAAATCTTGACCAGGTACGGCTTCTTTTTTAGCAACAACGGATACTAATACACACGTATCGTCCATGCTAGCCATTACAGCGGCAGATGCTTGACGTGCAATAGCGCCCGTTTCAAGCGTTACGGTATGTTGACCGAATTGAAATTTTTTAGTAATTGGATTTAACATCAAATTAATTTCCTTAACTTTATGAATTTTATATTTATTAATCTTGTTAACCAATCTGTACAATTTTTTATTCATTCATTACGACATAATAACAGGTAAAAAATAGAATAAAAAATTATACAGTTTGATTGATTATTGGTTGTTTAATTATTTGTCTTTACTTTGTAAGTAACTGGCGACAAAAATATTAAGCAGGCATATTATACTGACCTGAAAAGTATTTGCTAGCATCAATGAAAATGAATAGGCTTTTAACAACAAAAAAGGAGCCATAGGCTCCTTTTTTAGCTCGTTTAATTAAACAAACTATTAACGACGTAAACCTAACTTACCGATTAATGCAGTGTAACGGTCAGTATTTTTACCTTTTAAATAATCAAGTAACTTACGGCGTTGTGCAACCATACGTAACAAACCACGACGTGAATGATGATCATGGATGTGATCTTTAAAGTGACCCTGTAAGTGGTTGATTTGTGTAGTTAACAAAGCAACCTGTACTTCAGGAGAACCTGTATCACCTTCTTGTTGAGCGTATTCTGCAACGATAGCAGCTTTTTGAGCAGCGTTTAAAGACATAATAAATCCTTAGTGTTTAAACTTATCCATCTAATTTAAAAAGATTTTTAAGTTAATAAAATTCTACCTAAGCCAAACACTAATTCAGCCAAGGTAACGAAAGAGCGCGTATTCTATCAGGGTGCAGTTAAAATGCAACTAAAAGTGAGCTATTTTTCACGCAACCACAATACGCTTTGGCGCGACTTGTCCGTCATCATTGATAATACCCACACCAATAAACTCGGCGCTGTTATCATGTTCATCTTCACCAATATAAACCTGAACATTTCCGTGCATTGGCGCTTTGTAAGCCTGCACAGGGTTACCGTTACGCAAAAAGTTGGCAGACATGTCATCTACATATACCGCTGGCATACCAACAACGGCACTTTGCATGGGTAAAAGTAATGGGTCTAATAACTCTGATGGAGCAATATCTTGTGACTTAGCTTGTTCAAGCAAGTCCTCAATATGTGCTAAAGTTACCATTTTTTCAATAGGGTAACTACCAACCGCTAAACGCCTAAGATCGGCAACGTAGGCTCCACAGCCCAGCATTTCACCTAAATCATCAACAATAGTACGAATATATGTCCCTTTTGAAACATGAATTTTCAGCTCTACTTCATCATGCTCAAAGCGTAATAACTCAAGTGAAAAAACGGTAATATCTCGTGATTCACGGGGTACTTCGATACCCTCTCGGGCGTATTTATAAAGTGGTTGGCCTTGATATTTCAAGGCTGAGTACATTGAGGGAACTTGTTTAGTGGTTCCTCGAAAACGATCGAGAGCCAAGGCTAATTGCTCTGCTGAAACATCAACTGATTTTTCGCTAACAATGTCACCATCAGCATCACTGGTGGTAGTACGAATACCAAGTTTTGCCGTAACTTGATAGGTTTTATCGGTATCAAGTAAAAACTGTGAAAATTTAGTGCCCTCACCTAGACATATTGGCAACATACCGGTAGCGAGCGGATCTAACGCACCAGTGTGTCCTGCCTTTTGTGCAAAATAAAGTCTTTTCACCGCTTGCAATGCATGATTAGACGACATCTCATAAGGTTTATCTAATAATAAAACACCATTTATCGGGCGACCTTTTCTTCGTTTTGCCATACTTTATTCGCCCTGATCTTCTTCGCTATTACTATCAGCAGGTTTATCACTGGCAATGGCTTGATCAACCAGGGTACTCATGCGAACACCTTCTACCATAGATTTATCATAAACAAAGCGCAAGTGAGGCATGATACGAGCTCTTAAACGTTTTGCTAATAAGGAGCGAATATAGCCTTCAGCTTCCGTTAACACTTCAAGTGAAGCTTTAATTTCATCTTCCTTATCATTAAAAAAAGTAACAAACACTTTCGCGTAAGCTAAATCACGGGTTACTTCAACCGCAGACACTGTGGTCATACTTAAGCGTGGATCTTTAATTTCACGCATTAAAATAACCGCAATTTCTTTTTGGATTTGCTGACCTACTCGGTCAGTACGGGCATATTCTCTAGCCATAACTTTTCTCTTTTCTTCATTCTTTTAATAAAAAAGGGACATCAGTCCCTTTGATATTATTGTAGTAAACTAATCTACAACCTGTTGCTTTAGATTAAAGCTAATTTCTTCAAGAGCAAAGAGGAGTACGGAGTTGACAAGTGTCAATACTCTGTACGTCCTGTACTCCCCCTAAGGGTCACCTTACGATGTTCAAATTCTTTCCCGACAAATTTGTGAGCACTTGCGGTGCTGTTATCGGGGAAATTAGCAAAAATATAACGTTACAGGCTTCGTTTAATTTCTACTGTTTCAAAAACTTCGATCTGGTCGCCAACACGAACATCATTATAGTTTTTAACACCGATACCACACTCAGTACCTTTACGAACTTCTTGTACGTCATCTTTAAAGCGACGTAGTGACTCAAGCTCACCTTCGTAAATAACAACGTTTTCACGTAAGACGCGAATTGGAGCGCTACGCTTGATGGTACCTTCAGTAACCATACAACCAGCAATTGCGCCAATCTTAGGTGACTTAAAGACATCACGTACTTCAGCTAAACCGATAATTTCTTGTTTAAATTCAGGAGCAAGCATACCACTCATCGCTTGCTTCACTTCGTCAATTAAGGCGTAGATTACACTGTAATAACGTAAATCAATGTTTTCAGATTCAATCACTTTACGCGCAGCAGCATCAGCACGCACATTAAAACCAACGACAATAGCATTAGAAGCAGCAGCTAAGGTTGCATCAGTTTCAGTAATACCACCAACACCTGAGCCAATAATTTTCACTTTAACTTCTTCTGTAGAAAGTTTTAATAATGAATCAGAAATTGCTTCAAGTGAACCTTGAACGTCAGATTTAAGGACAACATTAACTTCGCTAACTTCACCTTCTGCCATGTTAGAGAACATGTTTTCAAGTTTAGACTTTTGTTGACGAGCAAGTTTAACATCACGGAATTTACCTTGACGATATAACGCAACTTCACGCGCTTTCTTCTCATCTTTAACTACAGTTGCTTCGTCACCCGATTGTGGCACACCACTTAAACCAAGTATTTCTACTGGAATTGATGGTCCAGCCGACTGAATAGGCTTACCATTCTCATCACGCATTGCACGTACACGACCGTATTCTAAACCACAAAGTACAATATCACCTTGGTTTAATGTACCTTCTTGAACTAGTACGGTAGCAACAGGACCACGGCCTTTATCTAGTTTAGACTCAACCACAACACCATTGGCCATTTTATCAACAACAGCAGTTAATTCTAATACTTCTGATTGTAGCAAAATTGAATCAAGTAATTCGTCAATGCCTAAGCCTGTTTTCGCTGAAACATGACAGAACTGAACATCACCGCCCCAATCTTCAGGGATAACATCGTGTTGAGATAATTCAGTTTTTACGCGATCAGGGTCTGCTGTTTCTTTATCCATTTTGTTGACAGCAATAATAATTGGTGCCTCAGATGCTTTAGCATGCTGAATCGCTTCTATGGTTTGTGGCATAACACCATCATCTGCTGCAACAACAATGATGACAATATCGGTTGCTTTAGCACCACGAGAACGCATAGCAGTAAATGCAGCATGCCCAGGAGTATCGAGGAAAGTAATCATCCCATGACCCGTTTCAACATGATAAGCGCCAATATGCTGAGTAATACCACCTGCCTCACCGTCTGCTACTTTTGCTTCACGAATGTGATCAAGCAGTGAAGTTTTACCATGGTCAACGTGACCCATAATAGTTACCACTGGCGCACGTGTTATGGCATCGCCTGAGTCACCACGATCAGCAAGCACGGCTTCTTCAAGTGCATTTTCTTTTACTAACACTACATTAAAGCCCATTTCTTCTGCTACTAAAGCGGCGGTTTCTTGGTCGATAACTTGGTTAATGGTTGCCATTGCCCCCATTTTAAACATTACCTTAACAACCTCTGCGCCTTTTTTCGCCATTTTATTAGCAAGTTCAGCAACTGAAATGGTTTCACCAATACGGATATCTTGTACTTTTGTTTCAACAGGCTTAGTAAAACCATGCTTTAGACTTTGTGGCGCAGAAAGAGTTGTTTTGCGACCTTTTGCAGGACGAGCAGCCTTAGAATTTTTATCTTGGCCACCTTTCTTCTTCTTCCGACGGCGACCAGCACCTTCATCAGCAGCATCAATTTTATCTTCTGCTTCTTGAGCATATTTTGAAGAAGTTACGTGTACAACTTCTCTTTCTTTCGCTTTACGCTCTTCTTCTTGTGCTTTCCAACGCGCTTCATTTTCTTCTGCTAACTTTCTTGCCGCTTCAGCGGCTTCTTTCGCTTCCGCTTCAATTTTCGCTGCCGCTTCTTTTTCTTGCGCTAGACGAAGTTGTTTTGCTTCTTCGCTTTCTTCAATTTTTACTGGTGCAGCTTTTTCAGCGTTTTTAGCTTTTTCAGCTGCTGCCTGCTTCGCTTTTTCAGCCGCTTCTGCTTTGGCTACAGCTTTACGCTCAGCTTCTGCTTCTGCTTTTGCTGCAGCAGCTGCACGGGCATTTTCAGCTTCTTTTGCGGCTAATTCAGCTTTTGCTTTTGCTTCGGCCTCAGCCTTTGCTGCGGCCTCCGCTTCTGCTTGTGCTGCGGCTTCTGCCATTTGCTTTTCTTCTAACTCACTTCGCTTAACATAGGTACGTTTTTTACGTACTTCTACATTAACAGATTTCGCTTTAGAGCCGTGTCCCATCGTCAATGTTGACTTTGTTTTACGGTTTAAAGTTAACTTGCTTGGCTTGGCTGCTGAATCATCACCATGCTGTTTTTTTAAGTAGCCTAATAAAGCTTCTTTTTCGTCTTGCGAAATTGCATCAGCCGCCGATTTTTTAACGCCTGAATCAGCCAGTTGGCTAACTAAACGCTCCACCGGTGTACCAATTTCATTGGCAAGTTCTGCTACAGTTATATCTGCCATTTATACTTTCTCCCGGTGCAATTATTCTTCGTTAAACCAACAAATGTTACGTGCAGCCATTATTAGCTCACCCGCTTTGGTTTCATCTAATTCTTCTATATCACTGATTTCATCAATGCCTTGCTCAGCTAAATCTTCTAGTGTGCAAACACCACGACTTGCTAATACGAAAGCTAAATGACGCTCTAAACCTTCAAGTGCAAGTAAATCTTCAGCAGGTTCAGCACCTTCTAGAGTTTCTTCACTTGCTAATGCTTGTGTCGTTAGCGCTTCTTTAGCACGATCACGAAGCTCTTCAATTATTTCTTCAGTTAAACCATCAATTTCTAGCATTTCACCAACAGGAACATAGGCAATTTCCTCTAATGAAGTAAAGCCTTCTTCTGCAAGTAACGTTGCAAAGTCTTCATCAAGATCTAATTTTTCAATAAAGAGGTTTAGTACTTTGTCATTTTCAGCCTGATGCTTTTCTTTCATATCTGCAACAGTCATTACGTTTAATTCCCACCCCGTTAACTGACTTGCTAACCGAATGTTCTGACCACTGCGACCAATAGCCATGGCTAAATTACTTTCTTCAACAGCAATATCCATAGTGCCTTTATCTTCATCAACAATGATTGAAGCAACTTCTGCTGGTGCCATGGCGTTAATTACGTATTGTGCAACATTATCATCGAATAAAACGATATCAACACGTTCACCGCCTAACTCGCCTGAAACAGCTTGAACACGTGAACCACGCATACCAACACATGCACCAACAGGATCGATACGCTTATCGTTGCTTTTTACAGCAATCTTTGCGCGAGAACCAGGATCACGTGCTGCGCCTTTAATTTCTAACATTTCCTCGCCAATTTCAGGTACTTCAACACGAAATAACTCAACTAGCATCTCTGGCTTAGTGCGGCTAACAAATAACTGGGCACCACGGGCTTCAGGTTTAATTTCATAAAGTAAACCACGTACTCTATCACCTGGACGAAAGCTTTCACGCGGTAACATGTCATCACGATAAATAATCGCTTCAGCATTATTACCCAAATCTAGGATGACACTATCGCGACTAGACTTTTTAACAACACCGGTAACTAATTCGCCCAACTGTTCTTGATATGCGTCTACCACTAAAGCACGTTCTGCTTCACGGATTTTTTGAACAATAACTTGTTTAGCCGTTTGCGTGGTTACACGGTCAAATTTAACTGATTCAATTTGTTCTTCTACATAATCACCTAAATTTAACTCTGGATTATCGTATTGCGCAGCGGCTAAGCTTATTTCAGCAAAAGGGTTTTCCATTGGTGATTCTTCGTTATTGTCAACTATTAACCAGCGACGAAATGTATCAAACTCACCTGAAATACGATCAATACATACACGTACTGCAATGTCTCCTTCGTATTTTTTCTTGGTTGCTGTTTCTAGAGCCGTTTCCATTGCTTCAAAAATACTTTCTCTAGGTAATGCCTTTTCATTTGATACAGCATCAACAACCAGTAATATCTCTTTACTCATGCTTTTTAGCCTTATTAACTATTTCTATTAATTGTTTCAAAATGTTTATTTTAATTTTCTCTATATTCGTACTGATTAGAGCTGTGCAACAAGATTTGCTTTATCAACGTTGCTAATTACTAGTTCATAATCAATACTATCAACTTCTACTATTAAGGTATCATTCTCAATAGCTGATAAAATGCCTTTAAATTTACGTCGACCGTTTAAAGGCATAGATAACCTGACATTGATAGTTTCACCAACAACCTCTTGAAAATGTGATAATTCAAATAAAGGACGATCTAGTCCAGGTGATGAAACTTCTAAATTATATTCACTACTTATAGGGTCTTCTACATCTAAGATGGCGCCAACTTGACGGCTTACTTCTGCACAATCATCAACATTAATGCCATTTTCATGATCAATAAACAAACGTAAAATAGAATTATTACCCGCACTGATAAATTCAACACCTAATAATTCTTTACCTGTTTCTTCTACTGCTGGACGAAGCATATCAGTTAATTTTTGTTCAAATTTAGCCAACCGTTTTTCCTCTTTTATCTAAAAATAACGCTATGAAGTTTATCTCTATACATGCAGAGATAAATTTCAGATACAAAAAAAGGGCATATAGCCCAGCGATTTTTTTTGCTGTGAACTGCTATTAGCATTAAAAATACAAACACTAATAAACAAAAAAACCCCAAGATGGGGCCTATTCCACTGACCCCGTACCATCAGGCCTTTACCCATATGGTACAAACAACAAGAATAACATTTAACTAGGTAAATAGTTAACTGTCTCAGTGACATCTCGCCATTTATTTAATTAAGCTAAACACAGCTAATTAAAACTGCACGAATTATATAGTGAGTACGGAATAAGCGCAAGCTTGATCGTTAGTATAATTAGGCTTTAAGTTAAAAAAATTCAAATAACGCATGAAATAATGCAAATAATTAACTTATGCATTACAATCATTTAATGTAGTTTATTCAATCGTGCTA
>Ga0066854_10000571_pt1 | contig 13181 bp, 10 predicted proteins | sample ETNtaG_8_FD_65494 | JGI IMG/M metagenome (GOLD analysis project Ga0066854, IMG submission 65494) | Marine microbial and viral communities from oxygen minimum zone, Eastern Pacific Ocean - ETNP201406SV75 | ecosystem: Environmental > Aquatic > Marine > Oceanic | place: Pacific Ocean: Eastern...
TCCATTGATAATAATAGCCTCGGTTGGGTGCGATTATTTGAGGGGCTAGATTATGATGCGCGTACTTATCTGCGAGGTACAGGCAAATTGCCCCTGCTTCATATAAAGTTATATCATCATCAATTAAGGTGGGTACAGTACCGAGAGGGTTAATGTTTAAGTAGGATGGCTGTTGACCTTGATTATTAAATACATCGGTAAAAGTTATTCCATAGGAGACCCCTAACTCCTCGAGTAACCATAACGGTCTAAATGATCGTGTACCAGGGCAATGATAGAGTCTCATAACTTAACGCCTTAAAGGTTTTGGGTGTCATTATTGATTATGGGGTCTTATAGTTTGGGTCAGTTAATTGTTCTGGATTAAAATAATCAACACTGATTGCTATCGTTCTTGCATCCTCAGCAGCAAATACTAGAAGGGCTTCTTCTTTTGAAATAATGCTCTCGGATAGTGCTTGTTCTACAATTGATTTTAAAGTGCCATGTTTTAATTTTTTAAATCGCTGTGCTTGAAGAATTTTCTTCTCTGGGACTTCAGCTTTAATCACGGCATTAAATGCATTTTCTATTCTGCCGGTGGCATCATGGGGTTGATGGTTAATATATATACCCTCAGTGAGTCTATTTCGACTGTCATTATCTGATAACAAAAGATCTGAAACCGAATGAATTAAGTGGTTATCGGGCGGACTATAGTTTCTTAATAATAGCTGTTTTAGAAACCATGAAATAATTGGATAAGGAATTTGATTGATAAGTGACAAAAAGGCTTGGTTTGTTTTAAAGGTCGTTTGCTGACAAGACCAATGCATTAACGGTAGGTCTTCATTAGGCTGGCTTTGGTCATGGAAATGCTTCAGTACAGCAGAGCCTAAATAAAGGTTACTTAAGGCATCAGCAAAAAAACCTGAGATTATTTCTCGGCGTTTTAATGATCCGCCAAGTGTCAATAAAGCAATGTCGGTAAATAAGATGAATAGACAACTTTGGCGGGTAATTCGTTGGTAGTATTTGCGAGTTGATTGCTTGCCCGGGACTTTAAGGAATCGAGCGTTACTGATGGCATACCAGATGGTAGCAACTATATTGTGTAAAATAAAACCTATATGTTGAAATAAAAGGGAGTCAAATTTTTGTATTGTTTTAGGGTCTTCTTGATCCTGGAGTAAGTGCAGTTCTTGTTGAATATAAGGGTGCGAAACAATAGCGCCTTGACCAAAAATGATTAGCGTCCGAGTTAAAATATTCGCACCTTCTACCGTGATACTAATTGGGATTGATTGATAAATTCTACCCATAATATTGGTAGGCCCTAAACAGATACCAGCGCCGCCTTGGATATCCATGCCGTCATTGACAATGCGACGCATTCGTTCAGTCAATTCATATTTAACGATGGCAGAAATGATAGTGGGTTTGTAACCATTATCTAACGCTGAAAGGGTGAGATGACGTGCCGCATCCATAATATACGTTTCGCCGGCCATGCTGCTCAGTCGTTCTTTGATGCCCTCGAAGTCACCGATAGGAATATTAAATTGCTTACGAATTCGGGCATAGGCCCCAATGTTGCGACAAGTATATTTAGCAGCACCCACACTTAATGACGGTAAGGAAATGCTGCGGCCAATAGCTAAGCATTCCATAAGCATTTTCCATCCATTTCCTGCTTGTTCAACACCACCAATAATATGGTCAATGGGAATAAAGACATCGTGCCCCCAGTTAGGCCCATTTTGGAATGCAGCATCTAACGGAAAATGGCGTTTACCAATGGAAATACCAGGTAAGTCAGATGGTAATAGAGCTACTGTGATGCCAATATTTTCTTTATCGCCTATTAATTTATCTGGGTCATAGAGTTTGAAAGCCAATCCAATGAGAGTAGCAATTGGGCCCAGTGTGATATATCGCTTTTCCCAATTTAATTTAATGCCGAGAATGTTTTTCTTGCCTTGATAGGATCCATAACAAACAATACCATGATCTGGCATAGACCCTGCGTCACTGCCAGCATGAGGTCCGGTTAGCGCAAAACAGGGGAGCTCTTGGCCAGTTGCTAAGCGAGGAAGGAAATAATTTTTTTGTTGTTCAGTACCATAATTTAGTAGTAGCTTGGCAGGTCCGAGTGAATTAGGAACCATGACCGAGACAGCAGCAGAGGCACAACGACTAGAGAGTTTCATGACGATTGCAGAATGTGCATAATGAGAAAATTCTAGGCCATGGTATTTTTTAGGAATAATAAGGCCACAGAATTTATTATTTTTAATAAATTGCCAGATTTCTTCTGATAGATCTCGTTGGATGAATGTGATTTTCCAATCATCAAGCAAACGGCAGAGTTCTTCAGTGGGGCCATCTAAGAAGGCTTGTTCTTCTTCGGTTAATAAGCATTTTTTCTGTTGTTGCAACAATTCCCAATTAGGGTTGCCAGAAAATAATTCAGCATCCCAGTATGTATCACTGGCGTTTAATGCAACTTGTTCCGTATTGGAGATGGTAGGTAACATTTTCTTTAGATAGCGGTATAAATGGCGGGTTAATAGTTGTTGTCTGAGCGGTTTGATGACAAGCATGACTGACAGGATTAAGGTCAGAAAAATAAAAACAAAATCCAGTTGAGTGAGCTTAAAAATAGAACTATAAAATACTAAAAGTGTAATTAGTATAAAAACCGAAGTTAATAGGTTTTTTACTTTTTTATGCCAATAACTCAATCCTATTGCAACAAGGATAACGATCAGTAGAATAGCCACTATCACCCCTCCATTTTATCCAGACAACGATAATTGCAAAATTCTCGCTACTATTGCTTAGACTTAAAAGTAATCTTGTTGTTCAAAATTAAATGGGTGGGTTTTTATGCGCTGAAGCCTGTAAGCGAAATAGATAATTAAAGACGAATTTTTAATGTCATTAATGCTATCCGCAACATAGGCTGATTTTATCATCGCTTTTGCAAATCGTCAGGGGGTGGGTGTAATAACGGCGGGCTAATTCCGGAAGAACGGGCTAATGGATACATTATTACCCCAATGGTGCCAACGAGGAGCAAACCCTTTACTTCGAAGGAGAGTAACCTGTAGTGGTACAGTGAATTTGGCCACCTAACAAGAGATGTTATGATCATCTCTAAGCAATTAGGTGAACCCATTAAAAAACGTACAAGATCCACTTTTAGCCCTGAATTTAGACTGGAAGCATCCCAACTAGTGGTCGAGCAAAATTACACCGTTCGTGAAGCCGCAAAGCCATGAATGTAGGTGTTTCAACCATGGCCAAGTGGGTGGCTCAGTTGAAACAAGAACGGCAGGGCAAGCCTTATGCGGCAGCTACTCTAATGACGCCCGACCAACTCAAGATCCGTGAGTTGGAGAAGCGGATCCAGCGAATTGAACTGGAGAAAGAAATTTTAAAAAAGGCTATGGCTCTCTTGATGTCGGATTCACTGAACAGCTAAAGCTGATTCGTCGCCTTCAAGGGAGCCCAAATCAAGTCTGGTGTGGTGACGTGATTTATATTTGGACAGGGCAACGATGGAGCTACTTGGCCGTCGTCATTGATTTATTTGCACGAAAGCCGATTGGTTGGGTGCTATCTAGATTGCCTGACAGTAACCTAACAAAGCAAGCATTAAGCATGGCCTCGTTAAAACATGAGTATCCTGTTGTGGGTACCCATTCGCTCTTTAAACTTCTAAAGAACCGTTCCATTGGGGAATTATCCCAACAATTGCCGCGGCGACTCATGCTTTACCTTATCAGTAACCGCCAGAGGTTTTGACGGAAACTAATACTCGTGTAATGGCTGCCTTGGTCTGAGTGAAGCATAATTCCTTTTGGCCTGCCGCGCAGTTCATAGGCTCAGGCTGCAATTACCCAATATATTGTTAGGTATTATAGCCAGCACAGGCCGCATCAACATAACGGTGGCTTGTCACCAAATAAAGTGGGGGCTAAGTATGACCTTGTCTCTAATACCGTGGCTAAATTTACTTGACCACTACAACCCCATGGCTAAGGGGGATCCATGTCAAATAAAAATATCATTGAATTTATAGCGGTTCTTAACACGCGTTATATCCAATAAGTTGAGCGCATTGTTATTGAGTGATTAATAAGCGTATGGCGTCTAATTTAAGTTCTGATGACTCAATACATTGGCCGGAAAAAGTTTTAGATCTTGTAAGATAACTAATTTCTTCAGGTTTTATGTTAGGGTTAGAACGTTGCAGTCTTATGAGTCTGTTTATTTCATGATTCAGACTTTTCTCCATAGCCTGATGGGCTTTTTGGCAATGCGTGTGTAATTGTTGCTCGGCTTCAGTATGAGCATATTGAATAAGGTGCTCAATTAATTTTCGTTGACTGGTAACAAATGAATTGAACTTTTTGGGTTCAACGGGAGGGTGTACTTCGATTAAGCTGTTGTGGGATATTATTTGAGAAATATTATTTTGTTTTTGGTCAATCAATATTCTGATGGGTGTTGGCGGTAAGAACCGACTAATTTGTAATTCTTTGGGTGCGCTGCATTCGATAATAAAAAGTGTTTCAATGAGAAATTGATTCGGGGCTAAAGTCGGATGTTTGATGATGCTGATGGTGGCATTACCGGTATCACTTGATAAGACTAAATCCATAGCTGCTGTTGTCATGGGGTGTTCCCAACTTAAGAATTGTCTATCTTCACGAATTAATGCTTGTGCCCGTTGTGTGGTAATGGTTAAGCCATCTTCGGGAAGTTCTGGGAAATGGGCAATGCGCAAGTGATTACCTGGGGTAATGATATAGCAATCAGGGGAATGAAATTCCGTGTTAACGCCATAACAATCAAATAAGGCCTCCATATAGGGCCATAAGTTGTTTTGTTGCTCTAGGTCGACAATCTCAGCAACGATGGCATGGGCTTGTTCTTCTCGACAAGAATTTATTTCGAGTAATTGGTCACGCCCGTGTTGTGATTCTATTTCAATGGTTTTACGTAATTGTTTTGTTTCGGTAATTACACGGTCTAATTCCTCAGTTGAGAAATTATTGATAAGATCTTTTAGTGTGTTATGTAACCGCTGGAATATTTGGGCACCTGTCGAACAGTTTTGTTCAAAGGCATTGAGACCATCGTTATACCAGCTATAAAGAACATGTTGTGAACTATGGATCAGGTAGGGGATATGTATTTGAATAATATGCTTCTGTCCAATGCGATCTAAGCGGCCAATACGTTGTTGTAATAAATCCGGATTATCAGGCAAATCCAGTAAGATTAAATGTTTAGCAAATTGAAAGTTACGGCCTTCACTACCAATTTCAGAGCACAGTAAAATATTGGCAGGGCTGTCAGGATCTGAGAAATAGGCGGCGGCGCGGTCACGCTCAATTATACTGAGCCGTTCATGGAAAACAGCAAGCTTGATGCCTGTGCGATTTTTTAATTGCTGTCCGAGTGCAATAGCTGTTTTAGCCTGATGGCAGATCAGGAGTACTTTCTCTGAGGCCAGTGTTTTTAGTTTATCAACGAGCCAGATGAAATAAGGGCTTTTTTCTTGACTTAAATCATTCAAGTAAGGTTGTTGTTCTGGATGTGCATCCAGTGGGTAGGCGTGACACAGGCGTAAAGGGAAACCGCCGATAGTTTGGCGCGAGTTTCTGAACAAAACACGACTGGTTCCATGGTGGTCTAATAGAATGCTGAGTAATTCCTTTTGAGCGTCCGCATCATGGTTATTTGCCTGACTGACGAGTATTTCTGTTTGGTCTTGTTTTAATAGTGGTTGTAGTTGTTGAATTAAGCTTTCAGGTAGTGACTGTCCAGCAATTAAGTGAGCTGCAGCATCAGCGACCGGCTGAAAGAATTTTTTTTCTTGAATAAATTCATTCAGGGAAAAAAAGCGGTTTGGGTCCAGTAGTCGTAATTGGGCAAAGTGACTTTGAATACCCAGTTGTTCGGGTGTGGCTGTCAGTAATAAAACATTAATTGTTTTTTTGCTGAGTTTATCGACTAATTGGTATTCAGAGCTACTTTCGGTTTCACTCCAATGTAAATGATGTGCTTCGTCAACGATCAGAGTGTGCCAGTCAGTCGCCAGTACTTGTTGTTGGCGTTGGGGGTTGTCGGTAAATAATGTTGGACTACATAAGATTAATTGTGTACTCAGGAAGGGGTTTTCATCTGGAAACTCAAGACAGCGTTCTTCATCAAATAAGCTGAATTTTAGATTAAAACGACGTAGCATTTCTACCAGCCACTGGTGTAACAAGGGTTCGGGGACTATGACTAAAGTTCGTCCGGACCGACCGGTGAGTATGCGGTGGTTAAGAATGAGTCCGGCTTCAATCGTTTTGCCAAGTCCCACCTCATCAGCAAGAATAATACGAAAACAGTCACGGTTTGCAACCTCATGGGCAATGTAGAGTTGGTGTGGCATTAACGAGGTGCGACCCGCAATGAGCCCTCGGGCTTTTAGTTGTTGTAGGCGGTTACTGTGTCGTAATGTTTCATAGCGCAATTCAAACCATTTTCCGGTGTCTATTTGATAGGTAAATAGCCGGTCTTGGGGCTTGTTAAATTGTAAGTAGTGACTGAGAGATGTTTCTTTTACGGTGATTTTTTCTTGTTGTTTATTTAAACAATGATAATACAGAATATTTTCAATGGTTTGAACTTTTTGGACGCTAAGTGATTGTTGGTCAATCGTTTTAATCGTATCCCCACAGACGTATTGGACGCGTGTTAACGGTGCATTGAGTCGGGCATACACGCGTTTTTCTTGGATAGCGAGAAATGATACGGTAATGCGATGGGCGGTTACATCAAGAATAATGCCGAGACCAAGTTCGGGCTCGGCATGGCTAATCCAACGTTGCTCGGGGTAGCAGTTTTCCATTGTGTTTTCGAGTTTTGTGAAATGGAGGTATTATCCTATAAAAATAAAAAGCGGTGGTTAATTGTTTAAGCACTCACTGTTAAGAAAATAAGTTCTGAAATTCACGGCAGTGTTTTGTTGGAAGTCTTATTTTGAGCGTAATTATTTCGGTAAATGATTGTTCTATGATGGTGCCGTTAACTTGTTTTAGTTGGTATTTAAAATTGTTCAGTTGGTCGTATGGAAGGGTAAAGGATAGCGATTCATAATCAATAAATTCAATGAGTTGGGCGTTAGCAATGGCACCTTTCGCCATGTTTCCGTAGGCACGACTTAGTCCGCCTGCACCTAATTTGATACCGCCAAAATAACGGACGACTAAGATGAGGACATTGATCAGTTGATTGCCTTCCAGATGATTTAAAATGGGTTTTCCTGCTGTACCACTGGGTTCCCCAGCATCATGGCAACGAATTAATATTTGACCTTTATTCCTTAGGTGGTAGGCGAAGGCAATATGATTGGCACTAGGATGTTGTTGTTGAATGTTTTGGTACTGGTGATTTATATCGTTGGGGGTATGACAAGGCGTAATAATTCCAATGAAATGTGATTTTTTAATCGTGTCTTCTATGATAGATTGGGTTTTGACACAATACATGGTTTACCTCTGTAAAAGAAAATATGATACCACCAATTCATCCTGCTGAGAGAATCACCCACTGCGTGGAAAAATCTGAGTTATTGGATGCACTGCGTGCTTTTTTACCAACAGAAGCGATTCTTTTTGAACCAGAAACGCTCAAGCCCTATGAATGTGATGGATTAGCCGCTTATCAGGTCTTGCCGTGGGTGGTTGTACTTCCTGATACAGTAGAAGCCGTTCAAAGTATTTTAAGGCTTTGTCATCAGTATGGTGTTCCTGTGGTTGCAAGAGGGGCAGGAACGGGATTGTCGGGAGGGGCATTGCCTATAGAAAATGGGGTTTTAATTTCAATGGTGAAGTTTAATAACATTCGAGCCATTGATGGTGAAAATTTAGTGGCAGTGGTTGAGCCTGGTGTTACTAATTTAGCTATTTCCAAAAAAGTAGTGGCAGACGGGTTGTATTATGCTCCGGATCCATCATCGCAAATTGCCTGTACGATTGGCGGTAATGTTGCAGAAAACTCGGGTGGAGTGCATTGTCTTAAATACGGGTTGACGACACATAATATTCTACGATTGAAAGTGGTCACGATGACCGGTGAATTGCTGGTGATTGGCAGTCATGGTTTTGAGAGTGAGGGCTATGATCTTTTAGCTATTTTGACGGGTTCTGAGGGTATGCTTGGCATTATTGTTGAGGTTTCTGTTAAGTTACTACCACAAGCTCCATCATGTCAGGTGATGTTGGCGGTTTTTGACTGTGTTGAGACTGCAGGTGAGGCAGTTGCTGGGGTTATTGCTGCAGGTCTAATTCCAGCAGGATTGGAAATGATGGATAATACGGCTATTTGTGCGGCTGAAGATTTTTGTCATGCAGGTTACCCCGTGACCGCACAGGCAATTTTATTGTGTGAAATCGATGGGACGGCTGAGCAAGTGATAGAGCAATCAGAGCAACTTTATGCGTTATTATTGCGTTTGGGGGCTCAAGCAGTAGAAATAGCGCGCGATGAATTAGAACAAAAAAAGATGTGGGCGGGCCGAAAAGCCGCTTTCCCTGCAGTAGGACGAATTTCACCGGATTATTACTGTATGGATGGCACGATTCCACGTTATCAGTTAGGTGCAGTATTAAAGACTATTGCTGAATTATCTATCAAATACGGCTTACCCGTTGCTAATGTGTTTCACGCCGGAGATGGAAACTTACACCCTTTGATACTCTATGATGGCAATGTACCGGGAGATTTTGGGAAGGCAGAAAAACTGGGCAGTGATATTTTATTGTTAAGTATACGCATGGGTGGCACTATAACGGGTGAGCACGGTGTGGGTGTTGAAAAGATAAATCATATGTGTGTTCAGTTTTCATTAGCAACATTAAATCAGTTTCATGCAATTAAGGAGGCTTTTGATGAAAAAGGCCTGTTAAATCCAGGGAAAGGGCTACCGTCTTTGCGTCGTTGTGCTGAGTTTGGGGCAATGCATGTGCATCATGGCGAGTTACCGCATAAAGATTTACCTAGGTTTTAGTTTAATATGGTTACGAGCAGTTATAATTGGATCAGTTGATATTTTGGGGTAGACGTTTTGAGCAGAAACCAGAGTACTTTTGGCGTAGTCATTAATCAGATTCAGACCTTGTTTGTGTCGTCATTAAGAATCTGGACAATTCCTATTGTTTTGATGTTAAGTGTTGCCTCTGGGTTTACCACGTTTTATGGGATGTCCCATTTTATTATTCCCTGGATCGCCTTGGTGATAACCATCGCCATTCAATCTATTATTGTTATTTGTTCGCTGGAATTAGCCGGTATTCATTGGCGCGCAAATCGCTTCAGGTATTTTTCTGTCTTACTGTCCTTGGTTATTTCGCTGGCAGCATCGATTTCTTTTTCATATTTTAAATTTTACGAAGTTTCAGAGCGCGAAACGCTACAAAACAACAAATTAGTCGAAGTGCGCCAACAAGTTGAAGATTATATTAATAGTATTGTCAGTTTGAAGACTGATATTTTTGAACAAAAACGCGCAGAACTGGCTCAGGCTTCAAAGGAAGTTTCAGCGGCGTATTTTGGCACCCATCCTGATATATCTAGACATTATAAAAATCAAGTGGGGCAAGGTCCTTTTTGGAAACGCTTTAATGAGCTTTATCAGAACAAGCAAGAGGAAAATAAACGATTAGAAGAAACCTTTATTTTATTAGATGAGGGCATTAGGGAAATGCAATCTAATTTAAATTCTTTGGGGATGGTGCAATCCATGCCGATGGAAAACAAGTATCAGTCGGTTCAGAGGAGTTTACAAACCGTACAGTTGAGTTTTCATCAGGTTGCTTTCCAAGTCGGTCATGTTATTCCACAAGCGCCGGTATTAATGACCTATGGGGAGTATACGCAGGGTGTTAAGCCTTCTTTTGCAATGTGGGAGGGGGGGTTGTCTATTTTTGCATTAGTGTGTGCAGCCATGGTCGATTTTTTTACCGTTTTACTTTCTTATCGACTTGAGTTTAAAGCGCCTGCACCGTTGACAGAACAAGAAGAAGATTTGGTTTTTCAATGTATTCGTGAGTTTAATGAATTTAGGATTAATGAGAATGATGAACTAGAAATGATCATAGAAAAGAGTCCGATAGAAAAAGCACGGCGTTATTCGGATTGGTCTCGAATGTTTGCGGTGGGTTTTTTGTTAAGCCGAGGTTTTTTACGCAAAATTGATCGGCGAACCGTAGAGTTTGCCCCTAACCTATACCCGTTAATTGTAGATCGTTTAGGTGTTAAATTGAAAGGGCTTGAGAATAATAACTTGGGTTCAGGTCCTGTGGATGAGCAATCGTTATGACCGATCAATTATTTCCTTTGGATGAAATTATCGCCGGACTGACACAAGATAAAAAAAGCTCTAATAGCGTTGTTTGGGACCCTGGTTTTTCTGCGGGAAGACAAATGGTGGTGGCTAAGATAGGCCCTTATTTACGTTGTTATCCCAAGCCAGAGAAGTATGTCCAACGGTTTTATAGAAAGGCTTACCCATTACCTATTGAAGATTGGGAGTTACATGAAACCTGTGTTTTGTTTGGTGGTTTTTGCACAGTAAATACCATTTTACAATTGCGTTTTCAGGCAAGCTATGAATTTGCACGTTTAAATATGGAATTTATCCCACAACTGACGGCATTAATTAAGCAGAGTTATCAAGGATTGGTACTGGATATCTTGGCAGGTGAGTTACGGAAATTAGAAGATGGTCAGTGGATAGCTTTTGGGTTAGAGGATACTGAGAAAGAAGTTGAAAATATTATTCAAGAAACATTAATGGTACAAAATATTCAATGCCGTGCAGTTTGTAAATTAGAACCGTTGTTTGAGGAATTAGAAGAAGACCATGTTTTTGATCATCGATTTGTTTATCAGGTACAGTATTTAGAAGTGATGCGTAAAAATTTCGAATTCACCGTTAAAAAGAAGGAAGAATTATTGCGTGAAGAGGAGTTGTTGCACGAAATCAAAATGGAACAAAAGCAGATGAAGTTAGATCAGTTTTCTGAAGAGGCAGATTTTAGAAGTCAGCATCAAGAACAAAATTCAGACAGTTTAAAACGTCAGCTAGTGGAATGGGGGCAACAAAAAGAAGCACAATTTGTTGTTGAAAGAGAGCTTCGTGAGCGTGAATTAAAACATGAAACGGCAATTAAGCAACTTGAAGTTAAGGCCGATTCTGATCGCCTGTCTGAAGCGCAGGAAGTTGAGCACACAGCTGAGAAAAAGAGGCAAAAAATAGGCTTTATCCATACCGAGCGTATTAATGAAAAACAGTTAGTTTTCGATCTTCAAGAACATGAGAAGAGACAGTTGCGTCGGATGGAAGCGGATGCAGAAATTCAGGAACAAAAAATCATCCAAGAAAATCATTTTAAAGAGAAGCAATTAGAAAAAGAGATTGCCGAGCAAGAACTCAGGATGGTTGCTAAGCAGAAGTTGGATGAGAGAATACAAATTGAGCAATTAAAACATGATTCACGGTTACTTGATCTTGAATTGGAAGCAAAGCAAGAGGAGCAAAGAAAACGATTTGAAATGACAAAGCAATCAGACGAATTTTTACTGCGCGAAATTGAATTGTTAGTTTTGGAAAAACAACGGGCCGAATTAGAACAACAGGTGGAGTTTATTAAAGAAGACCATAATAGCTAAATAATTTTTTAAAAACTTTTTTATCATACTTGATTATGTTTTTTTTTACTCTCCCCGTTATCTCTGAGCAGATTATTTTTTTGAGCCCTTGGTTGTTGTCTGGAATTACTTTAATGCTATTGGTACTTCTTTATATTAGCTCACCCCTGAGTGAATATCACCTAGATGTACCTACAAAATTACATCAAGACTCTGAGCATATTCGAAGTGTTGCCCCTTATTTTTACGATGCTTGGTATGGACGACTGCCGTTGTGGCAGGTTTTTTGGCCTTTCTGTATTGTATTGAATGTCTTACTTGCCGGGGGTGATTGGTTGGTACGAAATACAGCTTTTAGTGTACCGAGTTGGGATACATTACTGCTAACATGTCTAACCACAACCCTTTGGTGGACCATAGCAACGTGGCGTATGTCAATTTATACGAAACACCGAATGTGGTCTGCGGCGGCTCGTCTGGTAACGTTAGCGGCTTTTTTAGATTTTGGATTCCGAATATTTATTCGGATTAAATTTCCACGGGTGTTTTTTGATTGCCAAGGAATGTTCTTTGATTATTCGAATTGTTTTTAAAAAGGTTTAGCTCGTGTTGTTTAAATGCGTAGATAAGAAATGAGTTAGGTGTATTATGGGAAATTCGTTAAGTGATCAGTTATTAAAAGCCGGCTTGGTGAATGATGCTAAAGCTAAAAAGGTTCGATCAGAAAAACATAAAAATTTAAAGCAACAACGTAAGCATAAGATTGAAACGGTTAATGAAACCAAAGAGCAGTTTCAAAAGCAGCAACAACTCAAAGTTGAGAAAGACCGTGAACTTAATCGGCAAATCAAGGAGCAGGCGGAAAAAATGGCCGTGGTGGCTCAAATTAAACAATTAATTGAGCTGAATAAATTACCGCACGAGCCAGAGGGGATAGGGTTTAACTTTTCTGATGGTACGAAGATAAAGACACTTTATCTCTCTGATAAGGTTCGTGAACACTTAATAAAAGGGCGATTAGCGATTGTTCGCTCGGGTCAAGCCTATGAGGTAATTCCTGTCGTTGTTGCGGATAAAATAAGACAACGTGATGCGCATTTGATCGTTATTGCGAATGAACGGGATTTGTTAGTAAATACCGCAGACGATGAAGATGTATACGCTGACTATAAAATTCCTGATGATTTAATTTGGTAACTAACCGTAAAAAATGATGAGTTACAATGGCTAAAAATAAAAAAAATATCCATAGGGCGCCGGATAAAAATAAGAAAAAAACCCAATCTGGATTTGAGATTGGTTACGATGCTGTCATGGACGCTAAGTTTTTTAAACTTCCAGAAGCCATTCAACAACAAGCTAATGCGCTGTATGAGCGAATGGACAAGGAGGCTGAATTGGTTATTCCAGAATTGGAATCCTTGAAAAATACGTACCCGAAAGTACCGACTTTATATAATTATTTATCTGCTGCTTATAGTCATAGT
>Ga0066854_10000578_pt1 | contig 13089 bp, 13 predicted proteins | sample ETNtaG_8_FD_65494 | JGI IMG/M metagenome (GOLD analysis project Ga0066854, IMG submission 65494) | Marine microbial and viral communities from oxygen minimum zone, Eastern Pacific Ocean - ETNP201406SV75 | ecosystem: Environmental > Aquatic > Marine > Oceanic | place: Pacific Ocean: Eastern...
AGATTACCGCCGTGACCAAAGGCTGTCATCGCTAAAAGCATTGGCACTGATAAAGCAACGTTTGTGCGTGAGGCCATTGCTGCAGTGAACTTCGCTTTGGCGACTTCTTCGGCACTCGCTTTAACGATGCCTAGAATTTTCTTCTGACATGGCCAGATAATTGCCCATACGTTAAATAGCATAATAGTACCCAACCATGCACCAAGACCAATCACTTCTGAGCCGGCAGAGAAAGTAAAGGCGTTAACCAGACCAACTGTACTCTCAAGGGCGGATGCACCTGTTAACCAAGTCATTGCTGCTGACATGCGAAACCAAAGCAGTGCGCGTGGGGCAACATACTTACCAATCGCCGCAGGACCAGGACCGCCTTCATCCGCTAAAGCCTCGCCCATTGCAGGCACCTGAACAAAGTTAAAATAGTAAAGAAGACCAATCCAAGTAATACCAAAAATAACATGCAACCAAACGACTAGCTCAGCAGAATTAAAGCCTGTGTTTGGAAAAATTAAGAAAGCTGCAAGAATGGCAAGTACAAAACCTAAGGCAATGGTGCCTTTAATGGAAGTTAATGGGTTCATAGGATCTCCTATAGTTATTTAATCGCAACCATTATAACCATATATATATAGCAATTGACTAATTGCGTGTTTATGGCTCTTTTTTGTCTTCTATTTTTATTTAGGTTATACTGGAAATTAGTAATACAGCCTATGGCAGTAGTCAGCCGTTCACTTGCCTTCTTGACAACGCCAGATTGCGACATTCCAATTTGTTATCCATATACATGTATGTTTGTATTAATTAACGGGAGAATAGTATGACCGCTGCACCCAAATCATTTGCCGAATGGCAAGACTATGCAAAAACACTCGACCCCGTTCATGTGTCGTGGCTAAAGCAAGCAAAAACCTCAAAAACAAAATTTGCTGTTGCTGATATTGTTGGTGTGGAAATACCACATGATCGATTCTTAACAGGCGTACTGTTATTTTCAAAAAAAATTAAAACCATTAGTCCTGAACAAAATATTGGCTTATTACTACCAAGCAGCGCCGGTGGCGCCATTACAACAATGGCCATTCTTGCGCTCGGCAAAACGATTGTTAATCTCAACTTTACCGCAGGCAAAAAAGCTTTGCAGTCTGCCGTTGAACAGACAAACATTAAACATATATACAGCTCAAGCAAATTTTTTGACAAAATGTATGAAAAAGGCGTGGACTTGGCTTCATTCTTTCCCGGTGTTGAAGTATTGTTCTTAGAAGACATTAAAGAAGAGATTTCCACCTTAAGCAAAATAGCTTGCTTGTTAAGCGCCAAACTTATGCCCGCAAGCATGATCCGCAAACTGTTCTTTAAGGAAGTGGCGCCAAACGACACGGCGGCGATTCTCTTCTCAAGCGGTAGTGAAGGTGCGCCGAAGGGAGTGGAGCTCACGCACTGCAACATTGCTGCGAATGCCAAACAGGCAGCGATTGCAATGGAGGCAATCAGTGCCGATGTTGTAATGTCGACGTTACCCACTTTTCACGCCTTTGGCTTTGCGGTTACAACTCTCATGCCACTTACCGAAGGTGTACCTATCGTATGCCACCCAGACCCTACCGATGTTGCCACGATTGCCACTGGAGTTGAAAAATATCACGGCACCATCTTAGTTGGCACACCGACTTTTCTTAGATTGTATAGCATCAATAAAAAAGTAAATGCTGAATCCATGCAATCACTAAGGCTCATTTTTGCTGGCGCTGAAAAACTTCGAGCTGAAGTGCGAAACACCTTCGAGACAAAATTTAATAAAGAAATATGCGAGGGCTACGGCACCACCGAAACATCGCCTGCAGTCTCAATTAATCTTCCAGCTGATGCCAGCGGCCCAAGAGCTAAAGTTGGTACCGTTGGACGCACACTGGATGGCACGGCATTTAAGGTTGTTGATCCCGACTCTCTAGACGAGTTAGCGACTGGTGAGGATGGCTTGATTTTGATTGGCGGACCACAACTGATGAAGGGTTACTTAAATATGCCCGAGAAAACGGCCGAAGCGATTGAAATAATCGATGGCTATCGGTGGTATCGTAGCGGCGATAAAGGACATCTTGATGAAGATGGCTACTTAACCATTGTTGACCGCTATTCACGCTTTGCCAAAATTGCTGGAGAAATGATAAGTCTTACAACAGTTGAAGAGCAAATACTAGATGCCCTGAAAAATGCCGACGTCGAGGTGGCAGCGACATGCCTGCCAGATCAACGCAAAGGCGAGCGAATCGTGCTACTTGCAACCGAAGGCGTTACCAAGGAAGTATTACAAAAAGCACTAAATGACGCCAAAGTTAACCCTTTGTACCATCCCGCCAAGGTCTATTCTGTTGAGGAAATTCCCAAACTGGGCAGTGGTAAAATTGACTTCGGTGCAACTAAAAAAATTGCCCTAGCGCACATAGAATAAAGATAAATTCATGCCAGAATTACCCGAGGTAGAGATAACCGCTCGAGGCTTAAAGCCGCTTATTATCAATCAAAGCATTGCCAATGTTGGCATCTACCGGCCAAAATTACGCTGGGAAATCCCCAAACATTTATCACTAACGCTAAAGAATCAAATTGTTCAAAATGTCAAGCGCCGAGCAAAATATTTGCTTGTTAATTTTGAACACGGCGCGCTGATACTGCATTTGGGTATGTCCGGCTCGATACGTGTCGTTCCCACAGAATTACCACTAAAAAAACACGAGCACTTTGAGCTGACTTTTGACAACAACACAAGCTTGCGCTTTGATGATCCGAGGCGATTTGGCGCTGTTCTTTGGCAAAACAAAGGCGAAACACTGCCTTTGTTTGAGTTGCTCGGGCCGGAGCCGCTTTCAGATAACTTTACTACCGACTATCTTTTTCAACGATCAAGGGGTAGAACTCAAAATATTAAAACTTTTATTATGAACGGCTTTGTCGTTGTTGGTGTTGGCAATATATACGCCTCTGAAAGTCTATTTTTGGCAAGGATTTCACCTAAAATTATTGCAGGAAAAATATCGCTAAAACGCTATCAAACGCTTGTTCAAAGCATAAAGTCAATTCTCGCAGAAGCAATAGAAAAAGGCGGCACTACGCTAAAAGACTTCTCCGACGTTGATGGTAAGCCGGGATATTTTTCCCAAGAACTCTCGGTCTACGGCTGTGTTGATAAGCCTTGCGTGCGTTGCAGTGGTACAATCAAAAAAATCACCCAAAACCAACGCGCCACTTATTATTGCTCAAAATGTCAGAAATAGATAATAACCCTAAAACCCTATTCGAGAGTGCTTGTTCTACCAATTCTGAGTCTTTTGCTTTGCAAAATCTTGGCGATATGATGGCACCAGAATTTAGTGAAAACTGCATTATTATTGTCGACCCTGGCATGAAGATTCATGACCAAGCCTATGCTATCATTGATTATCAAGGCGAACTCTACTTTCGTCAATTTATCAATTTTGACAGCAAGCCATTAATGCGTTGCTTAAATAACGCCCATGAGGATATCGAACTGATTGGTAGTTACGATGTAAGGGGTTGTGTGGTGCAACAAAAACAACGAAAACAAATCGCACTGCACTATTACCATTTAGACGAAGTGAGCAATAAAATGGTTTTTAACGAAAAAGGTAGGGCGAAAGAATAGAGCTTACGTTAGGCCATCCAAATCAAGTGCGCCATTCGCCCAGTCCTTTCTCCGTCACGTCGATAGGAGAAATACTGATTTTTTTCTGAATAAGTACAATTAGTGCCACCTGTAATTAACTCAACACCTTGAGCCATAAGAACAGCTCGAGCAGCATCATACAAATCAAACATATATTTATTATTATGGCGGATAAAGGCGCTTTCAAAATCTGGGTTACTATCAACAAAAGCCTCTCGGACCTCGACGCCCACTTCAAAGGCATTTTGAGAGATCCCAGGCCCTAAATGCGCTAACACCTCACTCCCACTTACGTCAAGTGCCTTAACGCTAGATTCAATCACACCGTCAAGCAACCCCCTCCACCCCGCATGCACGACACCAACAGCACTGCCGTCTTTTTTGCAAAGAAAAATCGGCAAGCAATCAGCCGTCAACACGGCACAAACCACGCCAGCCGTTTGACTAATACTAGCGTCTGCTTTAAGAGGATAAGATAAATCAACATTAACACAAATGTTGGAATGACACTGATCAAGCCATTTTGGTTCAGCGGGTAGATTGTAGTGGCTGACTAGTAATTGACGGTTCGCCGAAACAGCATTGAGCTTATCACCCACATGGTCGGCAAGATTAAAATTTCCATAGTTATTATTACTCGCACCATTTTCAATAAATCTTGGCGTGCTTAGAAATTTAACGTTTGCTGGAAACATTGCTCAAGGCGCTTATTACTAAACGTCAAACTCACTCAAAACATCGAGCAGTACTAACATATCGTCTGGCAAAGGCGCTTTCCAAGACATTGTTTCACCACTGATAGGATGGACAATCGTTAGCTTTTTAGCGTGTAACGCTTGACGCTTAAAGCCCTTCAGTGCATCCTTTAATACTTCATGGGCTTTTTTCGGAAATCGTATTTTTCCACCATACATCGGATCACCAATTAACGAATAGCCAATATGAGATAAGTGCACACGAATCTGGTGCGTCCTACCCGTCTCAAGAATGGCTTTAACATGAGTGTGATGAGCAAATCGATCAATAACTCGGTAATGCGTTAATGCGTGTTTGCCAGACTCTGTAACTGCTTGTTTGATTCGATCTCTGCTGTCACGGCCAATCGGCTCGTCAACCGAGCCACCAGAAATCATATGACCATAAACAATTGCTGAATATTCACGCGAGACCGTGTGGGTTTGCAGTTGCTCCACCAGGTTTTTTTGCGCTTTCTCGCTACGAGCAACCACCATCAGCCCTGAAGTGTTTTTATCCAAACGATGAACAATGCCCGCCCTATCCAATTTAAACAATTCTGAGTCATAGGCAAGCAGGCCATTTGCTAGAGTGCCTTTCCAGTTGCCAGCGCCAGGATGGGTGACTAGGCCAACTGGCTTGTTAATGATGATAATATCGTCATCCTCAAAAACCACGTCAAGTGGAATGTCCTCGGCAATCCAGCGAATATTCTCACTCTGTTTAAGGGTTACTTCGACAATCTCATTGCCATTTGATCTTTCTTTCGGCTTAAATTGCTTCTGGTTAATCACAACGTCGCCCGCTTTTATCCAGGTGCTAATTTTTGAACGAGAATACTCTGGCAGCATCCGAGCAATAGCTGCATCGATGCGCTCACCTGTCATGCGTTCGGGTATTATAATTTTAAATTTCTCCATAGCGATATTTTAATTCAAATCGAGTTGTTACTTGTCGCTGATAGAGGCTGAATACGGTAAATATTACCATTATCAGTAGAGAAATATATCCAGCCCTCAGGACTCTGAACGAGTGCTCTAATGCGCTCATTCAAATCTTCAAATAATCGCTCTTCGACAATCGCCATGCCATTATCATCAAGCCCTATACGACTCAAATGGCGCAGTTTCAGTGCGCCGGCGAATAAATCCCCTTGCCACTCAGGAAATGCTGTGCCGCTGTAGAGCAGCAAACTGCCTGGTGCTATGGAGGGTACATAAACTTTAATCGGTTGCTCCATACCTGCTTTGTGCGTCCCTTCGCCAACACTGAACGGCAGCCAGTATTCTTTGCCATAAGAAATAACAGGCCAACCGTAGTTTTTGCCTTTCACGATTAAATTAATTTCATCACCACCTCTTGGACCGTGTTCTATAGACCACAAACGACGCTCTAAGTTGTCCCAAACCAGACCCTGTGGATTGCGATGACCATAACTCCAAATTTCATCAAGCACCTGATTGTTGCCCACAAATGGATTATCCTCTGGAACACTTCCATCAAGATTAAGCCTTATAATCGAGCCAGCATGCGTGCTCAAATCTTGTGCATTAGGACGGTAACCCCTCTCGCCAATTGAGAAATAGACAAATTCACCAGCAAAAGCAATCCGACTGCCAAAATGCTTATTGTTGCCCTCTATAGAGCGACTCACAAGAAGGTCTTGCCAATCCGTTAAATACGAATCGACTAAACGCGCTCTAGCAAGAGTGGTTTCACTGTAACTATTTACGGGTTTGGCGTAAGTAAAATAAAGCCAATCACCAGAATTGTAATCGGGTAGTGTCGCTATATCCATTAGACCGCCTTGGCCTGCCACATGAATCTCTGGCAAACCTGTTATATACTCTACCAGTCCAGAGTTAACATTGAGGATACCAAGTTTGCCTTGTCGCTCTGTAAAAACGATCTCATTATCAGAGGTAAACACCATCCCCCATGGCACACCCAAGCCTGATGCAGTCTTGACAAGCTGAAAATCGTCAGCAAAAGCACAAACGGGCCACAGAAAAAACATAATCAACAATAAGCCAGACTTTTTCATAGACAAAGAAAACTATTTGTTAGTATCAAAAAAACAATGTATTCCAAATAAATTTTAACTATACTGCAAGTCTGTAGATGTTTGGGAGCATATAGATGCGTTTCGACTTTGTGCCGTTTTTCAATCCTGGTGAAAACTTGCCATGGAATCGGGTTGTTGAGATGATGCGCGAACAAACACGCCTAGCCGATGCGGCGGACTTTACAACGGTCTGGCTAACGGAGCATCACTTTGCACATAACGGCTATCTAAATGCACCGCCCAATCCAATCATGATGTCGTGTGACTTGGCAGCTCATTCGGACAAAATTCGCGTAGGTCAAGCACCAATTGTCTTGCCAGACTGGCATCCTCTTCGAGTTGCCGAGGATATTGCACTCCTAGACAATATGACTGAGGGTCGTGTAGATTTTGGTGTCGCCAAAGGTATCAATGAGCGCTGCACATTGCAGTTCAACATTAATGCCGATCGAAGAGATAATGAAAAAAGCTACCGCTTATTCTTAGAATCACTCGAAATTATTCTAAAAGCATGGACACAAACTGCCTTTACCCATAAAGGCGAGTTTTATCAATTCCCCGTTCCAGGTTGGAAAGAAACCAACCGCTTTCTCATGCCACTTGAAAAGGAATATCACCACGAAGATGGTGAATACAAAGCAATGTACGTCCACCCTCGCCCTTACCAGGATCCACATCCGCCAGTTTGGTTGATGTCGAATGCGCCACACACCTACAAGATGGCTGCTGAGCGAGGCTTTAATGTGATCGGCATGTCTAGCCCACCAAGCAAATTGTTAAGTTGCTGGGACGCCTATTGTGACGCCGACGCCAAAGACGGAGTTATTCATGAGCGCGGAGACAACACCGGTATTTGTGTGGTAATTTATGTCGCCGAAACGATGGAAGAAGCCGACAAAACGATTCGCCCAGCAATTAATGGCTATTACGAATACTTGAGCGGCTCTCGCCCAGCAGGCGAATGGGGGAGGCGAGCCTACCTCGACGATGACGCCGAACCGACGAATGAAGATCTTAATGGCGAGTGGTTTGACTTTTTAATGAAATACGAACTTATTTGGGTAGGGACCGCCGACTATGTGGCTGAGAAAATTGCCAAATACCAAGAGTTAATCGGCCTAAAGCACATCATGCTTTTACAACAATTTCCGGGCATTGAATACCAAAAAATTCTGAAAAGTATGACGCTATTCTCAGAAAAAGTCATGCCAAAATTTGGCGCAGATGGCGTCAAGAAGTAAATGTTAGAGGTAACATGTTAGAAATCTGGGGAAGAAAAAACGGCAATCAAGTTATCCAAGTCCTATGGACACTTGGCGAACTCAATTTGGATTATAAGCGTTATACAGTCGGCGGCAGTTTTGGCGGCTTAGATACAGACGATTATAAAACCTTAAATCCAAACTCTAAAATTCCAACCATACGCGACAATAACTTTGTTTTATGGGAGTCTCACGCCATTATTCGCTACCTTGCAAGAGAATACGGTCAAGGCACCTTGTGGCCCAATGACCCAAAAAAAGCAGCCCTTTCAGATCAGTGGATGACTTGGTCGACCGATGGCTTGATGGGTACTTTTTTTCCAGTCTTTTGGCAGCTCGTGCGAACCGAGGAGTCTGAGAGAGATTATGAGAAAATTGCCAAAATGGCAAAGAAAAGTGCGAATATTCTCAGCATTCTAGAAGGTCACTTACTCAACAATCACTATGTTGCGGGCAACGAACTTACTTTTGGCGACATCCCTCTCGGCGTCCTACTACACAAGTACTTTATTCTAGATATTGAGCGCCCTTCTTTTCCAGGAATTGAGGCTTGGTATCAACGGTTATGCAATCGTGAAGCTTTTCAAAAAAACGCCATGGCGCCATTTGGTAGCTCACCAAGTGAATGGCTGGCTTTCGAAAAAGCCGGCGAATATGATTAAACCAACAAACAATACATAATGAATTTAAACACGACAAACGAAGCTAGAATTACAGCAGAATTGCTTGATGCCATAACCCAAGCATATAACGACAACAACATCGATGCGATTATGCAATATTTTGCCGAGGACGCCATCTTTGATCATGGCGCTGGTGCTGATGTTTTTGGCACACGCTTTAGTGGAAAGGACACCCTAAGAGAAGTCTTTAGCGGTCTTTTTAGTAATGTTAAAAACGTTCACTGGGAAACGCTTGACTCTCACATTTCTGGCAATAAGGCCTATTGTGAATTCCATCGCAAAGCGGAGTTAAAGAATGGTGAAATCCAAGATTTTCACAGCATTGACGTGCTGACATTCAAAAATGGTCTAATTACCCATAAAGACACTTATTTTAAAAATCGCACCACCTAGCAACACCCTATGAATACAACCCCTCTCATTGATCCAGAGCTAGAAAAAGGCTACAACATTCGCCTTCTTCATAATGATTTTGAAGGCTTGATTACCTCATGGGAGGCGCGCAGTAAATCTTTCAGGGAAGGTGTCGACTGCAGCCTCGACCTGCCATATGGCGATGGAGAGAAAGATAAATTGGATATCTTTCGCTGTGGTCATTTAAACGCCCCATTATTTGTTTTCGTTCATGGCGGCTATTGGCAACGCGGGGACAAATCTATCTACAGTTATGTTGCGGAGTCTTTTGTGAATGCCGGTATTGACGTTGCATTGATTGGCTACCAACTTTGCCCGGAAGCCAGCATGACAAATATTGTCGACAACATTCGCCAAGCTCTTATTTGGCTTTGGCACAACGCCAAATCTCAAGCTATTTCTCAAAATAGGATTAATTTTTCCGGGCACTCTGCTGGTGGACATATTACAGCAATGTTGCTGGCGACAGATTGGCAAGCATTTGATTATTCATTGCCAACCGACATCGTTAAAGCGGCCATACCATTAAGCGGTCTTTATCAGCTAGACCCAATAAGGAAAACCACTATTGGTGAGGCGCTGCGCTTAGATGACAAAGAAAGTCATGCTCTTAGCCCTCAGTTTCTTAGGCCGCATACAAACACACCTATCTTGGTAGCCCTGGGTGGTGGCGAGACCGACGCGTTTCACTGGCAAACAAATGAGTTTGTTAAAGAATGGCAACACTATCAACCTCAAATTGAATACTTTGCAGAACCAGATGCCGATCACATGGGACTTGTTGAAAGATTGGCCAATTCAGATTCTGAAATTTTTAAGAAAATTCACTCCTTTTTGCGTTAATTTATACTTTATTACAAAGCAAATACATAACACCATCAGCCCAGCCATCGACTTCAACCCACATTTCAGCCGATACCCCAATAGAGGAATTTATAGCAATCGGTTTTGAATTCTTATGCTCTTTAAAAGAAACATAAAGGGGTAGCATTGGCGGCTCCCCCTCATCAACAAATAAATGAAAATAAGGTATTTTCCCAACCATATAACCCTCTTTTGTTAACTTGAGATTTGCCTCTTTAGTCAAATAACTTGAATTGGATAAACCTCTTGTTCTCCACCGATGATTGAGGAACTTAACTAAGCCGTCTTGTATTAAAAGGTCGCCGTTAACTAGCGCCCAATCCTCAATTACACCAGTTTCGTAAATTGCACGATAAATCCCAAACCCACACCTCATTTGCCCATGTGTGTCATTAATATCATATAGGCTGAAATCAAAATCAGTTTTGCTAAATGCATCAGTAGCATTTTCTAGCACCAGATCAACCTCGTAAATTCTGATAGAGTCCTCTTTTACAAGGGCGCCTTTAGTCTGATCAGATGGTAATGACGCTGTCACACTTGTTGATATTAGACTTATAAAACACAAACAATATAAAAAAGCTTTTATCATGGGTTTATTAGATGCTTGCAAGATTAAAGATTATGAAAAAATATAATCATAAGTACGCTTTAGTTTTGATGTTAAAAAAACCTTCTGTGAAATCAAATCATGATCAAGCCCCAATACCCTTTCTATACACGCGGCACAGACTGAGCGATAATCAATTGTTGCATACAAATCCCTTTCTTCGTACAAATCAGCATCAGCAAGACCGGGCCACTCAGAAATAACTCGACTGTTATCAATTAAACCTCCGGCTAGCAAACCCACGCTTGCATAGCCATGATCCGTTCCCCCCGTACCATTCACTGACGCAGTTCTGCCAAACTCCGTTAGCGTTAAAATGATGCTCTGATCCCAAGCATCACCAAGCCCTTCTCTATAAGCCTTGATAACCTCATCAAGTAATTCAAGACGATCACCATGACTTCCCTCATCTGCACCCTGCAAGGCATGTGTATCAAATTGGTTTACTCGAATTACAGAGGCTACGGGGCCACCTTTTGTAGACATTTGCTCACCAGCATATTTGGCCAAACTGACAGGATCTCTCGGAATATTAGACCTTGCTTGATCGGAAACTTTATCACCGACTGCCTGAAAGGCTTTTGCCTCCTCCGCTTGATGCGCCATAGTAATTTGCTCTATTAGCCATTTTTCCGGCTTACTTGAACCGTTAACTCTAGCCGGGTAAAAATTATCAACATTCAAACTACCTCTCAGAATTAGCGGCAACTCAAGAGACAGAGCTCGACCTGGTAACAACGCCAAATCTAGGGCGCGCCCCAGCCAGCCGGTGGTTGTCGAAAATGGACTCGAGCCTCCCCCTTGCATATAATTTTGCCCTTCAAAGTGGGACCTTTTTGTGTAAGGAAAAGAGGTTGCATGAACAATCGAAGCCTCCCCTCTTGCCATAAGTTTAGAAAAATGTTGCAATTTTGGATGCAATCCAAAAAATGGATTAACTGTAATTGGGTTAGATAAGCCAATTTCCTGGCGTAAAGAGGCTAATGCAGGGTCTCCAATTGGAGGAACAGCAGTTAGGCCATCCATACCTCCTTGCAATAAAATGACTGAGATATTCCCTTGAGGAAGATCTTTGGTAAAACCAGACACTGGAGCAGCAGATAGGAATAACGATGCTCCTGTGAGCTTAAGAAGTTCTCGTCTAGTCATTTCTAATTTAGCCACCCTGTACCCCCATCAATTCAGGACTGCACATAAGTGCAATAAACTTTCTTTTGCGACCACTAAGCCCTTCAACTAAATTTCGTGTGGCTGAATTCACCCCAATTCTATCCATCATTTCCTTAGGGGTGAATTGCGGATAGGCAGTATTATAAATAGCCTCAGAAAAGCGTAAACGACGCTCCAAAAACTCCCCTGAAATCCAATATGACTTACTACTCGAATAACCATTAGGCTGTCTTTTTGCCCAAAATGGCTGGCCAAGCTCTTGAAACACTTTTTTTGCAGACATACGTCTATCATTTAGGTCTTTATGTATATCATCCCATCCAAGAAAATAAGTAGAATCACTTATTCGCAACACTTGGAAAAGCCAAGTTGCTGGCCATTGAAATTTTGGCGCTTTTGAGGCAATTGCCCGCTCTATAACAGCCTGATGAATTTTGCGTAAATCACCATTACTTTGCCCCCAAACTTTTATTATGTACTCAACGTCAGCACTCTGAATATCGTCGCTAACAAAATGCTGGCAAAGTTTACGGACCAAATGTCGCTGAGTGTGCTCGTGAGACGCAAGATGCTCTGTTAAATTACGCAGACCATCTTTTCCGGCATAAATCACCTTCTCTAATACAATCTTTGTCCCCGGCTCTGCCCTGTTAACAACAAACGCATCCCAATGATTAAACAGGCCAAATTTTTCCAATTGCGGTTTATCGACAATCGTACCCCATCCCGCCAATACTTGAGCAGTCGCTCTAATGTCCGACTCTGTGTAATTCGCTGCTGGAGAAACAGTGTGTAACTCTAACAGCTCTCGACCCAAGTTATCATTAAGACCAACTTTGCATTTGTTATTTTTACGGCATTGAATTGCTCTTTCAGAGTTTTCACCAACACTGTAAATATTGTCCAAGTAGGTCAACATTGCCGGGTGCGTTGTAACCTTGTAGAGCATATTGGAAAAAGAGCCATTTAAGTTATCCAATATAGCAGCATCCATAAAATGCCCAATCAAACCTCTGGTTGTTCCCGAAATGCCAACAGTAAAATGATTACTCCAAAAAAGACTAAAACGCTGCTTCACTTGGTCTTCTGCGTACACATTACGATGGGCAAATCGCAATTCATCCAAAAATCTTATGTTGTTTTTTTTCTCATTTATCCACAACAAGCGATCCATTTCAATCTTTGAAAGTGTTTTATCTTTTTGAATCCTATCTTCATACAATCGAAGTTGGCGTAGCATTTCAGCACGCTCACTCAGGCTAGGAAGGTAGTCTTCAGGCCAATGTTCAATTTGGTGACTGTTTGATATTGATTTAATCCCAATTGATTTGGATTCAGTGCTTAACTGACCCATTGCCCAGTCTTTAATATCTCGAGGAATGGCATCTTCGGGTCGAAATAATAGGCCAATTTTTTGTGCTACTCGAAATGATTCAGTCATACAACTTATTTGAGTAAATACAATGAAAGGGTCAATATATCACGAAGTGGGGATTGTTAATTACAAAGATGATATCGATCAGTCAATCAAAATCTAGCAAATCTAGTTAGAAATTTGTAGACTTTATGAAGAGTTTGGCGTCCCGTAGGAGATTCGA
>Ga0066854_10000585_pt1 | contig 13034 bp, 13 predicted proteins | sample ETNtaG_8_FD_65494 | JGI IMG/M metagenome (GOLD analysis project Ga0066854, IMG submission 65494) | Marine microbial and viral communities from oxygen minimum zone, Eastern Pacific Ocean - ETNP201406SV75 | ecosystem: Environmental > Aquatic > Marine > Oceanic | place: Pacific Ocean: Eastern...
TATGTGAAACTGTGCCTGATGCTTTAACAAGAGCAAGTAATTCAGCAAGCCCCATATTTAGAAAAGAAGTTGCTGAAATGATAACCAATGGAACGAGAGTTTGTATTGAAAAAATGGAGCGCCAGTTAGCTGAAATTCTGTAAGTTAGTTTCATGTAAGGGAATGGGCTATAAAAGCGTTTAGCTTATAAGCATAACCATTACCTTATTGGCAGTTTTTTATTACTTCGAAATATTTATTCGCAAAATCTCTCCCCATCCGAACAAAACCTTCAATTAAATAATGCCAAACATCCGTCTTGCTGTAGGGGTAATGATCTGTTTCTGACATATATCCTGCACATATGTCTTGCTCCACGAACTGCTGTTGAGCTAAATGCACGCGTTTTATACATGGCATCAAGTCGTCTTCACCTAGCTCTGAATCAGTTATTTTTCCGAGAATAACTGGAATGTTGTCTTTGTGAAGTGTAGCTCTAAGTAGCCCATTAGTCGCGTTAGGTTGTTAAAGTAGGCATTAGCACAAGCTGCGCTTGCGTGTGCATCCGCTTCACCTTGCATCCAAATAATACCGGCAGGAATGAGAGTGTCAGCTTCGCCATCACCATCTATGTCAGACACTGACAGCGCATTTCGGAAAGTATTTAAGGCAAAGTCATATTGGTTATTACCGTCACCTTCACGAAAATCAGGTGACCAATTGCCATAGCCTGTTTTAAGGTGAAGTCCAGTACCACCAACGGCATACTTAATGATGGCTATTTTTTTGTTTGGGAACTGTTTGCTTATCGCATGGGGCAAAACTTAATTCTGCGCCGAAGCGCTCAGAATAGGTGTTGGTGGTGCCATTTGATTTCAAAGGACAGGATGAGCATAGCAGGGCCGGTTGTTTGGGAATAATATTCATCACAACGCAATAGAAATAATACTCTATCGCGAAAAGAGTAAAACAAGGCTTTTGATAAAGAAGGCATGCTCATAATGCATCGTACTTTAGTTACTACTTATTGAATCTTCACATGGATGAGCAATAAAAACACATTAAAATAGTGCTCAGGTAAAAAAAATAATTAAATCAATTTCAGAAAATACTTAATCTTATAGGTGTTACTATTTTTTTCTGTTTACAAAAGTTTATACATTAGTTGAGGTCGCAACATGCGACCTCAACTAATGTATGGTGTAAATCCACTATCATCAAGTTGTGATAATAGCTCATTTAATTTCTCTAGATACTTGGAGGCGCGTTATTGATTTTAATTTTTGCTGGGTGTGGTATTCATTATATTTAACTGGTTTGACCAAGGCGTTCAACCGCTTTAGCACAATCCATTAACGCTGGCAAAATCACCGATAAAATTTGTTGCCTAGCGGTTTGTGACATATGAGTACTGACATTTAAGGCCGCAATCACTTCTCCACTTCGATTGTGTACTGGCACAGAAATAGAGGTCAAGCCAATTTCTAACTCTTGCTCAACCAGTGAATAGCCTTGTGCTTTAACTTGCGCAACTTCTACTTTTAATGCTTTTATATCTGTGAGTGTATATTGAGTGAATTGTTCAATATGACAAGAGTTTATAAAGTTATTTAATGCGGGTTCTGACATGTCTGCAAGCAAAACCCTCCCCATTGAAGTAGCAAAAGCAGGTAAGCGAGTACCCACATTCAAGGTGATTGACATAACACGTTTGGTGGTGGCAACACGCGCGACATAAACAACATCACTGCCATCAAGCACAGCAGCAGAGCATGACTCATTCAACTGTTCAACAAGTTCATTCATTAGCGGTTTAGCGCTATGCCAAATATCTAAGGTAGATAAATAAGAAAAGCCTAAATCGAGAACTTTCGCCGTTAATGAAAACTGCTTGCCTTGCTGTTTTGCATAGCCCTCATGAACTAAGGCTAATAAAAACCGCCTCATTTTTTTAAAGCGCAATGATAATGGTGATTTACAATTAAAATTACTACTTGGGCTTTTATCTAATGATGCAAAGAAAAGCCGTTGATTAGAACGACGTGGTGTCGTGAGGATGAATTGGTGGAAGTAGCTTGATATAGCTACTACAAAACTACACTAAATATGTCTTATACACTGAACTGTATTGTACGTAAAAAGATGCAATCATGCAGTTTTAAGTTAAAATGAACGGCAGAATATGACGTTAAGCTCATGAACCTGATTCTTATGCTCGTGGGGCAATTCCTCTAATCAGTATCTTAGAAATAATACTTAATGATATGAAAATAGTGTTTTGAGATATTGATGGTGTCGAAGCTCTTTTATAGGCGTCCCAACTGTTCAGCAATGACTCCAAAGGGATTCTTTAAAATTTTAGTTTTACTCAAAGAATTACATTTGCATAAAAATAGCATATCAAGGTTCATAAAAACTATTTGTGTAAGTAAGCGGTAATAGAATTAATTATTTGCTGCATGGTAATAACTGAATCGATTTTCTATAAAATAAATTGATACTCGCTTGCTTTATATAATACAGATGTTCACCTTATAAAGCCTTTTATACTTGCTGTTTTCTGCCACCTAAATACCATCAACTTGGTATTATTTAATTGGTGTGTTCCAACACTAGGGTAATACACTTGAAAATAGCTTAATAACATACTCATATAATTCAGCCCTTAAAAGTTCAATAATCACTATCCATTCTAGTACAAAGGCTTTTGACTTATGCAGCAACATAGCTGTTTTTTGAATCACTGGTTGGAGGGTTGGAAGGTAACGAAAAAATCGCAAACTGTGAGTATATGATTTAGAATTCAATTTTAACATTGTCAAGTTAGCCTTATGTACCCCCTAAATTATATTGAACCGGTTTTTCGGCCGCCAAGTGAATGGAAAAGCCTCATCTTACAAGTTACTAACGGCTGCTCATGGAATAAATGTACCTTCTGTGAAATGTATATGACAGAAGAAAAAAAGTTTAAACCAAAAAAAATAGACGTGATAGAGCAAGAAATTATTACTATCGCTCAATCAGGGCTTCCAACAGGTCGAGTTTTTCTGGCTGATGGAGATGCTATGATGCTGCCTTTTAAGCGACTACAAGAAATTCTAAAATTAATTAAGTTACATTTACCGCAAGTCACTCGTGTTTCAAGTTATTGTTTGCCTAGGAATTTAACCAATAAAACACCTGAGCAATTAGCTGAACTGAGAGCTCTGGGTTTAACCTTGTTGTATGTTGGTTGTGAAAGTGGCGATGATGATGTTTTAAAGATAGTTAACAAGGGCGAAAGTTATCAAAGCTCAGTTATTGCCCTGAATAAAATAAAGCAAGCAGGCATGAAAAGCTCAGTGATGATATTAAATGGCTTAGGAGGACCTGAATTATCCAAACAACATGCCCTTAATTCGGCAAGACTCATGAATGAAACACAACCCGATTATTTATCAACATTAGTGGTGAGCTTTCCCCTTGGTGAAGAACGTTTTGCACAAGGCTTTATCACACATCATCATCGGCCTTATCGACAACTCAACCAACAAGAACTGTTTCAAGAAATGGAAACCTTGTTATCAATGCTTGAGTTAGAAAAAACCATCTTTAGATCTGACCATGCCTCTAACTACTTAGTGTTAAAAGGCACGTTAGGCAAGGATAAACACGCTTTGTTGCACAAAGTTCAACAGGCGTTAACACAACCTGACTCTATAACACTTCGTCAAGAATGGCAAAGAGGCTTGTAAAGAGTAGAACAGGTTATTATGGAATAGGGCAATGTATAAGGTCTTTTACTTATTTGCAGACTAATATCTGTAAAGTATTGTTTATGTGCTGCCTGTCTTTGGTTATAATCGCGCCATTGTTTTTTCTGGAACCACATCATGTCACAACCCTTACAACAATTTTTAGCCTTAACTTCTGCGGGTATTGAAGTATTACTTGCCGATGAAATTAAAAACCTTGGTGGTGAGCAAGTTGTGCAAAAACCTGAAGGTGTCTATTTTTCGGCTTCCTTAGCTCTGGGCTACCATGTTAGTTTATGGACTCGCCTAGCTACACGTGTGATGTTAAAACTAGCTGAAGGTGAAGCAAAAAACAAAGATGAACTTTTTGCAAGTGCCAGTACTATAAATTGGTCTGAGCATTTTCACTCTCATCACAGCTTTGCTATTGACTTTGTTGGGTATAGTGATGAAATTCGTAACAGCCAATTTGGTGCTTTGACTATAAAAGATGCCATTGTTGATCAATTTAGAGAACAAGGCTTAGACAGACCTAATGTTGATAAATCTGCTCCAGATATTAGCTTTCAAGCGCGTTTATTAAGAGATAATGTCAGCATTTATTTAGACTTTTCAGGACGAGGGCTATTCCAACGAGGCTATCGTCAGCACTCAGGTGCAGCACCACTTAAAGAAAATTTAGCTGCAGCATTAATTCTTCGTTCTGGTTGGTTAGCTGATACCAGTAAACCATTAGTCGATCCAATGTGTGGTTCAGGCACAATTCTCATTGAAGCCGTTTCCATGGCAACTAAACAAGCACCAGCTATTGAACGTGAATGTTGGGGTTTTGCAGCATGGCTAAAACATGATGATGACGTTTGGCAAACAGTATTAAGTCAAGCAATAACAACTTCCGCTCAGGCATTAGAGCAAAGTGACATCAACAACCTTAAAGTGTTCGGTGTTGATATTGATTCTCGGGTGTTAAAAACAGCACAGCAAAATGCTCGTAATGCTAACTTGCAACGTTTTATTGAATTTAAATGCCAAGATACCAACAAAATCAACAATACCTTTGGTCAGGGCGGCACAATACTCTTTAACCCACCTTATGGTGAGCGAATAGGTGAGTTACCTGAATTGGTTGAAAGTTTTGTTTTACTCGGGCAAAAACTTAAAGGCCAGTTTGTTGATTGGCGCGTAGCAATACTAACTGCCAATATTGAGCTGTTAGCTATGCTAAAACTGTCCAGTTTTAAGCGCTATAAGTTTAAAAACGGCCCATTAGAATGTCAGTTAGCCCTTTATAATATAGATGAAAAGCAATTAGAAAAAGATGCAACTAATCCACAAGCTAATTTTGCTGAGCAAGACAGTGCTTTTGCTAATCGCTTAAAGAAAAATCGTAAAGGCTTAAAAGGTTGGCTTAAATCAAGCCAAATTGATTGTTATCGACTCTACGATGCTGATATTCCAGAGTACAATGTTGCCGTTGATATTTATGGCGACTACTTGGTGATTCAAGAATATGCTGCGCCTAAATCGATCGAAGCAGATAAAGCAGCGAAGCGTTTGCAAGAAGTGATTTATTGGGCGCCTAAAGTGCTGGAAATCCCAACGGATAAGGTGGTGTTAAAAACGCGCGCTAAGCAAAAAGGCAGTAACCAGTACCAGCGAGTAGATAAGTCAAAGCAGTCTCTTACTGTGAATGAGCATGGCGCATTGTTTAAGGTAAACTTATGGGATTATCTTGATACTGGCCTATTCTTAGATCACCGTAAAACTAGGCAAATCGTTGCCAAAAAAGCCAAAGGTAAGAGTGTATTAAACTTGTTTGCCTATACGGGTTCAGTGTCAGTGCAAGCGGCTTTGCATGGCGCTAGCAGTATTACTACTGTAGATATGTCAAACACCTACTTAAATTGGGCACAAGATAACTTTGCTCTAAACAAACTTAGTGGACATAAATACCAGTTTACTCAAGCAGACTGCTTAGAGTGGTTAAAGAAAAATGAACAAAAATTTGAGCTGATTTTTATTGATCCGCCAACATTTTCTAATTCAAAACGCATGGAAGATAGTTTTGATGTCCAAAGGGACCACGTAGGCTTGATACGTGATGCGCTTCGGTCTTTAACTCAAGGTGGAGAGATATTTTTCACCAATAACAAGCGTAACTTTAAAATGGACTTTGAGGCAATGGACATGCTTGGCTTACAAGCTCAAGCTATGTCTGATGTTACCCGAGACAAAGATTTCGCTCGAAATAAACATATTCATAATAGCTGGTCTATTACGCGAAGATAGAATGTTTACTTTAGTAAAAGACGCTATCAAACAAGGTAAACCATGAAAAAATATAATTTATATGGCAGCGATGGTTGTCATTTGTGTGAGCAGGCATTATCAATTTGTGTCAATGTATTAACCAATGAAGCATTAAATCAAATAGATATTGTCGATGAAGAACGAGTTGACCACGAAACTAAAACCTTAGTTGAACTATACGGTGTGCATATTCCTGTATTAGAGCAGCTTAATAAAAATTCAAGCGATAATAAAAAGCTTTTTTGGCCTTTTACCCTTGAGCAAGTTAAAGAGTTAAATAATTAATGGAATTATTAAGAATAGCCAATAGTGAGCTCGCTTTTGGTGAAGATAAAATATTAGATAAAGCTGAGCTTAGTATTCAAACCGGTGAACGTATTTGTTTGGTAGGCCGTAATGGTGCCGGTAAATCGACCTTAATGAAGGTATTAATGGGATTACAAAACCTTGATGATGGTCAAATACTAAAATCTAACACCATGCAGTTAGCCATGTTAGAGCAAGACCCACCAGAGTCTTCACAAGTTAGTGTGTTTGATTACGTTGCTCAAGGAGTACAAGAAAACGCTGATTTGATCAGTCGTTATCATAATTTGATTCACTTAATTGGTGAAGACCCAAGCGAGAAAAATCTCAATAAACTAGCAAAAGTGCAAGAAGATCTTGAGCAAGCTGGTGCGTGGCAAGATGAACAGCGTATTGAGCAAGTTATGAGTACCTTATCATTAAATGCAGATGCTAAAGTTAGTGACTTATCGGGTGGTTGGCTACGAAAACTTGCACTGGCTAAAGCCTTAGTAACCAGTCCAGATATTTTATTGTTAGATGAGCCAACTAACCACTTGGATATTGAAAGTGTGCTCTGGTTAGAGAAATTTTTAAAAGACTTTGCTGGAACCATTATTTTCATTAGTCATGACCGTGCTTTTATTCGTGGGCTATCAACACGCATTTTAGATCTTGATCGTGGTCAACTAAAAAGCTACCCCGGTGATTATGACTTGTATATCGAACAAAAGCAGCATGACCTTCAAGTGGAAGTTCAACAGAATGCGCTTTTTGATAAAAAGCTTGCTGAAGAAGAAGTGTGGATTCGTCAAGGAATTAAAGCGCGCCGCACCCGTAATGAAGGCCGAGTTAGATCATTAGAAAAGCTTCGCCTTGAAAGAAAAGCTCGCCGTGAAGTACGAAATCAATCTAGTATGACGATAAGCCAAGGCGAACGTTCGGGTAAACTAGTCTTTGAAGCCCAAGATGTTAGCGTAGCATTTGATGATAAAGTGGTAATCGAAAAATTAAATCTATTAATTAACCGTAACGATCGCTTAGCTCTTATTGGTGCTAATGGTACCGGAAAGTCTACGTTAATAAAGTTAATAATGGAGAAACTCAAAGCAACGAGTGGTAAAATGCGCTCAGGGGTTAATCTAGACGTTGCTTACTTTGACCAACACCGCGAAGCGCTTGATGTTAATAAAACAGTACAAGATATTGTCGGTGAAGGTAAACAAGAAGTCATGGTTAATGGTAGGTCTCGTCATGTGCTAGGCTATTTGCAAGATTTTCTTTTTAGCCCTAAACGTGCTCGTACGCCTGTTAGGGCATTATCAGGTGGAGAGAAAAATCGTTTACTGTTAGCGCGCTTATTTTTACGCCCAAGTAATTTACTTATTCTTGATGAACCAACCAATGATCTAGATATAGAAACGTTAGAGCTATTAGAAGAAGTAGTTGCAAATTACGCAGGAACCGTTATTTTAGTCAGCCATGATCGTGATTTTGTTAATAATTGTGTGAATAGCTGTTTGTATTTTGATGGTACTGGGCACATTAATCAGATTGTTGGTGGCTATGATGATGTTGATAATTACTTAGCATTGAAAGCATCTCAACGCCAAGCACAGCTAATTACAGCACACGAAAAAGCCACAAGTAAAACGGGCTCAGTAAATAAAAAAGTAGATCAGGCAAACAAAAACCCTACTAAGACAAAGCTGTCTTATAAAGAAACGCGTGAATTGGAAGAGCTACCCAAAATTATTGACGATTTAGAAAATAATATTGCGAAATTACAAGAACAAGTAAACCAAGCTGATTTTTTTAGCCAAGATGCAGAGTTAACAAAAAAAATATTGAACCAGCTAGCAGAATACGAGTCAAAACTCGACCTTGCATATACTAGGTGGCAAGAATTGGACGAACAATAACTAAGTTATTTATTCACCCACTGTTTTTCATCATATCGTAAACAGGTTATCAGTATTGATACACAGTCAGGTGAGAAGTGACTAGATAATTTTAATTTTAATTAAGAGTTAAGTAGTAGAATGAACAAAATTGTAAAATCATTAATAACACTGGGGATTACCAGTGCCTTAAGTGTAAACCTTATTAGCCAAGTTAACGCTGCTACATACACAATTGTTGACTTAGGAGAGATAAGCCACGCTAAATACACTTATGCCCAGCAACAAAATAGCAATGGTGATATGGCTGTTTCGGCAACGAGTTTGTATAACTTTCCTGTGCAGTTTGATTACTTTGACGATAATGATTTTGATTTGATTGAAGCTTATGCTTTGAATAATTACCTCACCATTCACAGTTTAGATAACATTGAAGATAGTGACGCTTTACGAGATGGCAACCCTACAGCCAATGATTTAGCTTGGGTTGTTAGATGGTTGCAAGATAGAACATCAGGAAAAGGTCTTGACAAAGACTATCAAAAAGTGGGTGACTCAACTGCTTTGACAAATATAGATGGCGTTATGGCTGATTATCGTGTTTGGGATGTCAATTTTGATGGAACTGCTACTTTAACCCGTTCGACGGTAGATATTGTTAGAGGTATCACAGATAACAGTATCTCTTATGGTGGCGCAACAGCACCTTATTTACCCAGTGAAACTTTTACTGACTCAAATGGTGCGGAACATACCTTTTGGTTAAGAGAACATGGTCTCCGTGGTTTTTACTCATATGATTCAGGTGCTCAAGTTTTTGAAATAATACCGCTTGAAACCGCATATGTTGGAGGGACTTCTGTGATAACCAATGTTAATAAAGACAATGTCGCTGTTGGCTTTAGTAGTTATAAAGTGACTCAGGCTTTTGATGATTTTATTAATGTTGATGATAATGGGTGTTCAAATACTGATAACGTGCCAGAAAAAATGACGTTAGAAGCTTGTATTCAAAGCACTGTATTAACTTCAAGCTCTGATTTTTATCATAACATGGCATTTAAGACGACACTTGAACCTAATGGTAGTCCCGTTTTAGAACAACTAGGCTTGCTTGTTACACCGCACGAAGATGATGAGCGTTCATACTCTAGTTATGCTTTAGCGATAAATAGCCAAGGTGTTGCGGTGGGGTATGCGGATGGTTTTGATGATGAAACGGTAACGACTCCTGAGGTTGATGAGCGCAGAAACTTCCACTATGCGGTTGTTTATAAAAATGGCGACGTTATCGATTTATCTGGTGAACATAATACCAATGAAAAAGGTAATTCTCGTGCTTATGATATTAACGATACAGGTATTGCTGTAGGCGATATAACTAAAGTTGTGAGTGGTAGCTATGTTAAAAAGTTTTTCTATGTAGATACGAGTGTTGAGCAATCACAAATAGAAATGGTTACCCCACAAGACTACTTTTCAGGCTCAGATAGTACAGCTCGAGCCATTAATAATTCTGGCTTAATTGTTGGCGAGGGAGAGGTAGAAACGCATAATGAAAGTAATTCAAACCCACGTAGAACCGCGGCGTTTGTTTATAATTTACATGATAATGTTTTCTCAAACCTCAATGACTTAATCCCATGTGACTCACGTAATACTTATGACATTATAGAAGCTCGGGGTATTAATGATAATGGTTATATTTCTGCAACGGCAGTTATGAAAGTTGAGCGCCGTGATGCGAAAGGTGAACTTATGCTAGATAGTAGTGGTACGGCTTTAACAGAAGATGTTGTTCGTGCTATTAGTTTAGCGCCTATTTCTGATACAGGAGAAGTTTGTACCTCAAAGCAAGAAGGTAAAATTGAGCGTCAAGGCGCAAGTATCAGTATGAATAGTATTTGGTTATTCATGGCACTCATAGGTTTGCGAAGACAGTTTTTTAATTAGCAAGCTTTTATAGCACTATAGAATTTTGTAAAAAGCACCTTTTATGGTGCTTTTTAGTATTATTTAGAATTAAATTATTTTGCCAATCAAATAGTTAATTATTTTTTGTTAAATTCTTTATGAGTTACATTGTTTTTTTCTCATTCATTTACTAACTTTAGTGTGAGGTGAGTAACAATAAAGGAGTGTGTATTAATGATGAAAAGGCAAAAACGAGACCGCCAAGACAGGGCGCATACAAGAGGTTACCAAGCAGGTATATCTGGACGCTCTAAAGAGCAATGCCCTTATCAAAGTACTACAATTAAGTCACAATGGTTAGGTGGTTGGCGTGAAGCCATAGAAGACAGGCTACAGGGTTTATTCAAATAAACAACTAAGTGATTTATTTTCAATAAACTTATCGACAGTAACGTTTTAAGATAACCTGCCTCTTCATTTGTGGTGAATAGGCATCGATGTAAACTGATAAAAAGTGATAGACAATTTAGTGTCTAATAATCACATGGTTAGGCTATTATTAAGAGGAAACTTATAAAGCACTCAGCCCAGCATATTTGCTGGGCTGAGTGCTTTATACCATTAATGTACTTGATATTATAACTTATCGCTTTGTATAAGAACTAGCGAATCCTTACACTTTCTTGTTAAGTTGAAGCTTAAGAGATATAGCTAAAAGTTTGTTGTATCAGTAAATAGACCTACCTTTAAATCTTTTGCTGTATAAATTTCACGGCCATCAACACTGACACTACCGTCGGCAAGCCCCATAAATAACTTACGTTTAATGACGCGTTTCATCTCTATTTTGAACGTAACTTTTTTAGCACTTGGTAAAATTTGTCCTGTGAATTTAACCTCACCTACACCTAAAGCACGCCCTTTACCTGGACCTCCTGACCAACCTAAGAAAAAACCCACTAGCTGCCACATTGCGTCTAGCCCTAAACAACCAGGCATGACAGGATCGCCTTTAAAGTGACAGTCGAAAAACCACAAATCAGGGCTAATATCTAATTCGGCTAAAATGTAACCCTTGCCGTGTTCGCCACCTTCCTCAGAGATGGTTACAATACGATCCATCATGAGCATATTATCGCTTGGCAGTTGTGAGTTTCCTTCGCCAAACATTTCACCAGTACCTGCTTTGATTAAATCATCTTTGCTATATGAGTTTTGTTGCGCCATTACCATATTTTTTGCCTAAATTAAGTGTAAAATAAATTTCTAGCGCTACTTTAGCTAACACTTGTACACTAAACAACTCCGAACAGTTAAATTAATGTGCTTTTTATGATCAAAAGTAATTTATCAGCGCTTTATTTAACTAAAGACCTTATTGCAAATTAGCTTAGGCAGAGTAACATAGTAATAATTATGCAGCTGTGCTATAAATCTAGAGACTGGAATGGACGAAAAGGTAAAAAAGAATAAAAAAGCAATGACTAATGCTGAAAAGCAAAAGCGTTATCGTGAGCGCCAAAAAGAACGTGGTAAGCAAGAAATGCGTGGTTATTTATCTCCAGAGGCAAAAGTATGTTACCAGTTAATCGCCGAGCAGACAAACTGGTCTGACAGTATAATTTTAAGTAATGCGGTACGGTTAACTTATGCTGCGTATAAAAATGGCCAAATAGGTTTATTAAATAGTTGGTTAAAAGATAACGAGCTATAACATTGAAAAGCATAAATAATGATAACTTTTCTTATAATTTCCAAAACTGATGATAAGACTTTTGCTATCATCTTGAATAGGCAACTCCCTTGATAAAAATATTATTAGTTGATGATCATGAACTTGTACGCACGGGCATTAATAAGATACTTAATGAAGTCAAAGGCTTTAATGTAGTTAATGAATGTAAAAGTGGCGAAGAAGCGGTTAAATACTGTCGCCAAAATTTCCCTGATGTCATCCTTATGGATATGGACATGCCGGGTATGGGTGGACTAGAAGCGACCAAAAAAATATTACACTTCTCTCCTGATGCGAAAGTAATTGTACTTACTGCGCATACTGAAACCCCTTTTCCAACCAAAGTCATGCAAATTGGTGCCGCTGGATATTTAACCAAAGGAACACCTCCTAATGAAATGGTTAATGCGATAAGAGCGGTAAACAGTGGTCAGCGTTATTTACCCGCAAAAATAGCGCAACAAATGGCATTAAATCAATTTAAATCTAGTGAAGAAAATCCGTTAAACGCATTGTCTGATCGTGAATTGCAAATTATGTTAATGATCACTCGTGGTCAAAAGGTTCCAGATATTTCGGAGCATCTAAACTTAAGTACCAAAACCGTTAACAGCTACCGTTATCGTATGTTTGAAAAACTGAATGTTGGCAATGATGTTGAATTAACTCATTTAGCGATTAGATATGGTATGCTAAACACAGAAAAATTATAGCGTGACAGAATCAGCTATCATTGAACAACCTCCACGTTTTGATAGTGACGCCTTTCTTAAGTCCGTTACTGAAAAGCCTGGTGTCTACCGTATGTATAATCATGACCAAACGGTTATTTATGTCGGTAAAGCTAAACAGCTTAAAAAGCGCTTAAGTAGTTATTTTCGCAAAGATTTAAGTTCAGTTAAAACCAAAGCACTGGTAGGCCAAATCTGCGCAATTGATGTCACTGTCACCCATACCGAAGGGGAGGCGTTAATTCTTGAAAATAACTATATTAAAAAGTACCAGCCAAAGTATAATATTTTACTGCGTGATGATAAGTCATACCCTTATTTATTGATAACCGATCATAAGCATCCTAAATTAGGCTTACATCGTGGTGGTAAACGAGTAAAGGGGGATTATTTTGGCCCTTACCCAACGGTTGGTGCAGTGTGGGAAAGTTTGCGCTTAATGCAA